>Ga0315298_1004310_pt1 | contig 21404 bp, 27 predicted proteins | sample WHS_1_MG_FD_203077 | JGI IMG/M metagenome (GOLD analysis project Ga0315298, IMG submission 203077) | Extremophilic microbial mat communities from Washburn Hot Springs, YNP, Wyoming, USA - WHS_1_MG | ecosystem: Environmental > Aquatic > Thermal springs > Hot (42-90C) | place: USA: Wyoming...
CCCAAAAGGGAAAGGGAATTTTTTATGATTTGGGCGACTGATTTGGTAAGGGCTAAGCGAAAGTTTCTTGTGGTTTTTTCTTTTGCTTTTAAAATCGGGTGTAAATCGTAAAAGAGGTTGTATTTTTTTGCCAAATCAAAAACAAAATTGCAGACCAAATTTGGTGAAAATCTCTTGGCTGATTCCTCGACTACTTCTGGAAACTTGTAAATTTCTCTCAAAATCTCGATTTCCTCTTTTGTCATTTTTTCTTTTTGAAAATTGAAAATTGAAAATTGAAAATTTTTCGCTTTTTTCAAAACGCTCTGGCATCTGGTGTAGGTGTATTGCAAGTAGGGCCCGGAATTTCCCTTCAAATTTAAAATTTTTTCCCAGTCAAAAACGATGTCTTTTGAATAATGCTGGGACAGGTCGTTGTATTTTACCGCGCCGATCCCGACCATTTTTGCCACCCTCTCTTTTTCCCTTTTTAACAACCCTCTTTCTGTCTCTGACTTTTCGATAATCTCTTTTGCCCGCCAAATCGCCTCTTTCAAAACTTCTTCCAAGTGGACCGTCTTCCCTTTTCTGGTTGAAAATTTACCAGTCTTTGTTCGGTACAAGCCGTGGGCGACGTGGAAAAAATTTGTTTTCCAGCCGAAAAATTCTGCTGCTTTAAAAAGTTGTTGAAAATGAAGTTTTTGGTCTGCCCCGACCTCGTAAATTATCAAATCCGGTTTCCACCTTTTTATCCTGTATTTGATCGTTGCCAAATCCCTAGTGAAATAGGTTGTCGTGCCGTCAGATTTTAAAATCATTGCCGGCGGGAGGTCTTCAAATTCGATGATCAAAGCGCCCTGGCTTTCTTTGGCGATTTTCTTTTCTTTTGCCTCTTTGATAATCTCTGGCAACATCGGCTCATAAAAACTTTCGCCCAAGAGAAAATCAAACTTTACCCCCAGCAGTTTGTAAATCCTCTCAAATTCTTTCAAGGAAACCTGAACGATTCTTTTCCAAATTTTTCTGGCTTCTCTGTCTCCTTCTTCCAACCTTTTAAACCATTCTCTTCCCTCTTCTTCTAATTTTTTGTCTTTTTCTGCTTCTTGATGAAACTTAACGTAAAGCCTTTCCAAATCTTCGATCGAATATTCCTCGATTTTCTTTTTCCCCCATTTTTTTATCGCCAAAATTAAATTCCCAAACTGCGTCCCCCAGTCTCCCAAATGATTGTCGCCGATCACTTTGTATCCCAAAAATTTGTAAAGGTTAAAAAGGGCCTGGCCGATGATCGTCGACCTCAAATGACCGACCCCAAAAGGTTTGGCGATGTTTGGCGAAGAGTAATCGATAACAACCGTTTTTGATTTTCCGATTTTGCTCGAGCCGTACTTTTCTTTTTCTTTTAAAATCCTTTTTAACTCCCTAACAAAAAAATCTGCCGAAAGAAAAAAATTGATGAAGCCGGGTTTGGCTATTTCAACTTTTTCAAAGATTTTTGGCTGAAGCTTAAGGATTTGCGACTTGAGGCTTTCGGCTATTTCCATCGGGTTTTTTTTCAAAACCCTCCCGACGACCATTGCCAAATTCGTCGCATAATCGCCGTGAATTTTTTCTTTGGGGTGCTCGATTTCGATTTCTCGAATTTGAAATTTTGGAAAGATCCCCTCTTTTTGAAGTTTTTCTATTGCCTTTTCGAGCGATTTTTTGATTTCTTCTTTTACCATCTTTTCTTAATTTAACTCAATTTTCACCAAATTTAAAGGAAACGTTTTGAGGCAAAAAAATAAAGGGGTATACTAAAACTGACGGAAAATTTTCGGTTTATGAAAATTTTGGCCCAAAACAAAAAAGCCACTTTCGAATATGAAATTTTAGAAAAGTTTGAAGCAGGAATCGCTCTGACCGGTCAGGAAGTAAAATCTTTGAAAACGCGCGGGGTAAGCCTGGCTGGAAGTTATGTCGTTTTGACTGGCAAAGAGGCTTTTTGGATTGGGGCAAAAATTCCTCCCTATCAACCCAAAAACGCCCCAAATTATCAACCGGAAAGGTCAAGAAAGGTGTTGTTGAGAAAATCAGAAATCAGCTATTTAATCGGAAAAGTAAAAGAAAGGGGCTTGACTTTAGTCCCTCTAAAAATATACACTAAAAACGGGCTGATAAAACTGGAGTTTGGGCTGGCAAAGAGAAGAAAAAAGGTTTCAAAAAAGGAAATAATAAAGCAAAGAGAAATCGAGCAGGAAATGAGAAGGGAAATGAAAAGGTATATGTAGGGGGTGAAAATGGGATTGACAGAGGCTCAGCTAAGATAAGCAGGCCGAGCGAAATCTCGTAAAACTTTCAAAAGAAAAACTGCCAACTTATCTTTACAACCTGTCTTAGCCTAAGCATAAAGACAGGCATCCTCTTCCCGATCCTCGATAGGGAAAGAGCGGTGTCATAGATCGAGGATAGTTCTTTTCGTCAGGTTGAAAGCTTTTCGTCCGATTTTTGACTTTCAGCCTTCCTTAAATCGGACTAAGCCTGTAGATTTATCTTAGCGAAAACCTCTGGACTGGGGTTCGATTCCCCACACCTCCAAAACTACCAAAAACAACTCAAGCGAAAAACGACAGCCTTACTGTCGGAATTTGAAATTTTTTAGCTCACTTAAAAACTCGAAATTCTTAAGTCTTTAATCCCCCTCTGCATAAGTTCAAACACATCGGGGAAAACTCGGGGGCAGAAAAAGATGGTGGAACTCCAACTTAATTGGAAAACCTCGGATTTTCCACGATGTCATGGACCTATACATACTCTTGCTTTTTTCTTTGATTTGTTGCAATATGATTCAAGAGGTTAGGCATAATGCTTAACCCAATCTGTACCTTAAAAACCAAAAAGGAGGTGTAAAAATGAATATTTTCAAAGTTAGAGGAACGTTTATCTACTCGGTAAAAAAACGCAGTGGTGCCATAGCAGATGAACCAGGTTGGGAAGATGAATGGTGGGTTAATGAATACAGCGATTACACAGTAACTGTTAAAGCTGATTCCTTAGAAGAGGCAATTGCAAAGGGTGTTTTAGAGATCAAGAAAAGGGGTGAAAACGCCTACAGAAACAGAGAGGGCAGCTTTCAAGGAATAGAAATAGTGAGTGTTTACGAAAAGTTGTATTATGGGAAAATAGAGTTAGGTTATGATGTAGAGAAGTTAGTAAGAGAATATTTGTCTCTTTTGGAAGAAGAAGAATTATCAAGATTAATTTCCTCCATCTTAAGCAAAAAGTGAAACAGAAACTAATATCTCAACACAGAAAGAGCAGTATCTTGCCCCTGAGGAAATTCCTCTGGGGCTTTTTTATCTGTAAACGAACAAAAAGAATTTCTGCCCAAGCAGTAAATTTTTCAAACTTATTTTTTGTTGAAAAATTTTCTGAAGTGAGTTATGATTAATTCATAGAGAAACTTGAAGTTGTCAAAGAACGCGGCGAACCCGCCACAATTGAAAAGTCTCGAAGAAGGTTCGCGCATAGTTTAATATATTCTAAAACTACCAAAAACAACCCAAGCGAAAAACGACAGTTTTACTGTCGCGGTTTGAAATTTTTTTGACTTACTTCAAAACTCGAAAATTCTTAAATCTTTAACCCTTGACAAAAGATTTTAATAATATATAATTGAAATAGTTGTTTAAATTTCAAAAAAGGAGGTTAGAAAATGGGCATTGGGGATCTTTTGGCTGTTATTGCCTCTTTAGGTCTGTTCGCCGGAGCTTTTTTTCTCGGAGTTTCGTTAGTTACTCTCCAACACGAAATTCCGTTGTGGGTCCAAATCTGGTTGGGGGTTGACATCAACGTTTTAATTCTGCTTGGATTCGCAGTTTTATGGATAGGCACAAAATCGAATACGTCCAAATAGGGGGAATGTTCCCCCCTTTTTATTGTGGACCGATTTTATTCAAATTAAATTTTGAACATATATTAAAACACATTAAAAAAATTTTCAGCTATTGACAAACAAACTTCAATAACTATAATAAAGATGTAGGCACTTTAAAGAAAAAGGAGGTGACCTAAAATAAAAGAGTTCAAAAAAGAGTTTTTAGAATGGATTATTGAAAGAGTAGAAGCACGATTGAAAGAAGAGAATGCGATGGAACAATGGACGCAGGAGTGTTTAAACCTATATCGGAAGGAAATAAATGAGACAGACGTAAAGGAATTAGCTCCACACATTCTACGAATTTTACGCCTATTACCCACTCGGGGTAAACATCGAGTGGCGGTAATAGAAAGTAGGGGGCCCTACGGAAAAGTAATGGTGGGGTGGGATCTGTATTCGGGGGAGCCCATAATAGCAGAATTGAATGGGGTGGAAAAAAAACTAACACCAGGAGATATGGAATGGGGTTTCCGGATAATTCTCAAGAATTTCGAGGAGGCGCGAATCAGAGGAGTTGGGGAAACAACCTTATATCTATAAACGTGATAGCGCTTTATGAGCCTCCTTTTTTTATTTTTCTTCAAATTTAGTTTTGAATTTCTCATCTAGGGATTTTTTAAGTTGCTTCACTTTATTTGTCGATGTTAAGATGTTTAGAATTGAAACAGCTTTAACGATACTAAGGAATTGAAGTTTAAATTTGACAAATAAAATTTATTGATCACAATTGAAGTAGAAGCTTAAAAAGGAGGTGAAAAATATGGAACGTGAGAAAGAATTCCTGAAAGAGCTAATATTAGCGGTTAAATTGAAGCTTATGGAAATGATTGGAGAGGTTGCAATAGAAGAAAGGAAAGTCGAAGTAGTAAAGGTAGACGTTAAAGAGGAACTACTAGAAATAGCCAAAATAATCGAGAGCCCATTTTCCATACATTCTGTTGGCCCAAACGGAGTGATAGAAATAAGAGTTTACCCGTTTCCTCCTCATATAAACGCAAGGAATAAAATGGGCGATATCGATATCGACGAAGGAATAGAAATGGTGATTAGAAATTTCCACGAAGGAGGAGCAACAAAACTCAGTGTCGTTTAAAGGCTGCCCTGGCAGCCATTTTTTATTTTTAAATTCATTTCGTTTTTCGTTTCTTTTTTCTTTCTATCATCATCTGAAATTTCGTTTCGTTCATAATTATGCCTGTTATGCCGGAGGGCTTGGCAAAAAATTTTTATTTGTTAAAATAAAATCGGAAATTAAAGTTTGAGATTTAGAAAAAGTTTGGAGAAAAAAATTTTAATCAACGAACAAATAAGGGCGGGAAAGGTCAGGGTTATTGACGAAAACGGAAAACAATTGGGTGTTTTTCTTTTGGAAGATGCTTTGAGAATGGCCAGGGAACGAAATTTAGATTTAATTTTGGTCGCTGAAAAAGTCGACCCGCCGGTTTGTAAAATCGGCGACTACGGAAAATTTGTTTATTGGCAGCAAAAGAAGGAAAAAACCAAAGGAAAAGGAAGCGAAGTAAAAGGAATAAGGTTGGGTTTTAACATTTCTTTGCACGATTTGGAAACGAGGGTCGCCCAAGCAGAAAAATTTTTGGCTGAGGGAAACCGGATAAAAATAGAGCTTCTTTTAAGGGGAAGAGAGAAAGCCTTGGCTGATATCGGAAAAGAAAAGGTTGAAAAATTTTTGGAAATCCTAAAAAAAAGAGTAGAAATAAAAATTGATCAACCGCTCAAAAAAGAGGCAAAAGGGTTCACGGTTATCGTTTCAAAAAAATGAAATTAAGAAAATCAATCGCCAAGAGGTTCAAAATAACAAAAACCGGGAAAATTTTAAGGAGGCTTACCGGACAGGACCACTATCGGGCAAAAAAGAGCGGGAAGTTCAAAAGGGAAAGGAGGAAATGGGTTCCTCTTTCAAAGTCAGAAGCAAAGATTATCAAAAAGTATTTAAGTCGACCCTAAAATGGTAAGAGTAAAAAAAGGAAAAACAAGACACAAAAGAAGGGAAAGGCTTTTGCAAAAAGTAAAAGGTTTTCGATGGAAAAGAAAGTCAAAGTACAGATTGGCAAAGGATGCCTTTCGGCATGCTTTAAAGCATGCTTACCGCGGGAGAAAAGAGAAAAAAAGGAGAATGAGGGGTTTGTGGCAAACTCAAATCGGCGCCGCCTTAAAACCTTTTGGAATTTCTTACAGCAAATTCATCGCCAAATTAAAAGAAAAGCAAATCGAATTGGATAGAAAAATTTTGGCCGAGTTAGCCAAAAATCACCCTCAAATTTTTGAAAAAATTGTCAAAGAGGTGAAAAGTTAAACGTTTAAGGAAACTTGGATTTTAGAATTTTTTAAAAAATCGTTTGCCTTTTTTAAAATTTCCTTTGCGTTTTTGAAAGTTAACCTCTCCATTGCTTCTTCAAAAGGCAACCATTCATAGCCTATATGTTCAAAAGAGATTTGAACGTTTTTTTCTTTCGTTTCGGCTATAAAAAAAGTGACGAACTTTAAAATTTTTTTTCCCTCAAATTTAAAAAAATACTTAATCGTTTCTTTAAACCCTGGCAAAATTTTTATATCTTTTAACCCAGTTTCCTCAAAAACTTCCCTTTTTACCGTCTCTTCAATTTTTTCCCCTTTTTCAATATGCCCCTTGGGAAAATCCCAATAATCTTTTTCTGCCCGATGAGAAGCCCCAGGATAATGCAAAAGTAAATAATAAATTTTGTTAGTTTCTCTTTTGAAAATTACCGCTCCGGCCGATTTTTCCACTGGCATGATGATTAAAATTATTTGATTATTATAAAACTTTAAAATAAAAAATTAAAGTCTGGTTCAACCAGACAATTTTTATGATTTCGATGTTTTTTTACTTCAAAAACCGAAAAGTAGAAATTATTTGATTAAGTTGTTTCCGGTCGTTTTGATCTACCTCTCCGATGTATATTCTGCCTTCTCCGTATCCACATTCTTCCCCAGGAGGAAGTTGAACCGCACATTCTGTGGTAAGATTACTTTTGGGTGAAATCACAATGTAGTTGTAGGGCGTCCACTTTGGGGGAAGGTCCGAATCTTTTATAAAAATTACTTCAAGCCACACTTCTCCTTCTTTTGTTAAAAAGCGATCTGTGACGGCTTTTTTGCCAGCGAAATAAAGTTCTTTTCTCTCTATATTTACATCGTTAGGCAATGCTCTTGGGAAACCCTCAGGAAGTATGTCAATAAAAGAAACGATTTCCTTTTCTGGATTTTCCTCTTCTTTGTGAATAGAAAATACTGGAAATGGTGATTTGTCACCTATTTTACCTTCTTCTATGACCCAGCCTTCTGGATATTTCACTTCAAACCCATACTCTTCGTTTTTATAGGTTTTCCAATTGGCGGTTTCTTCGGTTTTTGACGTTTCTTTTTCAACTTTCTCTGGTCTTTTTATTTCAGGAAAAGTGGTTGTTGAAATCATTTCTTTTTCAAAATTTCTCAAATAGACTAAAATCCCGCCGCCAACGATTGTGGCCAAAATCAATACTGTTAAAATGTATTTCCAATTTGTTTTCTCTTTTGGCCAAAATGACATGATTATTTCTTTAAAAATTTCAATAACTTTTCCAACGGCCAGCAATTTATGATGTCTTCTTTTTCTGCCCAACCCCTTCTTGCCTGAGCGATCCCTAATTCGATAAATCTCATTTGATCTATATGATGGGCGTCAGTGTTAATCACCATTTTCACGCCTGCTTCTTTTGCTTTTTTGATATTCACATCGTTTAGGTCTAGCCTTTCTGGGTAAGAATTTATTTCCAAAATCGTTTTCGTTTCTTTTGCCACTTTCAAAATTTTTTCAAAATCGATTTGGTATTCATCTCTCCTTTGGATGATCCTTCCGGTTGGATGGGAGATGATATCGACGTTTGGGTTTTTCATCGCCCTGATTATCCTTTCGGTCATTTTTTCCTTTTCCATTTTGAAGTTTGAATGGATGCCGGCGATGACAAAATCTTGTTCTTTTAAGCATTTGTCTTCGATGTCGATTTTTCCGTCGGCTAAAATGTTTGCCTCACATCCTTTCAAAATTTTGATTTTTCCTTTGAATTTTTCGTTTAACTTGTCGATTTCTTTATTCCTTTCTCTCAACTTTTTCTCATCCAACCCGTGCTCGATTTTCAAAAACTTGGTATGGTCGGCAATCCCAACGTATTGATAACCCATTTTAATCGCGTACTGAGCGATTTCCTCGACCGAGTTTGCTCCACCATCCCATTTTGAATGGACGTGCAAATCCCCTTTTATCTCTTTGTAATCGATGATTTTGGGAAGTTTTTTTGCCTGGGCAGCCTCGATTTCTCCTCTGTCTTCTCTTAACTCTGGCGGAACCCACTCCAAGCCTAATTTTTGATAGATTTCTTCTTCCGATTCTCCAGCGATCATTTTTGGACCTCTAAAAAGTCCGTACTCTGAAAGCTTCAAACCTTTCTCGATGGCAATTTTTCTTAGGGCGATGTTGTGTTCTTTCGAACCGGTGAAATATTGTAAGGCCGCGCCAAAGGACCTTTTTGGCAAAACCCTGATATCCATGTCAAACCCTTCTTTTAATCTCACCGATGACTTTGTCGTCCCCTTCCCCCAAACTTTCACCACCCCGGGCAAAGAAACAAAAAAATCCATAATTGGTTTTGGATTTTTTGAAATGACTAAAAAATCGACGTCGCCGATCGTCTCTTTCATCCTCCTGATCGAACCGACAACATCCACCCTTTCCACCTCTTTCAATTTTTTTAACTTTTCATAAACCTCTTTAACTTTTGGCAAAATCTCCCCCAAAAGAAACCTTCCTTTTGACCTTTTCAAAAATTCTATCCCTTCCAAAATGTTTTTTTCGGTTTTTTCGCCAAAACCAAAAAGGGGAGCGATTTTGTGCTCCCTGGCTGCTTTTTCCAAATCTTTCAAATTTTTGACCCCCAATTTCTCGTACAAAACCTTTGCCTTTTTTGGTCCCATTCCCTCAACCTGAATCAGCTCTTCCAAATCGATCGGCATTTTCTTTTTAAACTCTTCGTAATACTTTATTTTTCCGGTTTTTAAATACTCCTCGATTTTCAAGGCAATGCTTTCTCCAACACCCGGAATTTTTTTTAAAGCCTCCAACCCTCCCCTTTTATAAATTTCTTCAACATCTTCTTCCAAACCTTCCAAGGTGATGGCCGCCTTTTGATAGGCGTAAGGCTTGAATTTTACCCCTTCCATTTCCAGATAATCAGCGATTTCGTAAAAAATTTTGGCGATTTCTTGGTTTTTCATTTTGCCTTTTCAAAAATTTCTTTGAGAGAAAAAATCAATCCCTTTTTCAGCGAGCGGGGAGAAATTTCTTTAAGAATAAAAAGAAGCAAAAAAGCGGCTAAAATTCCAAAAATGCCAACCAAGATAAAGACAACTTTGAAGCCAAAAAGTTGGGCGATCATTCCCCCAAGGACCCCAGAAATTCCTATGCCAAGACCGACGCTCGTTTCGTTAATCCCCCATTCGGTCGCCTCTTTCCCTTGGTCGATGTGGCGGGTAAAAATGGCGGTATAGCCAGAAAGAGCCATGGCCATGCCCAAGGCTTGTAAAAACTGCAAAAGATAAATGTGAGAAGGGTATTTTGCCATCAGATAGCCAAAGGGAACCAAAGAAGACAAAAACAAGCCAAAAAACAAAAACCAAAAATCGTCTTCTTCACCCTCTCGCGAATCTAAAAGAATTCCGACCGGAATTCTCAGGATCGATTTGGAAAACCAATAAACCGCGCTGGCCATCCCGACCACGGCCAAACTTCCGCCTTTTATTTCTTCGACGATAAAAACGGCGAAAATCGGAGCCAAAAATCCCCAGCCAAACCAAAAAACCAAATCGCTCAGAATCAACCCCCTAATGACCTTGTTTAGCTTAATCCTTTTTAAAATTTTACCGGTCATTTTCCCAAAACCTTAACGAAAATTTCCCTTTCTCTTGGCCGATTGTCAAAGTCAACAAACACAATTTGTTCCCAGGTACCCAAAACTAATTTTCCGTTTTCTACAGGAACTGTTAAAAATGGTTTTATCAAAGAGGATCTCAAATGGGAAAAGCCGTTTGCCTCTCCCCAAACATCGTCGTGATGGTATTTTTTGTCTGAAGGAATGATTTTTTCTAAAAATTCCTTAAAATCTTTCAAAAGTTGGGGTTCGTATTCGATGGTCGTCAAGCCGACGGTCGAGCCAGGAGAAGAAACAAGACAAATTCCTTCTTTTATCTTCGAATTTCTGACCGCTTCCTCTACCCTCGAGGTGATATCGATAATATCACAAAACCCTTTTGTCGAAACCCTAAACTTCATAAACTAATTATAACATTTTGGGGGAAATTTTAAATAAAAATGACAAAGGAGGAGATGCTTTCGCAGCTCCTCCTTCTAAACTACAACCCTTTTGAAGGCTCTTCCAGGGAGCCGATTATTTTCTTGGAGGAGGATTTTGCCTCCTCCAAGACAATTTTCATTTGTCTCCTCGCCTCATCCAGAGTAGCAGGCCCTGGGCGAGAGACCCGAAGGCGATTGTGAATACCACCCCCATAAAGCCAGTTCCCCACAGCATTGAGACATAGCTGCTGTGGGGGATGGCGGTGGCGGCCTGTACTGTAAGGAGATCCAAGAACCTCATCCAGGCCACAACCGCCAGCAACAGCGCCGCCAGCATTGCTGCGATGTACGCAACAATGCCTATAATTTCTCTTCTTTCCAACGTTTTTCACCTCCACCCTTATTATAGCAAAAATAAAAGGCTTTGTCAAGAGGGCTATTTTAGCTCATTTTCTTTACCATAAAGGTGGCTTTTAGTTTGTAGCCAAGTTTTCGCCAATAGTTTCTTGCCCCGATCCCAGAAATGACGGCCATTTTCCTCAAACCAAATTCTTTTTTGGCAATTTTTTCTGCTTCTTTGACCAGCCTTTTTCCCAAACCTCGATGCTGTGGAGCAAATTTTTTTTCTGAAATCGGAACCAACCAACCAAAAGTTTGGATTTCCCTGATGATGGCCGAATTTTCTAAAACCGAAAGGAAATGTTTTTTTCTTTCAAAAAATTGAGAAGGAATCCGCAACCTCAAATAAGAATAAAGTTTTTCTCTTTTTTTGTCTTCAAAACTCAAAAATATTTCCCTCCCTCCAGAGGCATCGTAATCTTCTCGAAAGAGAAAAATTTTTTCGCCTGGCTCGTATTTTTCCCTGATTTCTCTGCACCTTATGCATTTGCATTTTAATTTTCTTTTTCTCATTTCTCTTTGAACGACCTCTCTCAAGTTTGAAATTTTGCAGCCAGCAACGATTTTTTGGCCAGGGATGTCTCTTAAAATTCGAGCCACCCTCACCCAAAAAGGAAGTTTGTTTTTTATTTTGGCCAAAACCTCGATAAGTTTTTTTTCTGAATAAGGTTGGTATTTTCCCTTTTTCCAAATTTGAAAAAGCGGGCTTTCTTTTGTCAGGAGAAGGGGGTAAATTTTTATCCAGTCTGGCTTGAACCTTTCGTCGGAAAAAACGGTTTCAAAGCATTTTAAATCTTTCTTTGGATCAGAACCGGGCAAATTAAGCATAAGATGGTAAAGGACCTTGAAACCGGAATCTTTGAGAAGTTTTGTCGCCTTGGCGATTTTTTCGAGGGTTAAACCGGTTCTGTTTTTTTCCAAAATCTTCTCAAAAACGCTCTGGACCCCTATCTCAACCAGCGTCACCCCAAACTCCCTCAACCTGAAGATTTCTTTTTCGTTAATAAAATCTGGCCTCGTCTCGACTGAAATCCCAACGATCCGGTTTTTTGCTCTTTCGTTTTCTTTTTGAGCCTCTTTCAAATTTTTACTTTTTTTCCCGTTTGCCGCCTCAAAGCATCTTTCGATAAACCAACTTTGGTATTTTTTAGGGTAAAAACTCCAGGTGCCGCCGACGATCCTCAGTTCGATTTTGTCGGTAGGATGTCCCTCTAATTTCAAGGCCTCGATTCTTTTTTGAACTTGAAGATAAGGGTCAAATTTTAAAGCCTTTGCCCTCTCGACCGCCGGCTCTCCAGAAAGATAGCTTTTTGGTAGTTTTCCTTCGCTCGGGCAAAAAAGGCATTTTCCCGGACAGGGATAGGGTTTGGTCAAAACCGAAATGTTGACGATGCCAGAAAGAGAACGAACCGGTCGGGTTTTCAAAAAATTTTCCAGTTTCTTTGACCTCTTTACCCTTTTCTTTTTCAGTAAGTTTTGGTAGATTTTTAATAGTTCGAGGTTGCTCAAAGGAGGGATTTTGTATTTTTGAGAAATTTTTCTTTTTAAAGAATTGAGTTCTTCCCCTTTTTGAAGCCTTTCGATCGTTTCTTCGATTATTTTTTCCTCTTTTTTCATGGAAAAAGAATACGCCAAACAACTTTTGGAAAAGACTAAAAATGATTATAACTTAATCGCCAAAGATTATGCAAGGACAAGGGCATTTATTCAAGAAGACGTCAAAAGTTTGGCCGAGCTGGCAAAAAAAGGAGAGAGAATTTTAGATTCCGGTTGTGCCAACGGGGGGCTTTTTGGGATTTTAAAAGAAAAAGGGGTGGATTATTATGGAGTTGATTTTTCAGAAGAGTTGATCGAAATAGCGAAAAAAAATTGGCCAGAAGGAAAATTTCAGGTCGAGGATTGTTTGAGTTTGTCTTTTCCCTCAAATTTTTTTGATAAGGTTTATAGCATTTCTGTCCTCCACCACATTCCCTCTCGGGAATTTCAGGCTCGGTATTTGAAAGAAATAAAAAGGGTTTTGAAACCAAAAGGGATTTTAATTTTGCGAGTTTGGGATTTTTGGAAAAGGAAGGAAAGGTTGAAATTGCTTTTGAAATATAGTTTTTTAAAATTGATAGGTAAATCTAAGTTGGATTTTTTTGACGTCTTTGTTCCTTGGAAAAATCAAGAAAGAAAAACGATCGTCGAGCGTTATTTTCACTGCTTCAGAAAAGGAGAACTGGAAAGGCTGGTGAAAAAAGTTGGTTTTGAAATAAAGAAAAGTTGGCGAGGAGGGAAAGACCCAAGGACAAACATTTATTTGTTGGCGGAAAAGCCCCTGTAATTCAATGGAGAGAATGGAGGCCTCCGGAGCCTCAAATGTAGGTTCGATTCCTACCAGGGGCACATTTTATAGATGTGGAAAAAAGCATCCTTGACAAGAGATTTTCCTCGGTTAAATTTTAATTTGAGGGGGTGCGGGCTTCATGCCCTAGGGGAAGGTTATTTTAGTGGAGAGGCGAAGACTTCTTTAAAGATTTCTGACACCCCAGAAATGAAGCTTCGGTCAAAGCCCATCCGCTAAAATAACTCCCCCTCCTAAAAAAGGGAATTGGCTTTCCCTTTTTTAGTTGCTAAAATAATCTATGAAATACAAATTCAAAATCGCTGTTTCTGGGGCGGCTGAAGTTTCACATTGTTGTCCAAAAATCGTTGAAATTTCAAAAGAGTTGGGAAGGGAAATCGCCAGACAAAATTGCGTTTTGATTACCGGAGCGACGAGCGGAGTGCCTTATTTTTCCGCTTTGGGTTGCAAAGAGGCCGGCGGGTTTAACGTCGGTTTTTCGCCGGCCACCTCAGAAGCTGCCCATTTGAAAACCTACAAGTTGCCGGTCGAACCCTTCGACGTCATGATTTACACCGGAGCAGATTATGTCGGGAGAAATGTCATTATGACAAAATCAGCCGACGGGATAATTATCGTCTGCGGAAGGATGGGAACCTTGCATGAATTTGCCACCGCTTTTGAAATTCAAAAACCGATCGGCGTTCTGGAGGGAACAGGAGGGACGGCAGATAAAATAAGGAAAATCGCCACCGGTCCTTACCGAGGGGTAAAGAAAATAATTTATGAAAGAGACCCCAAAGAGCTGGTTAAAAAATTGATCGAGGCAATAAAAAAAGAAAAGATAAAAAATCAAAGGTCGAAAAAATAATCCATTCTATGCCAGAAGAAACACTCCCTGAAGAAAAACCGATCGGGAAAATTACCCACTATTTTTCAAAAATTGGGGTGGCGGTGATCGAACTTTCCGACGCATTAAAAGTTGGAGATCAAATCAGGATCGTCGGTGGTCAAACCGATTTTACCCAAAAGGTTGAATCGATGGAAGTCGAACACAAAAAAATTGAAGAGGCAAAAGCGGGCGATTCGGTCGGTTTGAAGGTTAATCAAAAAGTCAGGGAGGGATACAAAGTTTATAAGGTCGGTTAAAAAATTTTAAAATTTTATGAATCTCGAAATTATCGGTCAGATAATTTTGGCCACTTTTTTAGGCAGTTTGATCGGGTTTGAGAGAGAAATCAAAAAAAAGGGAGCCGGACTTCAAACTTTTAGCCTGATAAGTTTGGCCAGTTGTCTTTTTACTCTTATTTCTTTTGAGTTGATAAATCTTTTTATCGAAAAGGGCCAAGGGTTCGACCCAACCAGAATAATCCAGGCAATGGCCATCGGTATTGGTTTTGTCGGAGCCGGGGTAATCTTTCGCCAGGGAGAAGAAGTAATTGGTTTGACTACCGCTGCCACTCTTTTGGCTACTTCGGCCGTTGGGGTAGCGGTCGGAGCAAAGCTTTATTTGTTGGCTGTTTTTTCTACTTTTTTAACCCTCTTTGTTTTGGCCGGTTTTGGCTGGCTGGAAAAGAAATTCTTTTAGCCCATGCGATTTATCGCCGACTTCCACCTTCACTCAAAATACTCAAGAGCCACCTCAAGTCAAATGAACTTGGTCGATTTAGATAGGTGGGCGAAAATTAAAGGAATAAAAATTTTGGGAAGCGGCGATTTCACCCATCCTCTTTGGCTCAAGGAATTAAAGGAAAAACTAGAACCAGCCGAACCCGGCCTTTTTAAATTAAAAGATTTTCCTTCAGAAAATCGTTTTCTTTTAACCTCCGAAGTTAGTTGCGTTTACCAAAAAAGGGGAAAGTTAAGAAAAATTCATCTGATTCTATTTTCTCCTTCTTTCGATTTTGCAGAAAAAATCATTTCAAGGTTAAACCCTTATGGAAACCTTAGCGCTGACGGCCGACCAACGCTCAGTCTGGAGGCAAAAGAATTGTTAAAGATCGTTTTGAGTGTTTCTGAAAATTGCTTGGTCGTCCCGGCCCATTTAATGACCCCTTGGTTTTCTTTGTTTGGTTCTCGGTCAGGGTTTAATTCGTTGGAGGAATGTTTCGAAGAATATTCAAACTATGTTTTTGCTGGTGAAACTGGCCTCTCGGCTAATCCAAAGATGCTCTGGCGAATGCCAGACGGGAGAAAAATCACTTTGATAAGCAACTCAGATGCTCACAGTCCAGCCCATCTTGGTCGGGAAGCCAACGTTTTTGATACAGAATTAAGTTATCCAGCAATTATCGAGGCGATAAAATCAAAAAACCCTCAAAAATTTTTGTGCACGATCGAATTTTACCCCGAAGAAGGAAAATACCATTACGATGGCCACCGGAATTGTGGGGTTTCTCTTTCTCCAAAAGAAACAAAAAAGTATAACGGAATTTGTCCAGTTTGTGGTAAACCATTGACAATCGGGGTTTTAAACAGAGTAGAGCAATTGGCGGACAGACCGGAGGGATTCGTTCCAGAGAATTCAATTCCTTTTAAAAGTTTAATTCCTTTAGAAGAAATAATCGCAGATGCTTTGGGACAAGGCGTTGGAACTGTTGAGGTTGAAAAAGAATATAAAAATTTGATTGAAAAATTCGAAAATGAGTTCAACGTTTTAATAAACATTCCTAGGTCAGACCTAGAGGCAGTGACCTTGCCAGAGATTGCCGAAGGAATAATCAGAGCCAGGGAAGGAAAAGTTTTTATCGAGCCAGGATATGACGGTGTTTACGGAAAAGTTAGGATTTTTCAAAAAGGAGAACAAAAAAGTATTTCAAAGCAAGGAACTTTGTTTTAAACCATGAAAATTGGAATTCCGAGGGCATTAATTTACTGGAAAAGACCCTTTTTTTGGGAGAGTTTTTTTGAGAATTTAGGGTTTGAGGTTTTGTTATCTCCAAAAACGAACAAAGAAATCGTTGAAACGGGGGTAAAAATTTCAGATCCAGAAACATGTTTTTCAAATAAGGTTTATTTTGGCCATTTAAAATGGCTCGAAGAAAAGTGTGATTTGATTTTCGTTCCAAGACTGAAAACAAACGCTGAAAGATTAGAATACTGTCCAAAATTTTTCGGCTTGCCAGATTTGGCAAAGATTTTAGTTAAAACAAAAATTTTGACCGCTGACTTTGACGAAAAAAAAGAAAGTTTTGAAAGAACTCTTTTAAAAATCGGAAAAAAATTGGGAAAAACAGAAAAGGAGGTAGAAAATGCTTATAAAACAGCCACGGAAAGGGGAAAAAAAGAAGAGGAATTTTTTGAAAAAATAAAATCAGAAAGGAAAAAGGTTGTTTTGATCTCTCATCCCTATAATTTGTACGACGAATATATGAATTTAAGAATAGCCGAAAGGTTAAAAAATTTGGAAACAGAACCGATATTTATCGATGAAGTCCCTCGGGGATCTGAGCTTTTAGAAAAAGAAGATGAGGTTGAATTTCATTGGGAATTTGCTAAAGAAATAATGGAGAGGGTGGCTTCTGTTTTAAACTTTAAAATCGATGGAGCGATCGAAATTTCTTCTTTTGCCTGTGGCTGCGATGCTGTTTTGAAGGAATTTGTTGAGAAAAAATTTAAAGAAAAAGGAGTTCCTTTTTTATATTTAATCATCGACGAACACACCGGCGAGGGTGGGTTCCAAACAAGGTTGGAAGCGTTCGTTGACACAATTTAAACATGCCAAAAACAAAATCAGCAAAAAGAGCTTTAAGGAAGAGTAAAAAAAGAAGGTTACGAAACCTGGAAAGGAAAAAGAAAATGAAAGAAACGATAAAGAAATTCAAGAACTTAATTTTGGAAAAGAAAAAAGAAGAGGCAGAAAAGACGCTTCCTGAGGTTTATCAGGTTTTGGACAAAATGGCGAAGGTTGGATTGATTAAAAGGGGGAAGGCAGCGAGGATGAAATCGAAAATGGCGAAGCTTTTGGTTTCATCTTTCAGCCAAAAATAAAGTAAGGGCGATTTCTGGGTCGATTTTCCCAAGTTTTATTTTTGCCTCGATTTCAAAAGTTTTTTGATAGATTCTTTTTAACTCGGAAGTCTCAAATTTTTTGCTCAAAAAAAGAAGTTTTCTCTTTATAAAAAGAGGGAGGTGGCCCAAAGAGTTTGTTTTGGCTAAAAAAAGGTTTTTTAATTGATAGCGAATCATCGTTAAGAGATAAAAAGGGCTTTCCCCTTTTTCCAGATGGGATTTTAAGAGGGAAAGAGTTTTTTTTCTTTCACCGCTCGCAAAGTAATCAAGCATCCGAAAAATGTCTAAATCAACGTTCGGGCTAACGAGTAAAGAAACATCTTCAACCTTTATTTCTTCTCCTTTTCGGTAACTAACCAGTTTTTTTATCTCTTCTTCCATCCGCCAAAGATCCTCTCCTACTCTTTCGATCAATTCCTTAATCGCTCTCTCTTCTATTTTCCCTTGGTACTTCTCAAACTCTTTTTTAACCCAAAACCTCAACCGCCAATCTCTTAAGGGTTGGAATTCTTGAAATTTTCCGAATTTTTTCAGGCTTTCAAAAAAATCGTTCGTCTGGATTTCACCCTCTTCGCAAAAAACCAGGATTTCTTTTGATCGGGCGAATCTTTCGATTTCTTTTAAAAACCTCTCTTGGAAATTTTTGTTTTTGCTGGCGTTTTTGAAAACAAAAAGTTTCTTTTCTGAAAACATGGCGCTGATTTGAAACTCTTTTTCAAAATCAGAAAAATTTTTTTCTTCCAAATCAAAAATTTTTAGATTCAACCCGCTCGGGTGAATTTCTCGGTATTTCTTTATCATCTCCCCGAGCTTACTTTTTAATCTAAAAGTGTCTTTGCCAAAAAGAAAATAAATCATGGCTTTTGACAAAATGGACAAAAATAGGCTGACCTTCCTCCCAGTTTTATCCTCTTTATTTTTCCTCGGCAAATCGGGCAAGGTTGACCTTCTTTTCGATAAACCTTTATTATCTCTTCGCTCTTTCCCTTTTCCCCGTTCAACCTTCGAAAGTCAGAAAAACTTTCCCCGCCCAGCTCGATCGCTTTTGGTAAAATTTTTTTGATCGCTTGGTAAATTCTTTTTAACCCTTCTTCGCTTATCTTTTCAACCGGTTTCAAAGGATGGATTTTTGCCCGCCACAAAGCCTCGTCAGAATAAATGTTACCGATTCCGGCAATGACCGTCTGGTCCATCAAAACAGCCTTTATTTTTCCTTTTTTTCTTTTTAAAACCGCCTCCTTAAATCTTTCAAAAGTAAAATCTTTCGATAAAGGTTCGGGGCCAAGCTTTTCCAATTCGGCCTTCAACAAATCTTTAGGCCAAAGCTCAACTTTGGCAAATTTTCTAAGGTCTGAAAGGGCTAACTGCCAACCGTTTTCAAGAAAAAAAATGAGGTGTAAAAACCTGTTCATCGGGTCTTCCGAAAGCGGTCCTTTAATCGAACTAACCCATTTTCCTTTTTCCCTTTTCCACTTGCCGTAAAGCAAATGACCGGTTAATTTTTGATGGAGGAGAAGAGATTTTCCCTCTGATAAATCAAAAACGATGTTTTTCCCTCGCCGCCAAATTTTTTCTATTTTTTTCCCTCTGATTTCTTTTTTAAACTCCTCAAAGCTTTTTGGTTTTTTGACCATCCGAGGGAAATCAGTCCAAACGTCCAAAAACTTTTCCCCTAAAATTTTTGGTGAGGCATTTTTTAAATCCAAAACGATTGTTTCGACCTCGGGTAATTCTGGCACTTTTATTTGAGAATGTTTTTTACTTTTTCGATAATCTCGCCAGGAGTGAAATGGGCTTTGACTAAATAATCGCTCGCCCCCAGTCTTAACCCTTTTTCGATTTCTTCTCTTTGGCCAAGGTTTGAAAGGATGATCACCGGGATCGATTTCACTTCTTTATCTGTTTTAACCTGGCTCAAAACCTCAAAACCTTCTAACCCTGGTAAAATCAAATCGAGCAAGATAAGGTCGGGTTTTTCTTCTTTGGCTTTCTTTACCCCTTCTTCGCCATCAACCGCTTCCGAAACCTCAAACCCTTCACTTCTTAGTTTCCGGGAAATAAGTTCTCTTAAAAACTTGTCGTCTTCAACGATGAGAATTTTTTTGGCCATTTATTTGCCAATTTGTTTTTTAACCTTTTCTAAAACTTCGTCGATGTCGAACTCGGCCTTGATAAGCCAATCTTTTGCCCCAAGTTTTATCGCTTCGTTTAACTCCACCGGTTGTCCCGAATTCGAAACAACGATGACTGGAATTTCTTTTAAAACCTCATCTTTTTGCATTTCCTTCAAAACCTCAAAACCATTTTTCTTTGGCATCAAAATATCGAGTAAAACAAGGTCGGGTTTTTCTTTCTTCATCGTTTCCAAACAGGCTTTCCCGTCTTTGGTCAAAAAAACTTGGTATCCTTCTTTGTTTAGCTTTTTAGAAAGGATGTCCAGAAGGACTTCTTCGTCTTCAGCGATTAAAATTTTCTTTGCCATACTCTATTTTAAAATTTTCTCTTCCCATTTTCAATGGTAGCAAAAAGCGACGGGCGGTCTAGGGTTTTATGGGAAGGGTAAAGTAAAAGGTTGAACCTTTTCCTTCTTTTGATTCAAACCAGATTTTTCCGCCGTGGGCTTCGATGATGTTTTTGGTAATGAAAAGCCCAAGACCAGAACCTTCGGTTTCGATTCTGATGGCATTCGCTCCCCGGAAAAACTTAGTAAAAATCCTTTCTTTTTGAGATTCGGGAATGCCAATACCGCTATCCTGGACAGAAAAAAAGACGTTCCCTTCTTTTTGCCCCAAAAAAATTTTTATTTTCCCTCCGGGCAAAGTGTACTTTATCGCGTTTTCCAAAAGGTTTTGGATGGCCAAACTTATTTTTTCTTGGTCGAGGTTCAAAACCGGAATCTTTTCTTTGGAAAAATCGACCGAAAGGTTTTTTTTCTTAATCTCATCTTTGTAAAAAACGAGAAAGTTTTCGACGATTTTTTCCAAATCGGTTGGAGAAAGGGTAAAAATGTATCTCCCTTCCTCGATCCTGGTGACGTTTAAAAGGTCGTTAATCAAGTTTATCATCCTTTCGTTCGATTGATAGATTTTCTCGAGATACTCCCTTTGCTCTGGGGTAATCTCCCCTAAATCTCCCTCCAAAAGCATTTTCAGGGTCCACTTGATTGCTGACAAAGGAGTTCTTAACTGATGAGCGGAAAGAGAAACGAATTCGGTTTTTAACTTTTCGACCGTTTTTTCTCTGGTGACGTCGTGGAGGATGATTAAGTTTCCGGTTTTTTTATTGCCAGATTTTAGAGCGACCGAGATTACTTCTAAAACCAAATTTTCCCCGAAGGAAAGTTCCTCTCTGGAAACCTCTCTGATTTCCCTCCCCAAAAGGTCGACCAAAGAAGAAAAATAAGGAGAAGAACTCAGTTCCCAAATCGTTTTTCCGATTAAACCTTGGCCTCGACAGCGGAAAAATTCCTCGACTTTTGGGTTTAAAAGGGTAAGTCTTTTTTCCTCGTCAAAAACCAAAATACCGTCCGCGAAATTGTTGATGATATCAAAGGTTTTTTCTTTTTCTTCTTCGGCCCTCTTTCTGGCTATTTCCAAATCTTCTAAAAACTGTAAAAGTTTGTTTTGGGTTTTCTTTAACGTTTCTTCGGTGATTTTTATCTTTGTCACGTCGAAAAGACCCAAAAAAAAGCCGATCACCCTCCCTTCTTCATCTTCTCTTGGTTTAGTAAAAATTTGAACGATCAAGGGAGGTTTTTGGTTTGGGAAGAGGGTCTTTTCTTCTCCCAAAATCGGTCCTTCAAGAACTGTTTTTCTGATTATTTCGTTACCTTCCTTTTTGCCAAAAATTTTTGAAATTTTTTCGCCGATGATTTCTTGAGAACTAAAGTTTGAAATCTCTTCAAAGGCTGGGTTCAATTCCAAAATGATTCCGGAAAGACTGACAAAACAAACCGGAAGAGGATAGAAGGTAAAAAGGTCGTGAACGTAATCTTCCAAAAGCGAAAGGTCCTCTAACAAAACGGCTATTTTTCTTTCTTGATCAGGGTTTTCTCTTTTTAAAGAATTTTTTACCATTTTATTAAAAACTGATGGAACGCGTCTCCTCGATAAACGCACTTTTCTTCTGAACAGGTGGGTTTTACCCCCAAAATCAACTTTGCCACTTGAGATAAATAACCTCGAAGCATCGGGCAATAAACCGGATGGACTTTAAAGTTCTTTAGCCTCAAAACGATGTATCTCTTTTCGTTGCTGTAATCTGGCATCTCTAACTCACCGATGGTGTAATATCTTTGCCAAAATTTTGGCACCTGACGAGCGATCAATTCTAAAGAACCAAAATATTTAAAAAAAATTTTAAAAAAAAGGGAGAACCTGACGATCGAGGCTCCCATTTCTTCGATTCCC
>Ga0315298_1004311_pt1 | contig 21401 bp, 19 predicted proteins | sample WHS_1_MG_FD_203077 | JGI IMG/M metagenome (GOLD analysis project Ga0315298, IMG submission 203077) | Extremophilic microbial mat communities from Washburn Hot Springs, YNP, Wyoming, USA - WHS_1_MG | ecosystem: Environmental > Aquatic > Thermal springs > Hot (42-90C) | place: USA: Wyoming...
TCTGATCTCTATGGTAACGGCGTTACCTATCACGGCTGGGTGGTGGGACTGGGAGGGGGCTCCGGCGCCGTCTTCGCGGTGCTGCCGCCGGAGAATGCCAGCGGCAACTGGATCAAGTTCACCCAGCGGGTGCCGGTGCGCATCGCCGTCGATCCCGGGAATTTGACCCGGTACCCGCTGCGTCCCGGTCTGACCATGACGGTACGGATCGCACTGCATGGCCCGTGGATACGGCGGCCGGTACCGGACTGGTTCCTGCGTTCCGCAGCCGCTTCACGCCCGTCTCCCTGACTGGCCGCCCCCGCCGGCCCTGGGCTACACTCGCAGTCCCGAATCCAGGAGTAATACCGAAGTGGACCTGCGTCATCTGCGCCATTTTGCAGTGCTCGCCGAAACCCTGAACTTTCATCGGGCGGCGATTCGCCTGCATCTCGCCCAGCCCTCCCTGAGCCGCAGCATCCGCGCTCTGGAAGACGAGATCGGTCTGCCGCTTTTTTTGCGTAACCAGCGGGAAGTCTCGCTCACGGCCGCTGGCCGGGTGCTCTTGCCCGAAGCCAGACAATTGCTGGCGCAGGCGCGGCGCACGGAGGCCCTGCTCGGCAATCTGCAAAACGGTCAGGCCGGCACCCTGCGGATCGGCTTTCTTGCCTCCACCGCCATTGCCCTCCTGCCTGGGCTGCTGCGCAGTTTTCGTCAGCACTTTCCGCGGGTGCATCTGGAGTTGCGGGAGATGAGCAGCGATGCGCAGTTGCAGGCCCTGCGCGATGATCAGATCGATATCGGCTTCATCCGCGATATCGGCATCCTGCCGGATATCCACCAGCATCTGCTGCAACGGGAAGCCCTGATGCTGGTGCTTCCGGAAGACCATCCCTTTGCCGCAGAGCGCGCCATAGCCTTCCACCGTCTGCACCATGAGTCATTGATTCTCCTGCGCCGCGAAGTGGCACCGGCGTCCTACGATCGCATCCTCGCCCAATGCCACATTCATGCCCTGAAGCCGCATATCCTGATGGAACTCGCCGATTCCAATGCCGTGTTCAGCGCAGTCATGGCGGGCCTTGGGTTGAGTTTCCTGTTCTCGGCCTTTGCAGAAATTCAACGTCCGGGAATCGTCTTCCGACCGCTGGCGGATACCTTGGGGGACAGTGAGGTAAGTCTCGCCTGGCGCGGGCGGCGGGAGGACGGGAATCCGGCAGCGCTGACTTTTGTGACCATGGCGCAGCAGCAGTACACGCTGTAGGCCCAGGCCTGAGACCGGCGGCACAACAGTCCACATCAAATCCTGATTTGCGCTACACTGGGGCAACTCCGCCCTCCGGCGGTCTGAACCCACTCTCTGGGGCGCAGGTGGATCATAAGGGTTATGCCGGACGTGTGAGCGTGGTTATGCGCCGGGCATCATTGATGCCCAACCAAAGCATCATGGTATTATCGGGGAATGCTTTGAATCCGTATTTTTCATAGAAAGATTTTGCGGAAGCGTTTTTTGCGTCCACCACAATCACCGCCACACCTATTTGCCTGGAAGCGGTAACCGAACAGATTAAGGCACTTACCAGCAAGTATCCACCAATATCCTGCTCTTTGAACTCAGTATGTCTGGCGAGGCGAACCAAGCGAATCGCAGGAATGGGGTATTGGCCTGGGTAGCGCCGTGCAAAATCCTCCGGGAATGTATCCGGTGACAGCGCATCAGCGGTGAGACTATAGAAGCCTGCCAAAATGTCTGGACGATCTTCATTAAATAAGACAAAGGTTCTGGACAGCCCCTTGTTCTGCTGCTGGAGGGCATACCTGTCGAGCCATTGGTCAAGCTCCGTTTCGCCACACCGGAACGTACTACGGGGATGCTGCCTGCTTAGAGACGCTACAACAAGCCCCATTAGACATCACTTCGCACAAGAGCTCGATACCGGGCCGCCACAGCTTCCAACTCAGGCAGGGGCTCTGGTTCTGCGTCCATAGACTGCAAAACTGCTTCGCAGTCACGCCAGGTGTATCTTGATGTTGCTTCCTGACCATTGGAGAGTGGCAAAGCGACATCTTGTATTTTGAAGTTCCACGGAAGGAGGACGACGGCCCGCTGTAGTGCACTGAGCACGTCCTGTCCAGATAAGTCCGAGCTAACAATGTTGGTTTGTATTTTCCCCATTTGGTAAGTAATTAAAGTCTGGGATCTCGATGTTGGCCTATGATGAATCCTTTTTCGTATCTTGCGAGCCTTGTCGGCCTGTACTTCGGCGCGCAACATGGCTTGCGTGGATAGCGCAGCAGTGCGCCGTCTCCTACTCCGAGTCGAGGCATCAACATCGGAAATCTTGGTGCTTGCTTTCGCAGTCGATTGCACAGTTATCTCCAAATAGTCTTACCAAGCAGTGGTATAGATCAACCAATATGGTGCTAGTCTAACGCAATTTGTGTTTTCATCCTACCCGTATTGGTGTCCGGCCACAAAATATCCGGACGGAATAAGGCTGTGGAATCGTACGCGACAGCGGTGAGATACCCTGCCCAGGAGGGACAACTCACGGCAAACGGTGCCCGGATTGACCATAGCCCCTCGCATGGTAATCTGGGCCAGGCGGGCATCCCGGATGTCCTGGTTGTGATCTCCGTGACGGGCTTGCCAGCGTCAACGATAGGCGACAGGTGCCACCTGCTTGTGCCCATCCACGATGCGGCGCAGGATATCCACTTTCACCGCCTGGCCCTTATGCGTGCTGGATACGTCCCGCAGGTGCCGGTCCACCACGTCCCGCTGGGTAGGAACAGCCGGGGTCGGGCTGGTTTCCGGCGGCGGGTATAGCCCGGCTTCGATATCCTGTTCCAGTTTGCGTGCCCAGGCCGCCGCGATAGCAGGGCTGCACAGTGTGACACGGCGCGCTGTCACAGCCCGTGTCACACTGAATGGTTATGGGCTGTTATGCCCAGTTGCAAAAACAAGGGGTTGCGGAAGGGTTCCCCGAGGTGTGACATGCGGGACTGTTTTTGTGTTTTATTATACTATACAAGGGGTTACATAGGAAAATGGCGCAATACGTTTTTACGATGAATCACCTCAGCAAGATCGTGCCGCCCAAGCGCGCACTGCTCAAGGACATCTCCCTGTCCTTCTTCCCCGGCGCCAAAATCGGCGTGCTCGGCATGAATGGTGCCGGCAAGTCCACCCTGATAAAGATCATGGCGGGTGTCGACAAGGAGTTTGAAGGCGAAGCGCTGCCCATGCCCGGTCTCAAAATTGGTTATTTGTCGCAGGAACCGCAGGTCGATCCGAATAAGACGGTGCGCCAGGTAGTAGAGGAGGGTCTCGGTGACATCCTCGGCGCACAACAGGAGCTGGAGGCGGTCTATGCCGCCTACGCCGAGCCCGATGCGGACTTTGACGCCCTCGCGACCGAGCAGGCGCGCCTGGAGGCCATTGTCGCCGCCGGTGATGGCCATCAGGCCGCGCAACAGATGGAAGTCGCCGCTGACGCCCTGCGTCTCGCCCCCTGGGATGCCTTGGTTGGCCCGCTATCCGGTGGTGAAAAGCGCCGTATTGCCCTCTGCCGTCTGCTCATCAGCCGCCCCGATATGCTCCTCCTCGACGAACCCACCAACCATCTGGACGCCGAATCGGTGGACTGGCTGGAGCAATACTTACAACGCTTCTCCGGCACCGTGGTCGCCGTCACCCATGATCGTTACTTTCTCGACAACGCCGCCGAGTGGATTCTGGAGCTGGATCGTGGTCATGGCTTCCCTTACAAGGGCAACTACTCCGCCTGGCTGGAGCAGAAAGAAAAACGCCTGGAGCAGGAGGCCAGAACCGAGGTGTCGCGCCTCAAAGCGATGCAGCACGAGCTGGAATGGGTGCGACAAAACGCCAAAGGCCGCCAGAGCAAAAGTAAGGCGCGCATGGCCCGCTTTGAAGAACTGAGTTCCTACGAATACCAGACCCGCAATGAAACCCAGGAGATTTTCATCCCGGTGGCGGAACGTCTCGGCAATGAGGTGATTGAATTCCGTGATGTGACCAAGGGCTTTGGCGACAAACTGCTTTTTGAACATCTCAGCTTTAAAGTGCCGCCGGGCGCCATCGTCGGTGTTATCGGCCCCAATGGTGCCGGTAAGTCGACATTTTTCCGCATGATTGTGGGCCAGGAAACTCCGGATAGCGGCGAAGTCGTTCTCGGCTCCACCGTCAAGCTGGCCTATGTGGATCAGTCCCGCGATGCGCTCGCCGCCAAAAACAACGTCTGGGAAGAAATCTCCGGTGGGTTGGACATCCTCACCGTCGGCAAGTTTGAAATCCAATCCCGCGCCTATTGTGGCCGCTTCAACTTCAAGGGTGTCGACCAACAAAAGCTGGTGGGACAATTGTCGGGCGGTGAGCGCGGCCGCCTGCATCTGGCCAAGACCCTCATCGCCGGCGGCAACGTCCTCCTCCTCGATGAACCTTCCAACGACCTCGATGTGGAAACCCTGCGCGCGCTGGAAGATGCCCTGCTGGAGTTCGCCGGCAGCGTTATGGTCATCTCCCATGACCGCTGGTTCCTCGACCGCATCGCCACCCACATCATCGCTTTTGAAGGCGACGCCCATGTGGAATTCTTTGCGGGCAATTACCATGAGTATGAGGCCGACAAAAAGCGTCGCCTGGGTGAAGAGGGTGCCCGGCCCCACCGCCTGCGTTACAAGCCCATCGTGCGCTAAGGTGCCTTGACTTTCACGCAGCATCTCCTTATCTTCTCAGCCCTTAAGAATTATCCGCAGGAAGTGTCTCATGAAGCGTACTTTTCAGCCCAGCGTCGTTCACCGTAAACGGACCCACGGTTTCCGTGCTCGCATGGCCACTAAATCCGGCCGCCTCGTGCTCAAACGCCGTCGTGCCAAGGGCCGTCAGCGCCTCTGCCCGTAAGCCGATGAACCCGGCGCTGGCGCATCCTCATCGTTTTACCCGCGAGGATCGCCTCCGCCAGAAGGCGGCTATCCAGCGCACCCTCAAGCAGGGGCGCAAGAAGGTCTTCCCAGAATTGGTGATCTACACCTTGCATAACGAATTGCCGCACCCCCGTCTGGGGTTGGCGGTGAGCCGCAAGGTGGGTAATGCCATAGTCCGCAACCGCGTCAAGCGGCGCCTGCGCGAGGCTTTCCGGCAGCAGCCGGTGCGCGCACAAGGGCGTGACGTCCTGGTGGTGGCACGGGCTGGTGCCCGGCAACTCAGCATGCGGGCCATGAGCGTCTATTTCCAGCAATTGCTGGGGAAGGCATGAGCGCACGGGGCGTGGCCGTCGTTGTCGTGCGCGGCTATCAGTATGTCATCAGCCCCATGCTGGGACATCACTGCCGTTTTTACCCGACCTGCTCCGAATATACCTGTCAGGCCATCGAACGCTACGGCATCGCCAAAGGTTCCTGGCTAGGCATAAAACGCATCAGCCGCTGCCATCCCTGGCACCCCGGTGGTGTTGATCCCGTTCCTTAAACGCCCTGGGGCCCCATGGATAATCAGAAGACCATCCTCGCCGTTGCACTTGCCGTAGTCGTCTTCCTGCTGTTTCAGGCCTGGCAGGAGCAGAATACGCCGCAACCGGTTACGCCGACTGCCGTCCGCCAAAGTGTCACGACCCCCAGCACACCAACACCCGCTGGGGCTACCTCACCAGCAGCAGTGACCGCACCGATGGTCGCGCCGGTCAGCACCAGTCTCCAGTCGGCGACAGGACACACGGTGCCTTTCCAGACGCCGGTGTTCACTGGCCAGATCGGCCTGAACGGTGGCGATATTCAACACCTTGGCCTGCGCCATTATCCGCAGGCGGTGGATAACCCCGCACCCTATCCCATCCTCGACAGGACAGCGGCTAAGCTTACCGTACAGCAGAGCGGTTTCGTCAGCAGCGACGGGCAGACCCTGGTCGCCCAGTTTGCCGTTCCTGCCGTCCAGCGGGCCGCCGGCCAGCCCATCACCCTCACCGGCAAGGCCGGCCCCCTGAGCGTCGAAAAAACATGGATATTCCAGCCCGACAGCTATGTGGTGGAAGAACACATCACCATCACCAATAGCGGGTCCACGCCGTGGAATGGCAGTTATTTTGACCAGATCCTGCGTAATGATCGCACCGAAACGCACATGTTCATGTCGATTTTCACCGGCGCGGTGCTCATGCACCAGGGCAACTTCAGCGAAGTGAGTTTCGGCGATATCCACGATCATCCGGAGTTGAAGTCCGGCCCCGGCTGGGCGGGGATGATGGATCACTACTTCCTAACGGCTATATTGCCCTCCGAACAGGCGCAAACCCAAGTTTATGCGCGCCCATCGGGTACCAATTATGTCGCCGGCGTGAGTACCCCGCTGCCGACCCTGGCACCGGGCCAGAGTACCACTATCACCCAGCAGCTCTTCCTCGGGCCGAAGCAGCAGCAAACCCTGGCCGCCATGGGTCGCGGCCTGGAGCAGACCGTGGACTACGGCTGGTTCGCCATCATCGCCGAGCCCATGCATGTGGTACTGACCTGGTTCCATGGACTGGTCGGCAACTGGGGGCTGGCGATTATCCTGCTGGTCATAGTGGTCAAGTCCATCTTCTTCTATCCCTCAGCCATCAGTTACCGCTCCATGGCCAATATGCGCAAGTTGCAGCCTAAGCTGGAGAAGCTGAAAAAGGAGGTCGGTGATGATCGCCAGAAGCTGGGCGCAGCCATGATGGCGCTGTATCGCAGCGAGAAGGTCAATCCCATGGCGGGTTGTCTGCCCATCGTGCTGCAGATGCCCTTCTTCATCGCCCTGTACTGGGTGCTGGTGGAGAGCGTCTCGCTGCGGCAGGCACCCTTCATCCTCTGGATTCATGATCTGGCCATACCTGATCCTTACTACATCCTGCCCCTGCTCATGGGCGTATCCATGTTCTTCCAGCAGCGCCTCAATCCAGCACCGGTGGACCCTATACAGAAGCGCATCATGTCCGCCCTGCCGGTGATCTTCGCGGTATTCTTCTCCTTCTTCCCGGCAGGTCTGGTACTGTACTGGCTGACCAACAACGTGGTCTCCATCGGCCAGCAGTACCTGATCACCCGCCATATCATGGCGGCCAAGGACTAGGGTGGACCGTCCGTCTTGAGTTAAAGACATGGACTATCAGCAGGGAGACACCATTGTGGCGATTGCTACGCCGCCGGGAGAAGGCGGCGTCGGCATTTTGCGCCTCTCTGGACCACAGGCCTTGCCCATCGCGACGGCGCTCTGCGGCGGATCGAAAGCAAAACCACTGATGCCCCGCCTTGCTCATTTTCGCCGCTTTCACGCCCGCGACAGCAGCGTGATCGATCATGGCATCGCCCTCTATTTTCCCGCCCCTCACAGCTACACCGGCGAAACCGTCGTGGAATTGCAGGGCCATGGCAGCCCGCTGGCCCTCGCCAGCCTGCTCGCCGAGGCCATCGCTCTGGGCGCACGGGCGGCGCGTGCCGGCGAGTTCAGTGAACGGGCCTTTCTCAACGGTCGTCTTGATCTTGCCCAGGCCGAAGCGGTGGCCGACCTCATCCACGCCCGCAGCGACGCCCAGGCACGCGCTGCGATGGCGAGCCTGGAAGGTGCCTTCTCGCAGGCGGTCGATGGCATCCATGGCCAGCTCCTGCAACTTCTCGCTCTCGCCGAGGCCGGACTGGATTTCAGTGAAGAAGACCTCGGCGATGCCCATGAACAGGCTATCGCCGACGGCCTGATGCGGCTGGAAGGCCAGATCGCCCGTCTGCTCAAGCAAGCACAACAAGGCGCCCGACTCGCCCGTGGCGGTCGCGTGGTGCTCGCCGGACGACCCAACGTCGGCAAATCCAGTCTGATGAATGCCCTCGCCCGACGCGAGTCGGCCATCGTCACCGCCATCCCCGGCACCACCCGCGACCTGCTCCGCGAAGAAATCGTCCTCGACGGCCTGCCGGTGGAGCTTATCGATACTGCCGGGTTGCGCATGGCCACGGATGCCGTGGAGGCAGAAGGCATCGCCCGCGCCCGCAACATACTGCACAGTGCGCAACTGATCCTGCTAGTGGCCGATGCGAGCACGGGATGGCAGGCGGAGGACGAAACCATCCTGCGCGACCTGCCGGAAGGACCGCGCCGTATCATCTGGAACAAGCTGGATCTGGTTTCTGCACCGCCCGACACCCCGGCGGGTGAGGCGGCCATCGCCCTCTCCGCCCAAACCGGCGCAGGCCTCGAGGCATTACACCGCAGCTTGATTGAAGCACTCGGCGTACAGGGCGACAGTTGCCCCTTCAGCGCCCGCCGTCGCCATGTCGAGGCGCTGGAAAGCTGTTTGCATCAGCTCGTCGCCGCCCGCGACATGCACCGCCTGGGGGATGCCCCCGAACTGGTCGCCCAGTCCCTGCGTGAAGCCGCAGTGGCGCTGGCCAGCATCACCGGCCGTATAGACGTAGAAGATATTCTCGGCGAGATTTTTTCCCGCTTTTGTATCGGGAAATAAAGTTCATTTCAACTGCGGTAGTAAGGCGACAAGCTGTTTTTTGCTGATCAGTCCAGGTATGAGGCCGAGCTGTCCATTCTTCATTTGATAAATAACGGCGGGCGTCCCCCTGATCCCCAAGGCTTGCATGATACCCAGATTCGTATGGAGATCCGTGGCGGTTTTGGTACTCAACCTGGCTTGCGGCAACTGCGCATAGCCTCCGCTTTGAACCGCGCCTTCCACGATCTGTTCAAAATGCTTCAGTGCAGCCACGGGATGCGGCGCTTGCAACCATGCGGCGGCCTCGGCAGGGCTATACCGGGTGAGGAATGCCACGGGGACATAGCGCACGGTTAACTTGCCTTCCTCAATGAGCGGTGCCTCGTTGTCGTAGAGCACATGGCAGTAGGGGCAATTGGGATCCTGGAAATCGTATATAATGGGTCCGCGGTGCCCTTCCTGGATGTAAGTGAGGCGGTGGGCCAAAATCTGGCTCCACAAAGTCTCGGGCGTCAGCTTGTTGGGCTGAAGATCGCCCGCTGTGGCGGAAGATATACCGGCCATCGCAATGCCCCATCCGAGTAGGCAGCGGATAGACAGCTTTCCAGATAAATTCATGAGTGGCTTCCTTTTCGGTGCATTCCTCAGCATCCTTTGTTGCTCCTGTCAATTTCGTGCGGTAAATGGTGAAGGATCCGAGGACGGTGTTGGCAGCATCTGATGCAGATGTTGCAGCAGGGTGTCGGGTCCTTCGTACCCCTCGTATTGCGCGACCATGGCGCCCTGCGGGTTGATGAGCAGCACCGCAGGGGGACCGAAGAGGTGATACTGGCGAAGCAGATCCCGGGATGCCGCATCACTGGCGGTCATGTCGACCCGGATCAGGGCAAGCGGCCGCAACGCCTTCTCCACCCGCCGATTATCGTATGTGGTCACATCCATACGATGACATTCCACACACCATTTCGCCCAGAAGTCCACCAGCACGGGGCGGCCATCGGCTGCCGCCAGCGCCGCCTGCAACTGGGGAAGACTATGTACCATCTGGAACTGAAGGTGACGATCAGGCATCGGGACCTGGCCACGGTTCGTAAATGGCGCCAATGGTTCAAGAACCCGGGTGGCCCCGGCCAGTGCCCCCGCGCCCAGCGCCAGACCGTAGGCAAACAGGAGCAGCCCTACGCCCTGCCAGAATCGGGACCAACCAGCAGTGCCCGGGGGCGAAGACGAGAAAGCCCCGATAAATACGGCGGTGATGACCGCAAGCGCAGACCACAAGGCGAGGGTGACGGACCCCGGGAGTATCCGCGAGAGAAACCAGATGGCGACACCGAGCAGCACAACGCCGAAGGCGTCCTTGACCACGTTCATCCAGCGTCCGGTCTTGGGCAGGAAATGCCCGGCGGAAGTGCCGATGATGAGCAACGGCACACCCATGCCCAGACCCATCAGGAAAAGTGCCAGCCCGCCCAACACCACGTTGCCGTTGTGGGCGATGAACAGCAAGGCACCCGCGAGCGGTGCCGCCACGCAGGGGCCCACGATCAACGCCGAAAGAACCCCCATCACCAGGGCGCTGAGGAAATGGCCCCCCTTGCCATACTGGGAAAGGCGCGACTGTATGGCCGTCGGCATCTGCAATTCGTAGAATCCGAACATGGACAGTGCGAGCAGGACGAACAATGCACTGAACCCGGCGAGTACCCAGGGGTTCTGGAAGGCGGCCTGCAGATAGGAACCCGTCAAAGCCGCCAGAACACCGGCTATGGTGTAGGTCAGCGACATGCCCAGGACGTAGAACAGCGAAACCCAGAAGGCATGACGCCGTGCGTGCCTGGGGTGAACCTCCGCATCCCCATGGCCTACCACCAGTGCCGAAAGAATGGGAATCATCGGGAAAACGCAGGGCGTGAAGGCGAGACCCAGCCCCGCCAGGAAGAAGAGCAACAGCGTCCAAAAGGGTTGTCCTCCTTGCAAGCCACTGGAAAACTGCGCTTCAACACCTGCAACACCTGCAACACCTGCAACACCTGCCATCGGTGCAGCAGCGGGTTGCGCTGCTGATGCGCCGGCGGATGATGATGTAGCGGCCGGAGACGGTAACGCCGCTGTTGGGGGTATGTTTTCTGGAACCGCCTCGCCAGGGAACGTGGTCACTGGCAGCGCGAGGGTTTTAGTCATTTCCGGATAACAGACGCCTGCGTTGGCGCACCCCTGAAAGCGACTGGTGACGACTACGGCCTTCGGGGGGGTGCCCGTAAACTGTAATGGAACACGCAGGGTGGTGGTGCCTTCATAGACCTGCAAGCGCCCCACGGCGGGGACGGTCATCCATTTCCCGGGAGGCAGCGTGTAAGGGGTCAGGTGGACCGTATTGGGGGAGACTTCGAGATGGATGTGGTCACGATAGAGGTGGTAGCCGGGCGCAGTTATCCATTGAACCACCAGGGTATGGTGTGGCGCCATCCGCGCGTGAAATGAGAAGGCTTTTGCCTCAGGCAGGAAGGAAGGGTTTGCGAAAAGAGCACTCGCCTGGGCCACGGGCATGACCAAAAACAGCAGCACGAGCGGTACAATCCGTGCCCAGATTAGACGCTTCATGGATATTCCTTCTGAAGATAGTTTCCGTAACCCGGCCCCTGTGGGACAGGTTGGAGCTACGGGATGCTGGATAGTTCCCTATGGAAAAACCTTTCAATCAGGGAGGATAAAGACTTGGAGGATACAGATGCAACAACAAAGCGATAGTCCCCTTGCGATGCCGACCTGCCTTCCGTTCAAACCGGGCCGACGCATGACCTTTGCGCGATGTCATCCAGGGCTGGCACCCGCCCACGATGCAATCGGTAAGCACCGCATGGTGGCCCTCCCGGCGTTGTTCGCCGCCAAGCTTTGGGATTAACCAAAACCTGAGCAGCTACTACTGCCGCTGCAGGCCCAGTGTCCAGATATGCCCATTCACCGATTCAAGATGCAGGATGTAGGAGCCCTGCGGCAATGGTGCCATATTCTGAGTCGCTGGCGGGAGGTGGATCATGGCTTGCGCACCGACAGGTCCGGCGATTCCGAATTTCCCGGTGTGAATTTGCTGGTAAGCAAAATCATTCACAAAAGCGCTTTTTGGCAAGGAAGATAGAGCAGCACTATTCCACCTCTCCACCACCTTCCCGGTTTTACTGTCGACCAGCGCAGCTTCGAGCACATTGGATGGTTCCGCGGCCACGCCGGCGTTGACATAGGCGTGGAATTTTATGCTGCCATCGTTCTGTAGGATGCCATGATCTAATTTCCAGTGGTGCTTGGCTGGACTTACCGGGCCGCCATGGAAAGGGGTGATTACGGAACCGCGGTAATAACTGTAGGTGGCAACGATGAAGACCACCGCGATCCAAAACAAAACCAGCGCCAGTTTTTTGAATGCCCCATCGCTCAAGGGCAGGGGTAGGCTACCGCCCAGCCAGCGAAACCAGGCGTTCGCTGCTAGTCCTTGGTATCGGGAGAGCAGCCAGTTATCCAGCGAGTACGAAGCGCTTCCGGCGAGGAAGAGGGTGACGCCCATGGCAAAGTTAGATGCGGCCATAGTCCATTCGTCAATGCAGGTGGCCCCCTGCCAGCCGAACAAGAGCATGAGCACCGTGGACAGCCCAATGGTAGCTACAGCAGCAAGCCGGATATACAGACCGGCGATCAACATAAAACCGGCGATCATTTCTACGGCGCTAAAAATGATCACACCGGCATAGAGGAGAGTGAAGTGGTGAAGTAGAAACGCCACCAGGTGATCTGTGCCCAGTAGCGCTCCAGGCATGGCCGTCTGGAACTTGTAAGCCATCCAATGGCCGTGTACATCGAGTTTTTGCGGACCATAGATGAAGCGTCGGGTGCCACCGCCCCAGTAAATCCACCCCTGGACGAAGCGAACTGCGAGCAGGGCAATGGCGGCGAGTCGCCAGCCGCGATCGGCCGAGTCTTGTGGGGCAGTGCTTGACATTGTGGTTGCCATGAAACCTCCTGTTTGACCTAAATTCGGATAGGAGCGATCCATCACACGGCCTGACTGCGCCCCCTACCAGAGGAATCCCGTCACACCCCTGCGGAATGTCCCGTGATCGGGTCCAAATCCCCAAGCTGGCCCTGGCCACCTATGTAATGAAGTCGATTCTCACCCCGTGCATGAGGCTGCGGCCATACCGACAGCAGGTATCGTGCCAGCCATATGGGGATGGCAGGGGGCTGTTTTATTTTAATATTCTTGTAACGGAGATTATCAAGGCGGGGCACGAATGAACCAAACGGCGCAGCTTGGCTGTGACATTGTGCCAAAAGGGCCAGCAAGTCGTCCCAAGGCGACCATCCAAATGCCAGAATTATATTTTCTCGCCGTCCTGCAAATCCTCGTGGTCGCTGATTAGTCCGAGATTTTTCATGCGGGTGCGCAGTTGCTTGCGGCTGATGCCGAGCAGAATGGCGGCCTGGCTTTGGTTGAAGTGGGTCTTGTTCAAGGCCGAAACGACCGCTTCGCGCTCTAAAGCGTGAAGGTCATAAATCCCGCCGATGGGGGGTATTCTTTCCGCTTCCGCGATACGCATCTCATTCGGGAGATCGGCCGCAAGTATGGTGCCGCTCCGATTCAGCACCACCAACCGCTCGACGAGATTCTCAATCTGTCGGATATTACCGGGCCACGAATAGGCATTCATAGCGGCCAACGCTGCAGTCTCTATCTCTACTTCGGGCCGCCCCAGGTCTGTGCATACCCGCTGCAAAAAAAAGCGTACGAGAGAAGTGATATCTCCGCGCCGTTCACGCAGCGGTGGAATGTGCAGCGGGATGACATTCAGGCGGTAATACAGGTCTTCCCGAAAACGGCCCGCCTCCACCGCCTTGGCGAGGTCCACATGGGTTGCAGCAATGATGCGGGCCGCGAGGGGCAGGGGTTGATGCCCGCCGAGGCGGGTGTATTCCCGTTCCTGCAAGGTGCGCAACAACTTGACCTGCATAGCCAGTGGCATGTCGCCCACCTCGTCCAGGAAGAGCGTCCCAGCGCCCACCATTTCCAATTTCCCTGCCTGAGACCGCACCGCACCGGTGAAGGCACCTTTCTCGTAACCGAAGATTTCGCTTTCCACCAGATCCAGAGGGATGGCCCCGCAGTTGAAAGCGAGGAAAGGGGCACGGGCGCGGGAGGAAGCCATGTGCAGCCCCCTGGCGACCAACTCTTTGCCGGTTCCCGACTCGCCGGTAATAAGGACGTTGGAAGGAGCGGGCGCGACCAGATTTATCATCTCCAGAATTTCGAGCGTGCCCTGACTCTCCCCGATAATGCCGTGGCGCGGCAGGTCCTGGCGGTGGGGCAGTATGGTGTGACCCCGGCAACTCAACGCCTGCCGGATGATGGCGACGAGTTCCCCCTCGTCCACCGGTTTGGTCAGGTAATGCTCCGCGCCCGCCTTGATGGCCTGTACCGCCTGTTCGATTTCGCCATAGGCCGTGGCGATCAACACGGGAATCTCGGGCCAGCGTTCCTTGATGTGCCTTAGCAGCTCGGTGCCGCTCATCCCTGGCAAACGCTGATCCGTAAGGACCAGGACGGGGAGTTCCCTGGCCATGACGGCCAACGCCTCCTCTGCCCTTTCGGTTTGTATGGTCGAGAAGCCCTCGGCCTCCAAGATGGCGGCGAGTACACTGCGCAGATTTTTTTCGTCCTCGACGATGAGAATTTTCTGGGATGGCATGCCGATGGTTTTTTCAATACCCCTAAAATGACGATACCGATGCGTGGGTCATCGATCAGAACACTGCGGAGGCAGGCAGAGCGCGAATTCCGCTCCCACATCCCGCTGGCGCAATTCCACTTGGCCGTCGTGAACCATCATGATCTTGGTGACCACCGCCAGCCCAAGGCCGCTACCCTTCGCCTTCCCTGTCACGTAAGGCTTGAAAATGTCGCTGACTCGCTCCGGTGGTACCCCCGGGCCATTGTCCACAACCCCGGTCACGAATTGCCCATTGCCTTCGCGCCGACCGTATAAGGTAATGCAGCCACCGTGGTTCGGCAAGGCTTCGACAGCGTTGAGCAGCAGGTTGCTGATCGCCTGCTCCAGCAACTGGGGATCGACAACGACCTGCAGGGATGGAAGGCAATCTATAGTAAGGGCAACATTTTTGGCCTCGAGATCCGTCGCGTGCCGCTTGCTGCTGCGTAAGAGCAACTCCAACGCAGATACTTCTGTGAGCTGTATATGGTAAGGACGCCCGAAATCCAGGAACCCCTGGGTCATGTCATACAGTCGCTGGACCTCCTCTTCGATGATATTTATGAAATCTTGTCGGTTCACCGGCTGCTCGTAGCGGACCAGGTATCGCGCTGCACCGCGCAAGGACGAAAGGGCGTTGCGAATCTCGTGAGCCACCTGGGCCGACATCTCTCCAATCGTGGCCATGCATTGCATCGCCTGTTGTCTCCGGTGTAACTGATTGAGCTCCATCAGGTATTGTTGCAGCCGTTGTTCCAGCCTCTTGAAGCCTTCCTCCAGATGCATCATCTCGTCGCCATCCACCGGAGCGGGGGGATATGGTGAGAAACCGTCTACATGGAGCCGCGACTCCATGTCTGCCATCTTCTGCGAGAGGCGCAGGATGGGGCGGGTGAAGGCCTTGCCGATCAGCGATGCACCGATGAGGCCAAGGAAAGCCGTGATCATGCCAAGAAAGGAAAGACGCCTGATCGCAAGGTCCATGCGGGTATCCACCATGTTTTGGATGGTGTCGTTATTGGGATGCAGGCTGACATAACCGAGCATGTGCGATCCAACCCGGATGGGGGTGGTAAATTTCTCGCGCCCCGAGCTTGGTGACCCTGGTTCTTGCCGACCGATCGCGGTCAACTGTGTACTCGCGATTATTACGCCTTGCGGATTTATTATGATTGCATGGCGGATAAGCGGATTGTTCTCGACCCGCTTAATGAGTTTGAGCAGCGCGCTCCCATCTTTGAGTAATAGAGGGCCAGCGGCATCGCGGGCAAGTCCTCGGCTGAGATGGAGAACTTCGCTATGAATCCGCACCTCCACATTTTGTTCGGCGGCGGTAAAAATAAACAGGACAATCGTTCCATAGATGCCAGCTATGAGCATGAGCACAAAGATCATACTTTTGGCACGCAGGCTGAGATGGCGCCAGAAATTAAGGGCCATGGCGCGGCTGAGGTGTGCTGTCAAAGTGGACACTCATGTTTCAATCGGCCCATTCAGTTTCAGTGAGCAGTTTGAGATCGGGATACTCTCACTCCCTCGCCATTTTCAGGCGATTTTTATATATTATTCCTGCTTTATTTGCGAATATCCAGTATTTTAGCCCCTTTCGTGGACTTTGGACGGATTGATCCCTACCCTACCCCATCCTGGGTTAAAGCGTTCCCTGTCTGACCGCCAATTGCTCCAGTTCCGCCGCCAGCGCCAGATAGCGCTGGGCGTCACGCAGCCCGGTGATGAAACGACGGGGAATTCCCTCCAGACCTACCTGGGCGCCCACGAGCGCACCCGTCAACATCGCGCGGGACATATTTTGTCCGCCCCCGTGGAATGGCAATGCTCGCTTTGTCACAGCAGCGCCGCTTCCAGTCGCTGCTTGCGCTGCTCCCAATCGGGCATCACCTGACCCAGCAGCCTGAAAAACCGCGCGTCGTGGTCGCGGTGTTTGATATGGCTCAGCTCGTGGGTCACCACGTACTCGATGCAGGGGCGGGGTGCGCGCACCAGGTTGACGTTCAGGGTCATGGTGCCAGCGCGTGACAGGCTGCCCCAGCGCGACTGCATGGCGCGCACGATGAGGCGCGGGTGTTCGACGCCCTTGAAGTGGAGCAGCCCGGCCTCCAACACCTCACCGAAAACAGCCCGGGCACGGTCGAGATACCAGCGGTGCAGCAGCGCCTTCACGCGCTCCGGGGCTGGTTCGCCGGGCAGGCAGACGAGAAGCCGGCCGCGTGCGAGCGTTACACTGGGCATTTCGCCCGGTAACAGCTTCAGCCGGTATTGCCGGCCGAGGTATAGGTGCGATTCGCCGTTGACGTACTGCCGCGCCGGGGTGCGGGGGCGATAGCGCTCGAACTCGGACAGTTGCCGGCTGATCCAGGCGGCACGCTTCTGCACCCGCTCGGCGATCAAGGCTTCCGGGCAACCCACCGGCGCGCGCACCAGCACGCGGCTGTCGGGGTGCACTTCGATGGCCAGGGTCTGCCGCGATGCCAGAAACCGCACCTCGTAGCGGATCGTGTCGCGGCCGTAGGTCAGGATGCCGACCATCGTCTTCACCCTGCCATCCGGTGGCGGGCGAGCTGCATCGTCTTCTCGATGATCTCGTCCATCTCTTCTGTGGACAGCGCGATACCCCGCGCGCCCTTCACCTCGTCATAGAGGTAGTCATCGATCTCGTTCATCGTCCGGCGCTGGGCGTCGAGGTCATCCCAGTAGCCCACTTTGCGGTTGCGCCGGAAAATGTCCCACACCGCCTTGGCTGCCTCGGCGGCGGTCGTCTGTGTCTGCTCGGCGTCGCTCAGGTGGCTCGCCACGAAGGGGCGCAGCAGGCCATAGACGGCGGCCGCGTCAGCGTCACCATTCAGCACCGGCGGCAGGTCATCGCCCTTGCGCGAGACCACCCCATCCTTGATCTCGGTGACCCGCTGCAGGTACTCCAGATCGGATAGGCGCTTGGCGCGGTAATCGTCGATGGCCTGCTGGATCAGTTTGGAGAACTTCTCGTAGAAGGCCGGGTCCTGCTCCAGCCGTTCGTTGATGGCGCGCTTGGTGGCGTGGGCGATCATGTCGGCCTTGGCGCCAAGGGTCTTCTCGCTGCCCGCGCCTTGCTCCTCCACCACCTTCTGGAACGCGGCCTCGTCGAAGATGTTTACCGGCGTGTTCAACTGCACCACCTCGGAGGCCGAGATGTGCGTATCCAGCAGCTTCTGGATGCGCGGCTCGAAATCGCGGTAGTCCACGGATTCCGCATAGCGTAGCTTCACCGCCGCCTTCAGGTTCACGAAGCGCTTCAGGTCGTTCTTGTAGGCGCGCAGCTTCTGCTCGGGCGTGTCGGTGATGAAGCGTTCGCTGGACAGCGCAATGGCCAGCGTCTTGGCGTAGGCCGACAGTCGCTCGTAAAAATCGGCACGCAGCTTTTCGTCAGCCAGCAATTGTTCGAAGGCCTCTTCGTCCTGGCGGTTCTTCACCGTCTTGAACAGGTCCCACAGTTCGGCATGGCGCTGGGGCAGCGCCTTGGTCTCTTCGTGAATCGAGGTCAGCGCGCTTTCGAGATCCGCCGCTGCAAAGCCTTCCAGCGCGCTGTAGGTGCTCAGCGCCTGGTCCAGCTCGCCCAGCACGCCCACGTAGTCGATGACGAAGCCGAAGTCCTTGACCTTGGCACCAGACTCATCCTCGTACAGGCGGTTTACCCGGGCGATGGCCTGCAGCAAGGTATGGTCCTTGAGCCGGCGCGCGAGGTAGAGCACCGTATTGCGCGGCGCGTCGAAGCCGGTCAGCAGCTTGTCCACCACGATCAGGATCTCGGGCTCGTCACCGAACTTGAAGGCGTTGACGATCTGCTTGTTGTAGTCGTCCTCCGAGCCGTAGCGCTTCATCATGCGTTGCCAGAAGGCCACCACCGCGTCGGTGGATTCCTCGGCGTCGATCTCGTCGAAGCCCTCGCGCTCGTCGGGTGGCGAGATGATCACCTCGCTAGTGACCGCGCCCAGCTCATCCAAAAACGCCTTGTAGCGCAGCGCCGCCGCCTTGTTGGGCGCCACCAGTTGCGCCTTGAAGCCGGTGCCCTGCCAGTTCTGCCGGTAATGCTCGCTGATGTCGAAGGCGCGCATGTAGATCACCTGCTCGGCCTTGTTCAGCATCTCGGCGCGGGCGTACTTCTTCTTCAGGTCGGCCTTCTGCTGGTCGCTCAGGCCCTGGGTGTGGCGCTCGAACCAGATGTCGATGGCGGCCTGGTTCTGCTCCAGCTCCACCATGCGCCCTTCGTAGAGCAGCGGCACGATGGCGCCGTCAGCCACCGCCTGGTCGATGGCATAGGTGTGGATCACGCCGCCGAACTTGGCGACGTCGCTCTTCTCCCGGGTCAGCAGCGGCGTGCCGGTAAAGCCGATGTAGCAGGCATTGGGAAACATCTGCCGCATGCGCGCCGAGTAGCCGCCCAACTGGGTGCGTTGGGTCTCGTCCACCAGCACGAAGATGTCGGGCGAGGCGTCGCTGAACTTCTTGTAGGCCAGCGCCTTGTCGAACTTGTGCACCAGGGTGGTGACGATGTGGGCCTTGCCATCGGCCACCAGTTCCACCAGATGGCGACCGCTTTCGGCCCGGTCGGGCGACAGACCGCAGGCGGCGAAGGTGTTGCCGAGCTGCTTGTCCAGGTCCACCCGGTCGGTGACCAGCACGATGCGTGGATTGCGGATGGCGGGCTCCAGCGCCAGCGCGCGGGCCAGCATCACCATGGTCAGCGACTTGCCCGAGCCCTGGGTGTGCCAGACGATGCCGCCCCGGCGCTTGCCGCTGTCGTCCGTCTGCCTGACCCGCGCGAGCACCTCGCGGATGGCGAACACCTGCTGGTAGCGCGCGATCTTGCGCACGCCGCCGTCGAACACGGTGAAGGCCCAGGCCATCTCCAGCAGGCGCTGCGGGCGGCACAGCGCGTAGAGCGTCCGGTCCTGCTCGGTCACCTGCCGGCCCACCAGGTAAGGCGCCGTCTCCTCGCGCACGCCCAGCTCGGCAAAGGCGAGATCGAACAGAGAGGCCTTCATAGATTCCGGCAGCGGGCGCTCCAGCAGTGGTGACAGCTCTGCGTCCGCCACGTCCTCCTTCCACTTCGACCAGAACTTGGCCGGGGTGCCGGTGGTGGCGTAGCGGGCCTCGTTCTTGTTCACCGCCAGCACAGTCTGCACATAGGTGAACAGGCGCGGGATGTACTCGTCGCGCTGGTTGCGGATGGTTTGGGAGATGGCCTGGGCCACCTCGACCTTCGGCGACTTGCACTCGATCACCGCGAAGGGGATGCCGTTGACGAACAGTACGATGTCCGGCCGGCAGGTCTCGACGCTACGGGTGCGCTCCACCGCGAACTCGGCGGCCACGTGATAGACGTTGTTCTCCGGGTTGCGCCAGTCCACGTAGTTGAGCGTGAAGCTCTTCAGATCGCCCTCGATGGACTGTTCCAGCGCCATGCCCAACGTCAGCAGGTCGTAGACCGCCTCGTTGGTCTTGAGCAGACCGTCGTATTTCACGTTCTTCAGGCGCTGGATGGCGCTTTGGAGGTTCTCCTCGCTGAACAGATATGACCCGCCCTTGTGCTGGATGCGGTTCAGCTTTTTCAACTGCTCGCGCAGGATTTCCTCCAGCAGTACATTGCCGGCCTTGCCCCCGCGTACGGCCAGCGCCTCGGCGGGCGTCAGGTACTGGTAGCCCAGGTTGACCAGAACCTGCAGCGCCGGGATTTGCGAGAGGTATTTTTCGTCGAAGCGGAAGGCCGCCTCTGAGTTGTGGTCGTTTGGATTAGTCATGCGTTACACTCACGGTCAAAGTTTCCTCGCCGAGGACAAGTGCCCAAGGGGCTCTTTCGGGCCGCTGCCCTGATAGTTTAAGGTCATTTTTTGTGTCAATTTTTTCGTTGCCTGTTCTGCCTATTTGTCCTATACTGCGCGGCAAGGATTGGGCTTTTCCCGGTCGGCTTGAGGGCCTTGGACTTGTTCCGAGGCCCTTTTGCTTTATGGGAACACTTTGAAGTTCAATAGCTTGTCATCCAGCGCCTGCAAAGCCCGGTTGGACTGGTCGGGTCGCAAGTGGCGTAGGGCCAAGGGTCGCGCGACCAGATCCGCCAGTTGCAGACCATTAGAGTTGCTGCGTTTGTCGACGAACAAGTGCGCGAACTGCATCTGCTGGAAATCGACCCGTCGATAGCCCCAGCTCCCCCCGTTGTCGCAGATGCGACGGAACTCCAGTTCCAGCTCCGTATCCTCCTGCTTGCCCCGGCTCTCGAACAGCACATGCACGCGTTTGCCGACCTCGCCGCGTCTGCACAACGCTGACAGCGCCCGTTCCAGACAGAACAGCATCGCCACTTCGTAGGGGTTATAGGGCGTGCTGTAGCGTGCTTTCAGAGCACGTTTGTCGATCACCGAAGCAATGACCTGCATGGGTGTAGCCGAGATCAGTGCGGTGAGATCGGTCATGAATTGCTCGCGAAGTTCGCGGTCGGTGCGCAACAGCGCGAACGGCCCCTTCTCCTTGCGGATGTCGTGTTCGTGTAGGATCACCTGATCGTGACCCCAATAGGCCATCTTCAGGCGTTGCATCGCCGGTACGATCTGCTCCACGTAGTCCTGCTTCTGTACGATGCAGAACACCAACGCGAATACCGGGAACTGCTCGTCGATCGATACCAGCCCGTGGTCGCCGCTCTCGTCGGCAAAGATCAGGTAGTCGCTGTTGATGACGGCTGTCATACATCGGTCTCCGCAGGAACATGCAAGCGCCACTCGCCGGTGAGCAGCTTCTGCATGAGGCCGCGCTTCTGCTGAGTAAGCGCTTCGCGTTGCAGCTTGAGGAGCGCCAGCCCCTCATCAAGAATTGAAAGAATAGAAGCAATAGCAATCTGCTCTTCGGGTTCAGGGATACGAACCCTAATCGCCGCGAAATGGTGGAACTTCAGGTTCCATGTGTCCGAGGTCAGGCCCTGCGAATAGCGGTAGAACAGGTGGATTACTTCCGGTAGCTTAAACAGGTAGGACGCGAACCTGCCGTCAATCTCCGGGCTAGGAATGCAAACCGTGGTCGCGGTAGAGACAGCAGTTACCCACTGCCCCCCGCACAGATCCGTACGAGCGGAATTACCGCATACGGCTCCTACCTCAGGTCATGACGCGAAACCTTTGCGATGGGTAGGGATGCGCCAGTT
>Ga0315298_1004312_pt1 | contig 21398 bp, 10 predicted proteins | sample WHS_1_MG_FD_203077 | JGI IMG/M metagenome (GOLD analysis project Ga0315298, IMG submission 203077) | Extremophilic microbial mat communities from Washburn Hot Springs, YNP, Wyoming, USA - WHS_1_MG | ecosystem: Environmental > Aquatic > Thermal springs > Hot (42-90C) | place: USA: Wyoming...
GATGTTGCAAAATCCCTGCACAAAGGGCCCCGGTGAGGCCCCCCAAGAGGCCTTGGAGCGGCACCTCAAGGAAGCAAAACACCCCCTTCGGCTAACTCTGCGAAACTTCACCCTTGGCGAAGTTTATCGTAACCGGACAGATCTCACGAAGACCCCTTTGACAAGGCCTCCAGAGCGTCCCCTCCGGGGTTCCGCAATGAAACAGACAGGTAAATAAAAGGGATGCGTCCCTATTTTCACTCGATCCTGAACGCTCCTGGCATGGTGGTCGATCCCACTTTATTGGAAATCGTCAGATCCTGGGCACCCGGTGTTAGCCCTTTCGGCACCACAAATACCACCTCGCTATGTCCTGTCACGGGATTCATCGTCCAGGTCACCACCTTGCAGGATTTTGTCCCAAGGAACACCTTCCCCTTCTTCGTCCCGAAAAACTTGCCCACAAGCGTCACCGAATCCCCGGCCTTCCCATGTATCTTGTCCAACCACACAATCTCGGGCCCCTTCACCTCGAACCCACCGGGAATCGTGATCGCCGGGGCTCCTTTCGGCTCCTTCCTCTGAATCACAATATCCTGAACCGCAGGCGGTAACGGCACCTTGTTCACCTCACACCCGATCGCTTCACCCGTCCAGCTCACCACCTTCACCGCCATCCCACCGATCAACACCTTCCCCTTCTTCGCCCCAAACTCCTTACCCTTTAGCATTAGCTCCGTTCCGAGCGTCCCCTCCGTAGGAATCACCAACGACGCAACCGGATTCCCCGTCAGAGAAACCTCCAATACCGGTGTCGTCGGGTCATCTGACGTAATCGAAAGCATCGCTTTCTTCTCCCCCTCTGAGGTGGGTGTGAAGGTGATCTCTATATTGCACCGATCTCCGATGCTAAGAGCTCTACCCTTACATCCATCATGGAGGAGCCCGAACATCGAAGCGTCCACTCCTGTAATCCCCACATCCGTGATGTTCAATTCCTCCTCCCCTCGATTTCCTACCGTAACGCTCTGCGGGCTTGACTCCACACCCACCGCACTCAGAAAACTCAGCGCCGCCGGATCACACAACACCCCCACATTGTCCAGAGCCCAATACCCTGACGATGCCGAATACACAAAGGCAAGTTGGCCCTGAGTCGAAGGAACCACGCTGCTGATGTCAACCTCCCTCGTCTCCGCGGCCACATCCTCTTCCGGCAAGGTGAACACTTCATCCCAAGTCTCTCCCCCATCCTTGCTCACTGCCACATCCCCACGGCTCCCCGTTGCAAAGGCGAACCGGTTGCTGAACTCCAGTGTGACGCTCGTACACATGCTCGCATCAAAAGATGGACTGAATAAGACCTCATTGGGTGTGTCGGCACAACTCGAATCGACGATCGCCCACGGCGCTCCGAAGGGGCTCCCAATGGTCTTCCCCCCACACGGAGTCGTCGTGTCTCCCTTCGTCCACTCTCCCCCCACAAGCCAATCCTCCGGAATACCCTCCGTAAACCCCTCTTTCAGAAGCACCCCTTTCGCCCAGATCGCAGGCACCCTGGTCAGGGCCTGTGCACCTGAAGGCGCCTCCTCCTCGTTCCAAACATGGTCTGTCGCCACACTATAAAACCCGTATGTGTGCCCGTAGGCTCCAGAAAAAACCTCCGAGGTCTTTTCCGTCTCGCTCAACCAGAGCGTGAAGGGACCCCCGTCGATTGAAACGTAAATATCAAAAAAGGCCACTCCCGATCCTCCGCTGTTATCCGATCCCGCCCAACTCACCCTGAAGGTTTCCGTATTCGTCACCGGTGGCAAAGCTAAAACACTGCTTGTGGGAGCGATGTCATCAATGGTGTTCATCACCTCGGCCGTATCAATCGGAGCATTCACATCAAAGACGATCGTCGCCTTGTTCTTAATGGCCGTGCCGCTCACAAGCCCCCTCTTGGGCCAAACCACGAAGGAGACATAGCCCTCTCCACAGCCACCGCAGTCCTTGTTGGGAGGCAGAAAGCCCGCCAAGGGATCCCCTGGTAAATCCCCGGTTTCCGGATCCAGAGATTCGATCAGCCACGTCAGGAGCCCAGTATCCGGATTGAAGTCCGCCCTCACATGAACGGGGTTCGGATCGGTATCGACCGCACTCATCCCCTCGAAATGGGTGAGCCCTTCCGGAAGGATTAGATCCACGTTGTTGAAACCAATTGAAAGGAGTTCCACCGTGGTCCAGTCGAGCTCGCCACTTAGCTGATCGGTGACCACCACCCGCTGCGCTGGCGCTGTGGCATCAGGTTGGTTCTCGAAATGGATCGTATAAACCAGAGGCGAATCCCCCGTGATGAACCCCTCGTCCCCATAACCCACCGTGATCTTCACGTTCGGATCAGCGGCGGCAACGACACGGGTATCGCCGTACATGATTTTAAATAACTCGGCCGCTGCAGGTCCCCATAGGGGTTCATCCTCCTTAACCTTATAGAACCAGAGATAGTAAAAAAGGTTCGTCATTCCATCGTCTAACCCCGTATGGCTGCTGACAAACCGACCCACGTCGTAACAGGTCCACCCCCAGCTCAGCAACCCGAGAACTCTTTTCCCAATGGCTTTGGCGCCTCCTTTCAGAAACCAAGTCTTCGCACTTTGTCCCAAGGGCTCCCCGAAATACCATATCTCCCGATAGTCCGCGAATCCTCGAGGATTTGGAACTTTGGGATAAACCACACTGTCGGGATAGATGTGAGTCTGGTTAACGGCGATGTGCCAAGGACTCCCTTTCGGCCTGAATAGGTTCTTCGCAAAATGGATGAGGGTACCCCTTCCCACCTGGAGATGAATCCTAAACGCCTCACCGCCATAAGAACGAAGGAGGTTGTGATACTTAGATGCTTTGTCTACCCCTTGGGCCGCAAGAGGGCAGTTCCGATAAAGAAAAACCTGTTCTTGCCAGATAAACGGGTAGACCGGCGTCCCTTGCAATCCCAAGGGATCAATTCCGTTAACAGGATCATTGACCATGTAACAGTAAAGGTTATCGTCCCCTAATGTTAAACCCAAGGGATCAGGCGAGGTGAACCTCCCTAGAGAAGGGTCGTAATGGCGATTCCTCATGTACAACTGGCCATCCCCTTCTTCCGTCGTTCCAAACGCTCCCTGGAAGGTAAACGGGTTTGGAACCGTCTCTTGCTTTTTGATCATTCCTCCGAAAGGACTGTAGGCATATTCGTTCAAGACGGTGCCGACCTCATCGGTCAACGTCACGGCATTTCCCAGCCTGTCATAGGCATAATAGGCCTGAAAACCGCCGGGGACATCCCGGTGGACCAATCCCAACCCGTGGACATTCCTCGCCACCAGAAATCCCGAACCATCGTATTCTCCGATCACGTCACCCATGCCGACGGGATCAATAAGATATTGCCTTTGAACTCCGTCCCGGTTGCGAACAACCCGGTTCCCTCTGGTATCGTACTCATAGTCCCATGTTCCATCCGGTGTGACAGCAGAAATCAGTCGTCCCTCGTCATCATAGGTGTAAGTCCAGGTTTTCGTCCCATCCGTTTTTGAAATCAAATGACCATCCGCGTCGTAGGTGTAGGTCATGTTTCCCAGACTTGTATATTGATCCAATCCGTTAGTAACGTACTCCGTTGAGATGCCGTTTTCGGTTACGGAGGTTCGATTCCCCATGGCATCGTACGTCAGACGAAGGACCTTTCCATCAGGGAAGCCGACCTCCGTAAGTTGGCCAGCCAGGTCGTACTGGTAAGTCCAAAGCCCTTCAAGCGTTGACATGCTCGTGGCACGGCCCAATGCGTCGTAGGTGTAATCAAATCTCGACAGGATGGCTCCATCTGCGCCGTAGTTGACAAGAGAGGTCAGCTGGGATAAAACGTCGTAGGTATAAATCGAATAGGTCCCATTTTTCAAATCCTTACGAGCGAGACGGCCCAACGTGTCGTATTGATAGCTCACAAGAGGATCGCCACTCTCATTGGTCAATCCGGTCAAACGTCCCGCTGAATCATAGAGGTAACGAATCGACCACCCGTCATGATCTGCCATCCTGATTCGCCTGCCCGCACCATCATACTCAAATTCTAAAAACCGACCATCGGGGTAGGTCACACGGGTTATCCTATCCGCCGAATCATAGGTATAATGGGTGGTTCCCTTCGAATCCGTTGCAGTGATGAGATTCCGGTAATCGTCGTAGGTATACTCAATATAGGATCCGTCAGCGTAATCCTTTCGATTGGGCATGTGGAAGAGATCGTAACTAAATGAAACCGTATGGCCCCGTCGGTTGACCCACTGTGTCGGATTGCCCCACGAATCATAGCTAAAGCCTTCTGTGCTCCCATCGGGATAGGTAATGGTTTTAAGGTTGTAGTGGCCGTCGTAGCCAAAGCGCGTCGCATTGCCGAGGGCATTTAAAAACTCAGTCATCCGGTTATAAAGCGTATAGCTCATGGACGTTTCTCGTCCCAGGGGATCGCGATACTTGATCAGGTTTCCACGATCATCGTATTCGAAGCGGTAGTGGATGCCCGCTGAACTCCCTAAGGAAATCAATCGATGGTTTTCGTCATAACCGAGACGTAGAAAGGAGCCATTTGGATAGGTGAACTGAGCCAATTGTCCAAATTCATTGGAATGGGCCGTGGTGTTTCCCCCTCCCATACTCGTCACAGTAACCGAGCCAGATGAATCGTAAGCGATTTGGAATGTCTCACCCGTTCCTGTTCGAGTGGCGCGGACGAGTCTTCCCCGTGCGTCATATTCAAAAAACGCCGCTGTCCCATCGGGATACTGAATGGATTCGATGGCGTGTTCACGCGCTGCTCCCTGGCCAGTCACATAAGAAAATGCCAACGTTCCCTGATGGTCTGTCACGCTCGTCAAGTGTTCCCCCGCCGTGTCATAGCTTAAGACCGTTACCCGGCCCACAGGATCCGTGATCTGATCGATTCGCCCTTGTAGGTTATAACGGAACCTCAGGGTGTCTCCATTCGAATAGACGACAGTGGTTACGCGGCCATCCGTGTAGCTGAGAGACAGACGGTTTCCGTTAAGATACTCCACAAAATCGAGGCGGAATCGGTCCAGAAGAAGTGGGTCCCTTGTGAATTGAAACTTGGTCCCATCGGGTTCCACGAGGGTCCAATGATCCGGATCGGTCTCCGGATTGCTCAACGTCGCATCATCTCCCGGGCCTCCTGTATAAAGAATCTGGCCGCCAACAGGGCTCCCAGGGGCTTCGAAAAATTCACGAACCTCCCCGTTGGGATAGTGAATGGCTCGACTTTGCCCCCGAACCTGACCCCAGATATCCCACGGATGACTTCCCCCCCGTCCGAAGGCCCCGAGATGATATCGGGCACCGATCTCGGACAAACCGGCCTTCAAAAACTCGAACGTAATCAAACGGTTTACATCGTGGGAATATTCGCCCAGAAGACTGAGATGAGTTGCATTTGCGGCGAGACGGGCCTGCAACGTCCCCAGCGTGCTCCCGACGGAATCGACAAAGTTGGCAAAGATAGGTTCCCATGCCTCCGCGGCGATCCCGTAGGGTTTTAACTTCGTTTTCATGACGCTCCAGTCAATCGGAGCCTCCGTATTCGTGATGGCGTAGAGCGCATAGTGAATCATCCCGCTGGGGATGGTCGGCACCCCATCGATAAAAATAGTGCCTCCCGCAGCCGGAGGAAGAATCCCCGCTGGGCCCTCCCGGTTGATCCCGAGCAGGTGGGCAGATTTAAAGACCGGCTGATTGACCGGATGGATGCCACAGTTCGGGCAATCCAAGCATTGGCAAGTACGCCTATCTCGCATATTCACGAAGTCAGCCGTTAGCCACATTAAAGGAGCGATGGCATCGGTATCTCCCGCATTCTCGTAAGTCACGGCAATGGAAACCGTCTGCCCCGCTCGGATGGCGGGCGGAACGCTCAAACCAAACACAACGCGACCTGGGACGCCTGTGGTCACGACGAAGACATCCTCTGCTGTTGCCGTCTGACCCTTTTCCTGAACCTTCACGTCGTAAAGCCCTGTCTCCAGGCCAGAAAGGTCAAATGTGGCATAAAGGGTGCTTGGATCCTTGAAAAGGACAACACTGGCTGCGCGCTGGCTTCCACCCGAGGCAATGAGGCTCGCTGTCGTGCTCGGCGTGAACCCCGATCCCTTTATCGTCACGGTCACGCTTCCGACATTGGCGCCTCGGCCAGGGCTGACGCTCGATAATTCCAAAAAGGTCTCCTGCGGTGTAATATCAAACGGTTTCCCTCCCGAAACTCCCTCCAAACCATGAAGCAAAACGTAGTAACGCCCTGGCTGGGGGTTCGGAAGGATGATCTCCTGGGAGGAAGAAGGGGTTTCCGGCATGGGAGCCACCCAGTCAAAGCTTCCCTGATCCGGCATTTTCCCGTACCCAAGATAGAACTTCGCGCCATCCGCTGGTGTGAAGTTGGCTGTGATTTTGACGGTATGCCCTCCCGAAATATCCAACCGGTAATAGAGGTTTTGACCGGAATCGATCGTGCCGTTTGTCGTCACACCCATGGTGAGAAGCGGAATCGTTGTCGTGATGACCCCTGCCGAAGCGCTCGTATTATCCGACCGGTTCAGATCAGGGATTTTCTGCTGGCTGTCGTTTACCACGATGATGTAGTAACTTCCCTCGATTACTGCCGGAAGGGGAGCCGTAAGCGTTTCGGTGTAACTTCCAAGCCCTTCTAAATCGCCAACATGGGTAACCCTCCCAATCAGCTTGTCTGTCATCTGGTATCGATTGTCATACGAGAGGTAGATCGAATCCGTCCACGGACCGTAAGCCGTCCCCGTACTGCGATTCTCGACCCTATAGCTGATTGTCACGTTCTGCCCCGGAACACCACTCGAAGGAATCGTGATCGAACTGACCGCGAGATCTGCCGCATTCTTAAGGGACGTCAGAATGATGGCATTGTCGGTATAAACGATATCGAAGAGCTTCATCTTGCCGACCACGAGACCGTTGACCGTGCTAAACTGTCCGTTTCGACTTCCGAAGGTCATGATTTCAAAGCTTTGCCCGGCACGGGGGCCAAATCCGTCGACAAGAACAATGTTGAGGACGCCATCGAGATTGGCCGTGCCCGTGATGTTCATCCGCCCGAACTTGCCGCTCTCGGGAGAATCGCCAATCTGAATCGTGAGTTCCGAGGCCTGGTTATAGTCCCCGTTCACCGTGAGGGTGCTCGACGTTCCGACCGTGATCGTCCCGGTATTGCTAAGCGAACCGGCAGTCGTAAAGTTTCTTCCACGGAGGATGCTGAAACTTCCCTGATTCGTGGCCAGGGTGTTGATCTTCGAGAAGTTCGAATTAGGGCCATCGAGAACGATCGTTGCCTGATTCGTCGTGATTTGGCTACCCGTGGTGATGTTCAACGTCGAATCAGTCCCCACCTTCCACGTGCCACCCGTGAGTGCGGCGCCTGAAATTTGGCTTACGGATTCCGTAAAATTGAGCGTCCCCGACAAAACTTCTACTGTACCGGTATTGTTGAGTTTGGCATTGAACCCCGAGATGCCTGTGCCGGCTGATTTTCGAACTGTTCCTGCATTGTTGAACCAACCCGTACCCTCAAGCCCTCCATCACTTTGTAAGTCGTAAAGGGCTCCCGACTGGTTGTTGAAATAGTTTCCGCCCCACGGGATCTGGAAATTCCCGGCCCCCGTATGGGTCACCACGCCGGCATTGTTCATGGTCCCGGCCATCCACTTGAGATTCGAACCCGAAAGGTTCATCGTCCCAAGGTTGGTCAAAGAACCGCTCTGGGCGAGGATCTGCCCTCCCGTCCACTGGAAAAGGCTCCCGGGAAAATTGAAGGTCGCTCCTCCTGCACCCACCCGAAGCTGCCCATTGCCAATCAGCACGGTCCCCTCTCCAGAGCCCGTGTAGGTACCCGTGTAGTTTTGATTGCTTCCCCCCATCAGGTCGAGCACCGCCCCTGCCTCTACATGGAATATTCCACCCGTGCTCGTCCCCTCCGCTCCACCACCCCCCAGCCGCAGCGTCCCGGCCAGAACCTCCACCACGGCATCGGGGTAGCTCTTGAAAGCCACATCAAGGGTGGTTACATCCCCTCCGCCCGACTTCCGGAGTGTCCCATAGTTATTGAAGACACCCCTACCCACTACATTTCCATAACCCTGAATATCGAACAGGGCCCCGCTCTGGTTGTTCAGGTAATTACCGCCCCACGAGATCTCAAAGTTCCCGGTTCCGGCGAAAGTCATCCGATTCGCGTTGTTGATCGTTCCATCCATCCGCTTAAGATTCGAACCCGAAAGGTTCATCGTCCCAAGGTTGGTCAAAGAACCGCTCTGGGCTAAGATCTCCCCTCCCGTCCATTGGAAAAAGCTCCCGGGGAAATTGAAGGTCGCTCCCCCTGTCAAAATCTCCAATCTGTTTCCGCTGAATCTTATCTCTCCGCCTCCAGATCCCGTGTAGTCACCTTTAAGCTTATGCTGGCCGGACGAAGGGCTTAGATCCAGGATGGCTCCGTGCGACACGTTGAACACTCCTCCTGTGCTCGTCCCTCCCCCTGCGGCAAATCGAAGAACCCCGCTCTGGACCTCCACCGTCCCGCCTTCGTTATTCAGCATTCCACAATCGAACGAGGAGGTCCCTTCCCCTTGAGACTTCCTCAATACCGCACCGGCCTTGTTATAGAATTGGGGCCATGCCCCTCCCCCTCCTCCGCACACCACGTCTCCGTCTCCGCGGATATCATAGAGGCCTCCCGGGTTGTTGCTCAGAAACCCACCCCAACTTAGCCCAACGTTCCCATCGTCACTCTGGATTAACAGGCCATTATTCTGAAGCGCGCTGATCTCCTTCGTACTGAGGGTCGAAAGATTCATTGTGCCGTTGTTCGTCAAACTGTTTCCAACGATCGAACCCCCGCTCCACTGAAATAGGCTCCCGGGGAAATTGAACGTCGCTCCCCCTGATCCTATCTGGAGCGTTCCTCCTCTCAAGCGGACCTCTCCCGATCCTGAGCCTGTGTAAGTCCCCACAAAAGTATTGGGGTCCCCCTCAGAAATCGTGAGATCGAGAATCGCTCCATCCGACACAAGGAATGTCCCTCCCGTGCTCGTTCCGCCTCCGGTCTTCAAATGGAGCGTGCCCCTTCGGACATCAATCGTTCCGCCTTGGCAGCTAAACACCACACCTATCGTAGCCGTATCGCTGCCTCCGGATTTCAAGAGGGTAGCCCCTGCTTTGTTGTCGAATTGCGGCCACGCACCGCCACCCCCATCTATGCTGATCGTTCCATCTCCCTGGAACTCGTAAATAGCCCCAGCCTCGTTCTGGATTCGACCACCCCATGCCACTCCCAGGTCCACGGTCCCCATGTGGTCAACTCTGTTCTGATTGCTGAGGGTTCCGCCTAACACTTTAGGATCGGAGCCTGAAAGGACCATGGTTCCCTGATTTATCAATGGCTGAGCCGCGATCCTTCCTCCTGTCCAATCGACCAAAGTCGTTACCGTCAGGGCATGACTACCATAACCGCCGAGCCACCCCGTATCAATGTCCCCGTGCCAGTGTCGATGCAGGGTCCCGCAGCAAGCATCCGCTGAGATGCTGACACTCCCGGTGTAAGGATTCCCGTAAGGGTCGATAAAATAGGTGGTTACTGTCACCGAATCGTTGCAAGTTGGAAAACCGTGAGGGGGCAAGCCCCAAATGTAGGCAAGATAATCAGGCCAATCCCCCAACCCATACCAGTCCCCCTCTTTCGTATTTTCGAAGCTCGCCACATGGGCAGGAGATAGAAAGCCCAAGAGAATAAGGAAGAACACAACCCCCTTGGAGATAATGGAAAAAGTAAGACGATGTTTTCGACAGAAATAAAGGGTGAGTGCCGAAGTCTCCATGGTTTCTCCTCCTTTCCCCGAGAGCACGAAACACGATATGAATTCCGTGTCATCCCGAATGATGATTTCGTTTCCCAATAGCCAGTCAAGGTGACCTAATCGATCAGCCCAAAAGACGCTATCCCTTTCGCCCAGGGCGTCTTCTGGAGATCAACGCTTCCGCACGAAGCCATTGCGTCTCGGAAATACGATGCCAAGCTTCACATCCAATTTTTGGGCTGTTTGTGGATCAGGGACCGATCTCGGAAGATTACCCAAACCCCGTCTTCAGCTCAAGCCTCAAATGTTACAAACAATCGACTCATATCGGCCGCGGCAGAAGGAAGGTCTTAGTTAGAGCTTCGTGACTCATCGGGTTTTTTTCTATCAAAAAAATCGGCTCATGTCAAGAAAAATCTTTCCCCGAAGGTAATCCCCAAGTTGAGCGTGCGGAGACGGGTCCCTTGCCGGCAGCATTTCAGCGACGACACCTTTTTGGGGTTGACCGAAGGAGTTCTTCCCCTGCACCGCCCCCTTCGAAGGATGTCTTGTAGCCCTTTGCCGCTATCAACGGTCCGCCTTCTGAAATGCGAGGAGAAAGGGTCCTGCCTCTACCCTGATGGGTTTGTGAGGGAGGGGTTCTTGAAACTGAACTCTGTTCGAGGCAAAGGCAGAAGGAAGAAGGGAGGTCTGTTACTCGAAAAGGAGGTGGTGGACGAACGTCGCCACTGGCCGCCTTGAAACCCTTCCAAGACGATGGCTCCGAGCTCGAATAGGTTTCCCCAAAAGGATACGCCTATGCCGTCTTTCGATAACCTCTCCCTGGGATGAATCGGCCGGTCCCCGGACGAGCAACGGATCGACCCCCTTCAGCCACTTTTTGGCCTCGCAAGTAGGTCGAAACCACTCGTCCCCGAACTTCTCGGCCTGCAAAGGGGGTCCAGCCGGCCCGCGAAAGGACATCCTCATCCCGAATCATTCGGGTGGCATTCAAATCGACCAGGATGAAATCGGCATCGCTTCCCACCTGAAGGGTTCCCTTCTGAGGATAGAGGCCATAAAGGAGGGCAGGCATCAAGGCATAGAGTTCGACGAGCCGCGACAGGCTCAGCATCCCCCGGCACGCCGCATCGAGCATCACGGCCAAAGTCGTATCGATTCCGGGCAGTCCGAAATGGACATCCCAAATAGAACCTTCGGTCTTCTGCGCCCTTGTCGAAGGAGCATGATCGCTCGCGAGATACGAGATGGAACCGTTGCGAAGTCGCTCCCACATGGCCTCGAAATCTTCGGCTGTCTTGGCACGGGCGGGGGGAGTGAATTTCCGAAAGGCGCCATGCTCCTTGATCTCGTCTTCTCTCAAGTAAAAGTACTGAGGGCATCCTTCTGCAAAGAGGCTTGCGCCTCGGGCCCGATATTCGTTCACGATATCGACAACTCTCGGATGACTGCAGTGGGCCACGATCGTAGGCGCGCCCGTTGCCCTGGCCAACTGAGCGACTGTTGTAACCGCCACCTGCTCTGCAAGGGGGCTTCGCCATTGGGGAATGACCATTCCATCTTCTCTCCCCGTCCGTCGCAATTCAATCTCTGCAGTTCTTGTCAGAGACTCGTCCTCGGCGTGGACCAAAAAGGGAACCCCTCGATCCGCGAATCGTTTCATCGCAGCAAGGAGAAAGCCATTTTCCACTGCCGTGACACCATGGGTCGTACACGTGAAGACCTTGATGAAAGCGGCTCCTCCTTCCATCGCCTCACCGATTTCATTAAGGCTGGTTGGCGAAAAATGGGCTCCCAGGCCGAAATCGATGACCGAGCGATCCTTCAGGTAGTCGATTTTCTTCGCAAGACTCGTTCCGTCCGTCACCCGAACCCCATGGCTGTGTTCGAGAATGGTCGTGACCCCAGCCGCTGCTCCAGCCGCACTGCCGCTTGAGAAATCCTCTCGTGTGGGATCGCCTGGATCCATAAAGTGAACATGGGCATCGATCATCCCTGGCAGGAGATGGAGCCCTTTGGCGTCGATCACCTCTCGGGCAGGAAGATCCAGGCGCCCCCATCCCATCACCTTTCCATCCTGAACGTAAAGGTCGATTTCGTTCTCATCGCCCATGGCTCCGACACGGGTCGCCCCACGCACCAAAAGGTCTATCTCCCTGGCCATCTTTCTCTTCTCCTTTCAAGGGAATGAGGATCGCTTCGCCTTAGCGTAATCCGGCTGTTTCCTCTACGATCTTTCGGAACTCGTCATCACTGACAAGCCCTTTCTTTTTAACCCCAAGCTCCTTCACCTTCTTCAGGATCTCATCCACCTGGGCTGGGTCGACCGAAAAACCGAGTTTCTCCAGCTTATACTCCACCGAACGCTTCCCGCTTTTCTTGCTGAGCAAGACCTCCCGCTCACGGCCCAGCAATTCAGGTGAATAGCCTTCCACGGCTGGAGGGTAGGAGATAAGTTGAGCCGCTGTCACCCCGCTTTCCCGTTTGAACACGTTTTCGCCCACGACGGGTTTCAGAGGCGAGATGGCGATCTTCGAAATCCTCTCCACCAATTTGGCAACAGGATAAAGCTTCTTCAGATCCAGGGATAAAGGAATTCCATAGAGATAGGCTGCAATGGCCGTTTCGGCGAGATCCGCATTGCCCGTTTTTTCCCCCAGGCCGTTGATCGTCACCTGAACACAATCCGCCCCCCCTTTGACCGAAAAAAGCGTACAGGCCGTTGCCATGCCGAAATCATTGTGACAATGGGTCATGATGGGAACCGAAACCCACTCTCTGAGCCTCTGGGTCAGATAGAACAGGGTCTCAGGCGTGGCCACCCCGAGCGTGTCGACCATGACCACCTCATCGGCCTTTCCTTCCTCGACCGCCTTCCGGTAAACCGTCTCAAGGAAACGGAGATCGGCCCGGGTCGCGTCCACGGCGAAGAAGGCCGTGTAGAGGCCTCGGCTTTTTGCATACTGAAGGCTATCGACCACTTTTCCAAGGACCCCATCCGGAGTGAAGTTGTTCGCCTTCATCTTGTAAGAGCTCGTAGCGATCTCACAGATAATATGTCGGATCCCCACGTCAATACAGGCATCGATATCGCCCTTGACGGCCCGGCAAAATCCCCAGATCTCGGCCTTCAGGCCCTCCTTCATGATCCGTTCTACGGCCTCCTTGTCTTCTCTCGAAACCACCGGCATTCCTGCCTCGATCCGATCCACGCCCAATTGATCGAGGGCCTTGGCAATCTCCAGTTTCTCCTCCTTGCTGAAGGCTACTCCGATCGTCTGCTCGCCATCTCGCAAGGTGGTGTCATAAAACTTCAATCGCTCGGGGAAAACGGCCTTCCCCAAGACCTCGGGGGCTCGATTCAATTCACTGACCCACCAGAACTCTTTTTCGCTCATTTCATCCTCCCTGTTGAATGATCCTCAAAAAACTTCTCCTGATCGGCCGAAGACCTCTGGATTGACGACCTGCGCAGGTTGTCTTCCTTCGAAAAAGTCAACGATCCCTTTCGCGCAGATCATGCCTGTTTCCCTCAATGCCTCATACGTATAGGCCCCCATATGAGGGGTCAACACGACGTTGTCCAAATGGAGCAGTGGACTTTTCACGGGAGGCTCGGTGCTAAAAACATCGAGAGCCGCCCCTTGAATCCCTTTTTCCTTCAGAACCCTGTAGAGGGCCTCCTCATCCACGATATCGCCCCGGGAGATGTTGACAAGAAAGGCCTCCTTCTTCATCTGCCGAAGTTCCTTTTCGCCGATCATGTTGCGCGTCGAGGGAAGGGAAGGCACGTGGATGGAAACGAAGTCCGATTTCTCCAGAAGCTCCTCCAGGGGAAGGTAGGTCACACCCCATTCCTCTGCAAAGGTCCGATCCTCAACGAGATCATAGGCGATCACCTTCATTTCGAACCCTCTGGCCCGCTTGGCAACCCGCTTTCCGATTTCTCCGAGGCCAACGATCCCAAGGACCTTGCGAAAGAGCTCAAACCCCACCAGTCGGGGCCACTCCCCCTCCCGGACGGAACGATCCGCGAAGGGGATCCGACGTGCAAGGGAGAGAAAGAGACCGAAGGTCAGATCGGCCACAGCCTCGCTGTTGGTCCCTGGCGCACGGGTCACGACGATGCCCCGCTCCGATGCGGCCCTCACATCGATGTTATCGACTCCGGCTCCGTGCTTGGCGATCACCCTCAGTTGCTTTGCCGCCCGGAGGACATTCGCCGTCATCTTCTCCACGCCCACGATGGCGGCATCGTACCCCTCGAGGGCCTTGATCAGCTCCTCTTCGGAAGGCCTCTTTCCCTGAGGGAGCAAGTCGACCGTCCCTCCGTGAGCGACGAGATAATCGACGGGCTCTCGCGTGTAATACCCAAACGTGGGTGATGTGGAAAGGACTTTAAAGTTCATCGCAGATCCCTCAATCCTCAAATGTCGTCGATGGGTCTCTAATTTAACAGATTCTCGTCATAGGGTGTCTTGGTCAAAACCTCATTACCTGTTTCCGTGATCAAGATCGTGTCTTCAAGGCGGACCCCTCCTCCGCCGGGTGTCTTGGGAATGAAAATCCCGGGTTCCATGCTGAAAATCATGCCGGGCTGAAGCTCGATCACATTTTCACTTCCTACCGCGGCGATCTCTCCTACGATGGGATAGGTCAACCCGGTTACGCCAATGCTATGACCCAGCAGCCCCAGGTAATCGTGGCCTTTGAACCCGTGATCGATCACTACTTTTCTTGCGGCCTCGTTCACCTCGGCGTTGGTCTTACCCGGTTTCATCGTTTCCTGAATCGCCATCATCATCTCGTAGACCGCCCGGTAGATTCTCTTCTGAAGTTCGTTCGGTTTGCCGAGGATTACGGTTCGCGTGAAATCGGAGAAGTACCCGTTGAAGCACCCACCGAGATCGAGAAAGACGAGCTCGCCCCAATTGATCATCCGATCCGATGCAAAACGCCTGAGAGGCGCGGTGCCGTCCCCGGAGGTCACAATGAGATTGCACTGGGGCGTCTCCATCCCGAAGGAGTAAAGGGTATGCATGGCTTCGGCCAAGACCTCGCATTCGCGGATACCTGGGCGGATGCTTCGGATCGCCCTGTCCATCGCGTAGCTGGCGATCTGGCTCGAAAGACGCATACATTTGATCTCTTCAGGATTCTTGATCACCTGGGCATCCAGGACGCAGTGATCCCCGTTGACAAACTCGGCCTTGGGAAAGACCTCCTTGAGCTTCATCAGGACCAGCATGGAGACATGGTCGATTCCGATCCTGCCTCTCGTGATCTTGAGCTCTTCGAAGGCGGGTAGGAACTTTTTCTTCACCTCGTTTTCCACGATTCCCGGATCCTCCATGGTGGCGAGAGGTCGAATATGGTCTTCCTTCATCCAGGTCATCGTTTCCTTGCAGCGTTCGTAGCACCCGCTCGTCGGAAAGAGAATCGGCTCCCGGTCCACAGCCATCAGACCTGCGTTGCGCGTAAGAAAAGAAATGGGCCACCACAACGGTCGGTAGCCCGTCATGTAACGCAGGTTTTCAGCCTTGAAGCAGAGCAAAGCGTCCAAGCCGTGTCGTTTGATCTGTTCATTGAGCCTCTGGGTCCGCTCTCTTCGCAACCGATCAAAATCGATCCTATCTGTCCAATCCACTGCAAAGTACATGGACTTCTCCCTCCCTGTATACTCATTTCTTAACTTTCCATCCCTTGGCTGCGGACGATTTTCCTGCGCCCTTTCCTATGCTTTCACGGTAAGCCACAGGGCCTGCCCTACGAAAGCTCTTTTCAGCCATCACCCTTCAGTTTCTTCTTCGTGATATTGGATTCGCCTTGCCTTCGCTCAAAGAAGAATCCGTCCTCGTTTCCTCAAAGGGATCTGCTTCTACTTGACCTTCTTCTTGGACGGCCTTTTCGTTTCGGCGAATTCGCCCTCCCTGCCTCCTGGAGCATCGTCACCTGGATGTAATCTTTGAAAGCGTTTGTAATGTGTTCCCTCATCGTCCGTTCCGCCAAAGCCTCTTTCCCCTCCGCGATGGCCCTTAAGATGGCCAGATGCTCCCGGAAGGCGTTTTGGATGCGATCGGGAATTCGAAAACCGACCTCCCAAATCCTCATGATCGGAAACCGCAGCCTTTGCATCGCCTCGATGATCTTTCCGTTCTTGGAGCTTTCCACGATGAACTGATGAAGCCGCTCGCCGATCTCGATCTTCTTCTGGAGATGGCTTGTGGCAGAAGACTTCCGATACTTCTCAAAAAGCAGTTGGAGGGCCTTTAGCGTTTCTTCGTCCCTCCTTCGAGCGGCCAATCGGGCAGCCATGCTTTCCAGGGCCTCCCGCATTTCAAAAATTTCCTGAAGCTCCTTGGGGGTAATCGATTTGACAAAGGCGCCCCGATAGGGAAACCGCTCGACCAAGGATTCCTCCTCTAATTTCTGGAGGGCTTGGCGAATGCGGGCACGCGTCACCCCGTATTCCCGCGAAAGGGGAATCTCCGAAAGAGGAGAACCGGGAGGATACTCGCCCTGGATAATCTTCTTTCGGATCTGTTCGCAGACGCTTTCTGCTTTTTGAGGGACCACTTCTGATCGAACCTCTTTCCCCATCACCGTTTCGGGCTCTAACCCTTCTTCTCTTACCATTTCTGAAACAGCTTGTCAACAATGATTCGACAGCTTGTAGCCGTGTCTCTTGACAGATAGCGGAATTTTGAATATAATGGGGCCAATTGGGGAGTCGGCAGGGAGAGTCGCCGTGTCATCTCCAGAGATCCAAGAAAGGTGGGACTCCGATTCGCCTGCCGTGATATCTTCGACCTTCGGTAGTAATAGGCAACCCATCCCATATTCTTAAGGAGGAGGTCCGCGATGAAACGGCGCACGAGCAAGAAGATTTTGTGGGGAGTTATCGGTTTGGCCATAGGGGTTTCTTTTCTCTATCCTCAGGGGAGCGAGGCCGCTGATCCGGCGAAGATCAAAATCGCCATTCCGAAGAAGGTCCTTTCGGTGGGCAGCGGCCCTTCGGGCAGCCTTTACGTCAACTACACCGCCACTTGGGCCGACATGCTGATGAAGAAAGTCGAAGGCCTCAACATCAGCGTCGTCCCCGGAGGATCCTCCCAGAACATGCGGGCTATCCACACCGGAGACATGGACTTTGGTATCACGGCCACCCTGCAAACCTATCCCGGCTATTATGGATTGGCTTGGGCCAAGGGGGTGAAGTACACCAAGGTTTCCTCCCTTTTTCCTTCTTACTCCTATGAAGGAGTCTTTTTTGCAAAAGCGAATTCCCCCGTTAACTCCATCCATGACCTCAACGGAAGGACCGTTTCGTTTGGCTACGCCGGAGGGGGAAGCGACGTCACCGGTCGAGAGTTGCTCGCGTTCTTTGGCATCAAACCGAAGAATATCGTCAATGCGAGCTGGACTGACGTCGGCGGGATGTTGAAAGATGGCTTGGTCGATGCGGTCTTCTATCTGGCCGGACACCCCGCAGGGTTCATTCAGGAAGTCGAGCTGACCAACGACCTCAAGTTCATTCCCATCAGCGATGGGGACATTAAGAAGTTTCTCGAAGAGAAGCCCTTCTATGCGGTCGGGACCCTTCCGCCTGGAACCTACAAAGGAATGAAACAGCCCTATAAGGCTTTCCAAGGGTGGAATTTCATCATCGGTTCTCCCGATCTCCCCGAAGAGTTCATCTATCAGATCCTGAAGATCACGTGGGAAAATATCCGTGTCATTCATGAAGCCCACAAGAGCTTCGTCCAGACCGATTTCCAAAACGTGAAGTTCATGAACCTTCCTCTTCACCCGGGAGCGGCCAAATTCTACAAGGAAAAAGGTGTCGAGCCACCCATGCTTCCCCCGCCTCCCAAAAAGTAGCTTGTCTGCCGCGGGCCCGGAGGTCGACGCCTCTGTCCCTCATGCTTCACTTCCGAGCCCTCTTTTGCCATGAAGGTCCTCATGAGTACAGGGCCTTGAAGTCGGGTTCTTTGGCGATTTGTTGACCTCTTGTTCGGTGATAAAGCATGAAGATCGGTTCTCGCCTCTTCGATCTCTTCTCCCAGGAACAAACCTCTGTCCGTGAGGAGGATTATGAAAAACCTAAACGATCGAGGGTTGGAAAGCTTGCCTTGGCGATTTCGATTTTGGGGGTCGCCGCAGCCCTCTTCCATATCTACGCCTTAGGTATCCGGGCAACCTCCGTCATCCTTCTTCGAAACATCCACCTTCTCTGCGGGTTCGTCCTCATTCCGCTCCTCTACCCAGCGTCGAAGAAACAGGTCGACCGGGTTCGTTTCATCGATTATCTCCTCATCGCCATAGGCGTTTCCATCAGCATCTACGTCATGCTTCAGGACGAGGACTTTTTCTTGCGAGCCGGGGTCGCGCCCACAAAGGGTGATCTCGTATTCGGCTCTTTGGCTATTCTCCTCATCTTGATCATCACAAAGCGGGTGATCGGCTGGCCCCTTGTGGTCGTGACCCTTTTCTTCCTGGTCTATGCCAAGTTTGCCATCTATTTCCCCGGGATGTTTGTGGGAAAGAGCCATTCCCTTACGAACATCATCAGTTATGTCTTTAACATCGAGGGGATTTACGGGATTCCAATCGGCGTCTCGTCGACCTATGTACTTCTCTTCATCCTTTTCGGTGTTTTTTTGAAGCAGTCAGGAGCCGGAGAATTCTACACCGATTTTGCCTATTCGATCGCCGGAAGAACGCGGGGAGGGCCCGCGAAGGTTGCCGTCATCTCCAGTGCCCTCTTTGGGACCATCTCCGGTAGCGGGATCGCTAATGTCGTGACGACCGGCTCGATCACGATCCCATTGATGAAAAAAACGGGTTTCAAAGGCTACTACGCCGGAGCGGTTGAGGCCGTCGCCTCCACCGGAGGCCAAATCATGCCTCCGGTTATGGGCGCAGGAGCCTTCTTGATGGCCGAGATCATCGGGGTGCCCTATACGAAGATCATGATCGCAGCAGCCCTGCCCGCCCTCCTCTACTTCGTCTCCATCTACTATGTGGTCGATCTTCAGGCTGCCCGAAGGGGTTTGCAGGGGCTAAGGCCGAGTGAGCTGCCTTCGTTAAAGAAAGTCCTTTCCCGAGAGGGCCATCTGGTGATCCCCTTGCTTATCCTGATCTATATCCTCCTGACCGGGGCCACACCGATCAAGGCCGCATTCTATTCGATTCTTGCCACGATCCTCGTCTCCGCCCTCAAGAAAGAGACGCGGATGGGAATCCGAAAGATCTTCTCGTCTCTCGAAGACGGCGTTCTCGGTTGCCTCGAGGTCATCGCGGCCTGCGGCTGCGCCGGGATCATCATGGCATTGGTCGCCTTGACAGGGATCGGATTGAAGCTTTCCGCCCTGATTGTACAGATTTCAGGTTCCAACCTTTTCATTGCTCTTCTCTTGACCGCTGCCGTCGTCATCGTTTTAAGCATGGGCCTTCCCACCACCGCCTGCTACATCGTCAGCGCCACCATCATGGCTCCCGGGCTCACCAAGATGGGCATCACGCCCATTCAGGCCCATCTCTTCATCTTTTACTATGCCTGTCTGAGCGGGATCACCCCGCCTGTTGCCCTTGTCGCTTATCCTGCAGGGGCCATCGCCAAAGCGAGTCCCGTGACCGTCAGTATCACCGCCTTCCGTCTGGGAATTGTGGGCTTTCTTGTGCCCTTCATGTTCATCTACTCGCCGAATCTCCTCCTGATAGGAAATGTAGGACAGGTTGTGATTGCCGCCATCACTTCCTTGATCGGAGCCTATTTCATCTCGGTGGCTTCGGAAGGTTGGTTCGGCGGTCCGGTTCATGCCCTCTCGCGACTCCTTGTTCTCGCCGGTGGCATCTTCATGCTCATTCCAGGCGTAAAAACCGATGCAATCGGAGCCGCGATGGTCATCGTTGCGGCGATCGTTGAGAAACTGATACGGGAAAAAGCTCGGACGTCAGGCTAGCTTCGGTGGCGGTAGCTCAGGCAGAAGCCGTCATCCATCGTCGCGCTGACGGTGACGGTATCGAAATCGGGATGTTCCCGGACCAACTCGAGGTAATCCTTCATCGAGTCCCCTTGCCGGATGGCGTTATGGGCGGCCAGGAGAGCACCGGGAGAAAGTTTTTTCGGATAGAGCTTGTTGAAGTAGTCGACCTGCCCTTCCTTGTCGGCGTCGAGAAACACGAAGTCGAAGGGTCCCGTGAGTCTTGTTATTTCCCGGTGGGCATCCCCCAGGAGACACATAATCCTTTCAGACAATCCAGCCTCGGCGATATGCCTTCGGGCCAGATCATATCGGTCTTTCTCGATCTCAATGGTGATTAATCGGCCCCCTGTTTCTTCGAGACCGAGCCCCATCCAGATCGCCGAGTACCCCTGAGACGTCCCGACCTCGAGGACATGCTTCGCTTGAACGGCCTTCACCATGAAGTAAAGAAACTCCCCGTCCTTTCTCGGTACGCTCCAAAACTGATGGCCTTTGGCCTCCATCTGATCCAGAAGTCGTTTGAGATGGGACGCATCACGCTTAAGGGCTGTGGGCACCCGCTCGGCCCCTTCGATCCGGCTCCTGGCAAGAAAGGACGCCAGGGTGAAAAGACCTGCCTTCTTGAGAAATGCTCGGCGCTCCGAAGATTCGTCTGCTTTCATGACACCCCACCCCTCTCTTGTCCCATCGAGCTTTATACCCCTTCCGGAAAGAGCGGAAGGGTCTTCGCCAGTTGCTTCTGTACGGCGCACTGAAATCGATACCAGTGGGAACTGAGGAAAGCCTCTTTCGCAACCACCTCGCCACTCTCAGGATCAAACTCCAGGGCTTCCTCGATCCATTGCTTCCGATCATAGTCAAGATTCTCACCCGGATACAATCCCTTCACCCTCTCGATCCTTTCGTCTTGATCCCTCGCTTGAAGAAGCCACTCCATCTCCTCTGCCACCTCTTCCCAGGAATGCCCCCACGAAGGGCGGTATCTCGAAAGCCACTCAAAAATGGCTTTCGTGGCCTCCCGCGCCCGATCGATGTTCCGAACCTCCACGTCGAGCCGACGATCCGTCCATCGTTCGGAGATCTGATCTGGCTTTTCCCCCACTTCCGCATGCCCGATATCAGGCAAAAGGGCCAATCCGCTTCCTCCATTCCAATCGTCATGAAAACCACTGAAGTTCTGATGAGACCACGTATCGGCAAAGGTGTGAAGAGCGGCTCCGATCCGGTAGGGGTCGTCACTTTCGAGGGCGTCTTTTAAAACCGTAATGGCGTTTCTTGAATGGGCTGTCGTCGCCCAGGGATTTCTTCTGCCGCGAATAAGGGGGATTTTCTCTCGATCGCCGGGAAGAAAGTGAAAGGCCACGAAGAGATATCTCTGGAACATGGAAAGAAAGGACCTTAATCCAGCGATAAGCAGACAAAAATAAAAATTAGCCGTTTGAAGTAAACTATGAATGCCAATTGGATAATTGGGAAACGCTTTACCATCAGCCCTATGGCTTCTTTCTGGGCCCTAAAGGTT
>Ga0315298_1004316_pt1 | contig 21389 bp, 22 predicted proteins | sample WHS_1_MG_FD_203077 | JGI IMG/M metagenome (GOLD analysis project Ga0315298, IMG submission 203077) | Extremophilic microbial mat communities from Washburn Hot Springs, YNP, Wyoming, USA - WHS_1_MG | ecosystem: Environmental > Aquatic > Thermal springs > Hot (42-90C) | place: USA: Wyoming...
CTTAGCCTATCACAATCCATGTTTGAGCCGTATGCGAAGTATTTCATCGCCTTAAAACACGTCTTCTGAACAGCTGTCAGCTCTTCTTGCTGAGCTTGATTTCGATTGCTGAAACGTATCTGGTCTGCTCACCTGAGCCAACCTGCTCCGTATCCGTCTTGATGCTCTTGACCTCGTAGTTGTTGAAGCCGAACCTTTTCGTCACAAAAACCGCCACATCAACCGCCTTCGACACATACTTTCCACGCGCCTTCACCACTACCTCACCTCGACGCAGTAGGCTGCTGAAGGCTGAGGCGACATAGATCATGAGCGGCTTCCGGCCTATGAATATGATGTTGTTTGATGCGGGCTTCTCTCCACTCATCTATCCATCACCTCCTGAACCCTCTAGAGTTCAAACCATCCAGAGTAGTTAGAACCTTTGATTTTATTCTCCGCTCATCTTAATATCCTTATCGTTCGATTAAACTCCTTATTCGCATTGCGTCCAAAGTTGTTTTGTTTGAAAGCGATATATCGACATATTTAAATATGAACTGAGGAGAATGACAACAAGGGGTATGAGTAAGCACTTTCCGACGGAGCACGAAGTCAAGATATTTCTGCGAGCTAACCCTAACTACGAAGAAAGCTCAAGCAGCTGCTCCAAAAACTTTGGGACACTGAATAGGAGAGTTGAGGGTGCTAGGATTGGATTATGACGTGATAGTAAATGCGATATTAGGAGGGTTATACGCACTCGAAGACTACGTAGCCTATCACGTCTTAACCTGCCTCATCCCAGCCTTCTTGTTAGCTGGGGCTATAACAGTCTTCCTATCCCGTGAAGCCATACTCAAGTACCTAGGCTCGGCGGGCAAGAACTCGATATCGTTTCCCTTGGCGGCTGTGAGCAGCATGGGGCTGGCGGTCTGCTCCTGCACAGTAATACCGATCGCGGCTGGGCTCTATCGCAGGGGCAGTAGTATAGGCCCGGCGTTCATAATCTTGTGGACAGCTCCTGCATCAAGCCTGCTAGCCCTGGTTTACACCGGAGCGATACTTGGCTTGGATATGGCACTGGCGAGAATAGTCACCGCCTTATCCACAGCTGTGATAGTAGGTTTGGTCATTACGACGGTCTTCAGGCGCGAGGAGGCAGAAAGAGCAGCAGAACTTGCTAAGCTTTCGAGCGATAGGGCGAGTGAAGCTCGGGCGCCTATCATCGGGCTGAAGGGGCTTATACTACTTCTACTCCTCATAGCGACTCTGCTGATACCGAATTATGTAGGTGTTGGTAGGCCTTATTTTCCCGATAAGGTAGTGTTGTTTCTAATACCTATGGCAGTAACTTCTCTATATGCTTGGCGAGCCTTCGACAGCGTATCGATTAAGGAGTGGTTAAGCGAGACCCTCTGGTTCGTCAGACTGATATTTCCGCTGATGCTGATCGGCGTCTTCGTAGTCGGCATAATCAAAGCCTTGCTACCCGAGGCGTGGGTGCATGCGTGGCTCGGTGGGAACAGCCTCCCCTCAACGTTCCTAGCGACACTAATAGGCGCCATAACCTACTTCGCTACACTCACTGAAGCACCATTCGTCCACGCGTTGATGACCCTAGGTATGGGACCAGCCCCAGCCCTAGGACTACTGCTGGCAGGCCCAGGGCTTAGCGCGCCGAACATGGTAGCGATAGCGAGGGTCTTCGGTATCAAGAAGGCAGTAGTCTATATAGTGACGACTGTCGCCTTAGCCACGATCACAGCCTACATAGTCGGGAACATCGTTTGGAGGTAACGAGCTTCTTTGCTGGATGCGAGGCTGCTCGCATCTTAAGAACGGTTCGCTAAGGGAAGTGGTTGGAAAAAGGAACTATTCGTAGATTCAAGAGCTTGTCAAACCCAACCCCTTTTGGAAAAACATCGTTTCAATAACGCGAAGCCACACACCCTCTATTATCCCCTGCGCATCAATAAAAACCAAAGAATAAGGAGAAAAAAGCAGAGGTAAATTCCCATTTGGTCGGTTAGGAAACAGTTCATTACCAATATTCTGTTTGGAGAATTGTTGTTATTTTGCCCCAGTCTGGGACCAGCCCGAATCCTTTGAAGTAGTAGCTGTGTTTTCTGGTCTTTAAGATTTTGAAACCTCCTCCCCATAGGGATATCGTCGCTTGAAGGTTTCTTCTTACGCCTCTGTGGGCTCTGCCGAATCCTCTTTTCATAAGCTCGTCTGCCACTTTGCTCAAATATTCGTTCTGTGTTTGGTGTTTTTTATCGCTATTTAACATGTTTATCTGAATATCCCAAATATATTTTAGTAAAAGCAAGTGTCTTCCGTTAATCAAATATGCTTTCGCCAAAGCACTTCTAAATTCCTCTGAGTCCCAGCCGTAGGTATCACCTATAGATAAGATTCTTGTGCCTATAATAGTTGGTTTCCCATCTAAGCTCCATAGCCCACAGTGAAGAAAAGGTAGTCGATAGTTTAAGAACCATGAAGAAAATTTCAAACGTCTGCCTAGCCGTCTAGGCGTGCCATCGTTCGCGTATGTTTTTCCTTGCTACATCAGCGTAAAGACATCTTTGAACACCTTTTCCTTGATGTCATCTGGTTGGTTTCTCAATTCATAGGATCGTTTCAACATAAGATAAAATTCGTGTATTGACTCATCCATCCAGAATGCCCAGAAAACCTTCCCCACAGCTGCCTTCTTCTCTAACGGTCCTGCGGGTTGTGATGGGTATGGAACCAAGACCTTTAGCTGCCTTACATCAGTAGGTTCATATGCTATAACAGCTATTTTTAGTGGTAAACTGCGAACAATGCTGCTAATGTATTCGGCTATGTTGAAGTTTTCAGCGGTTTGTGGCAGAATCAGCGTTGAGTGGGAAAAGTGTGTTAGGTAGGCTACGGCTTGACCCAAACCTAGTAAATATTCTCGCCTAACTTGCTCTGGAGGTTTAAACTCAAAGCTGTAGGTCATTCCTCTTCTATCATCAAAAACGAAGTCTGGTTCTGGCCACTCCGATGAGGATGTGATGACTACTGTTGGCCTATATAATGTTCTCCACGGGTCCACACCCTTAAGGACCAGGTCTCTGATTGTACGAGCGATTTCAAATGCCATCTCATCATGCGAAAGGATGCTTGCAACTTCTCTGCTCGGAGCTGACTATGTGCCCAATCTTTAGACCACTTCTTTCCTGAAGATTAGGCAATATTGATGGGCTCTGTTTCCTATCCAAACGTTATAGATGCCTAGTGGAAGAAGTGGTTTATCATCCTGTAACCAAATCTTCTCATCTTTAGGAACCCAAGCGTAGGGTTCTTCGCTTAAAATTTTAAGCGTATCAAAGGCAAGCGGATATAATCTCTCATTATAAAAGACGTTATTTGTTATAACCGTCAAATAACCACCGTTCTTCGTTACTTTGTAAACTTCGTTAAATATTTGCTTCAAGGCTTTTAAGAATTCGTTATAGTCATCGATATTGCCTATATCATTTGAGTCCTCGCTGTATTTAGTTTCAAAACCACGCTCCTTCCTTCCCTTTTGCCTAAGGTAATCTCTTTTTTAGTTGATTCCAGTAAGGAGGGCTTGTAATACAATAATCTACAGGGGGGAAATTATTTTCCTTCCATATTTCGCTTAACCTTCTGGAATCACCGTGAATCACTTTTATGAGCAGTTTCTCTGGGGTCAACCCCATAGAACTTAGGAGAAACTCTGAGCCTTTTCTCTGGCTTAATAGGTTCTTAACTCTCATTTCCGCAATTTCAGCCCATTTTTTCACAACCTCAATACCTATACCAGATCTTTCACTTTCAATGCAAGCGATAAGCGTGCTACCCGTCCCCAAAAAAGGATCTAGAACCAGCTGGCCTCTTTTCGTGAAGAACTCAATGAACTCTTTCACAAGAGATTCAGGAAAAGCTGCTGGATGTAAGAGTTTGGCGTTTTCTCTTGGAGTAGGGCGGTGAATAAACCACGTTTTGGTAAACTTGATCCATTCTTTACCACTTAATTCATTAAGTCTATTGACAATCTTCTTGTTCTGAACCGCTCTCATCACTTCTCTAACTTATTACCAGCAAGTTAGTAATTAAGTATTGCTGCAGATAGAGGTCAAACAACGAGTAAGATAGTTTATGCCTACCATCATTTTTATATACCTCTTTGCTTCTGTGCTGAATTTGCAAGGTAAACAAGGCGGGACCGAGGGGACTTGAACCCCTGACCCCCAGCTCCGCAGGCTGGTGTCCTATCCAAGCTAGACGACGGCCCCGCACTTGTACAGATAGTAGATTCTGCTTTATAATTTGCTACCTCCCCCAGCTTCAACTAAGGCTTCTTCGATAAGTTGGGCTGCCTTCTCCCTACCTATATCAACTACGTATGGCCCTAGCCTAGGTCCGTGGTCTGATGAGATGAGTATCTGGTAGAGTCTCTTAAAGAGGGCTGGTGCTCTGAGATTGTTTCGCTTAGCCGCCTCAAAGACGCTGTTCTGTATCTGCTGGGCATCCTCTAACCTTCTTATGGCTTCCGCGACTTCAGCCAACGCCTTTCTCTCCTCTAAGCTCAGCTCGAGTTTAACTGGCTCGAACTTTACGAAGTCATCAGCCCAGTTGGATGCGAGAGCTATCTTCACTTTTAAGAGTTCATCAGCCTCCTTCACGAAGCCGTATGCTGCGAGCTTCTTCAGCACAAATTCAACTCTAGCCTCCCTAGGTGCTACAGCAGCGAGCTGAGTTAGAAGCCTGTATGGTACGTGTGTTGATGGTTTAGGAGGTGGTTTAAGGTGGTTCACATATTCGTAGAGCCCCCGCATCTTCCTCAACTCAGCTGGGTTATCGAGCTTCTTGACACCAAAGTATACATCTTCCAGCTGGTCGTATTCATCCATATAGTTTGGCACATCCTCTACAGATAGCGTCCTCGTCCCCACTATCCTCTTGTACATTAAGAGGAGGAGTGATTGAGGTGTACCGTATCTGAGCCACATCTGAGGTGTGAAAACATTCCCAACCGACTTGGAAATCTTCCTACCAGACTTATCTAAGAAGAGCTCGTATCTGATGTGATACGGGTGAGGATAGTTCAGAACAGTCTCTGAAACCCAGTCATTAACCTTAACCGAGTCAGCAATATCCTTACCGTACGCCTCAAACCTTATGTCTAACGCAGCCCATCTAGCAGCCATTTCACCCTTCCAACTTAACTTACCTCTACCCGCTAGAACATCCACCTCTCCCTCGTAGCCACAACCCTCGACCCACCGTCCAGCTATCTCAGCACCCCTACATCTATACGCAACAGCCTGCCTCTCCTTATCATACGCATAGGCCTCAGCCACATAAAGCCTACCACACTTCTCGCAGAGAGGGTAGTAGGGCAGCACTTCCTCAAACTTCCTCTGCCCTATAGTCTCAGCAATATACTGCCCTATCCTCTGAGCATTATTCAATATTTGTTGAATCTGGGCGTTCAAGAGACCCTTTCGATAAGCCTCAGCTCCGCTCTGAAACCTATATTCGATGCTCAACCTATCTAAGGCATCCAGCAGCATGCCACTCATATGCGCGCCATAAGAGTCGTGGCAGCCGAATGGATCTTGAATCAAGGCTACTGGTTTGCCTATCTCATTTTCAAGCCATTTGGGCAGCCCAGCAGGCACCTTGCGCAACCCGTCGAAGTCGTCTGAATAGGCTATTAACTCAGATCTGAAGCCTTGGTCCTCTAGAGCAAGCTTAACACCATACGCCCTAACAGCATCCCCAAGACTCCCTACGTGAGGTATGCCAGAGGCACCTAAACCACTCTCCACTCTAAGAAGCGTTAGAGGTCTCCCCAGCTGCTTCTCTCTCTCAATGATCTTATAGGCTACCTTATCGAGCCAGGTTCCGCGCCCTATTACGTCTCTCTTCATGTCGCTATCTTCTTACCACTTGCAACCTTAAAAAATATTTTCTATATACTACTCATTTTTTTACCAGTAACCGTACAGTATTTAATAGGAATTGCACAGCGGTAAAGTAACCAATGAGATCGTAGTAAAGAAGGAGTTGGCCCCATCCATCAAGCTTATGGTAGTCTATAATCCACTGGTAGCGAGGAAGTTTAAGCCAGGGCAGTTTGTAATAGTGAGGGTGTGTGAGGAAGGAGAAAGAATACCCTTAACAATAGCGGATGCCGATGACGAAAGTATAACAATTGTGTTTCAAGAGGTGGGGAAGACCACTAAGATGCTCGGTCAACTGAATGTGGGAGATAGAATCCTAAATCTGCTGGGTCCGCTTGGGAGACCGACTCACATCGAGAACTATGGGCATGTTTGCTGCATAGGAGGGGGCGTAGGTGTAGCAGCACTATACCCAGTAGCAAAAGCTCTAAAGGAAGCGGGAAACAGAGTTACATCGATAATCGGCGCTAGAACGAAAGATCTTATAATATTTGAGGATGAGATGAGAAGGGTATCAGACGAATTATACATAACTACTGATGATGGATCAAAGGGTGAGAAAGGGTTTGTGACCGATGTGTTAAAGAGGCTTCTAGAAAAGAACATCTTTGATAGGGTCTTTGCCGTAGGACCTGCTATAATGATGAAAGTAGTCAGCGATGTAACCAAAACAAAAAATGTTAAGACGATAGTAAGCCTTAACCCAATAATGATCGATGGAACCGGAATGTGTGGCGGCTGTAGGGTTATAGTAGGCGGTGAACCGAAATTTGCCTGTGTTGACGGACCAGACTTTGAGGGGCATCTTGTTGATTTCAACCACCTTCTCTCACGCTTAAAGATGTATGAAAAGCAGGAAAAGGAGGTTATGCAGGCAGCTTGAGCACCAGAGTAATCAAAAAGAATAGGGTACCAATGCCTAAGCAAGAGCCATCTGTGAGGATTAGAAACTTTGATGAAGTCGCACTCGGGTACACACCTGAGCAAGCGATGGAAGAGGCAAGCAGATGTTTGCAGTGTAAAGATGCAAAGTGTATTGAAGGATGTCCAGTTGGAGTCGACATTCCCACATTCATCAAATACATCAAGGAAGGAAACTTCCTCGACGCGGTTAAAAAGATTAAGGAGAAGAATAGCCTACCAGCTATATGCGGAAGGGTCTGTCCACAAGAAAATCAGTGTGAAAAACTTTGTGTAATGGGGAGAAGATGGGAGCCCATAGCTATCGGGCGGTTAGAAAGGTTTGCAGCAGATTATGAGCGGCAGAGCGGCTCAAGGTTTGTTGTAGCATCATCCGGAGAAAAGGGCAGAGTTGCCTGTGTCGGTTCTGGTCCTGCAAGTCTCACCTGCGCAGCCGATCTCGCGCTTATGGGTTACGATGTCACTATATTCGAATCTTTACACGTGCCTGGGGGGGTGCTTATGTACGGTATACCCGAATTTAGGCTGCCTAAAAAGGTTGTGCAAGATGAGGTGGAATACGTCAAGTCTCTAGGTGTCAAGATAGTTACTGATGTAATCGTAGGTAAAACAGTGACCATTGACGAGCTCTTCAAAGAAGGGTATCAAGCTGTCTTTATTGGAAGCGGCGCTGGTTTACCAAAGTTCCTTGGCATCCCAGGTGAAAGCTTAAATGGTGTGTATTCTGCTAACGAGTTTCTTATAAGAGTGAATCTGATGAAGGCGTACCTCTTTCCCAAATATCATACCCCTATTTATGTCGGGAAGAGGGTTGCTGTGATCGGTGGGGGGAATGTTGCGATGGATGCTGCGAGGGTTGCTTTGAGGCTGGGTGCAGAGGAAGTCTACGTAGTTTATAGAAGAGGGGAAGCTGAGATGCCCGCAAGAAGAGAAGAAGTTGAAAACGCAAAGGAGGAGGGGGTCAAATTTGTGTTTTACTCAAATCCGATTAGAGTTCTTGGTGAAGGGTGGGCTAAAGGTTTGGAGTGCTTAAGGATGGAACTAGGAGAACCAGATGAGACCGGGAGGAGGAGACCTATCCCGATACCTAACTCAAACTTCATACTTGAATGTGATAGTGTTGTTGTAGCGATAGGTCAAAGCCCCAACCCGCTTATTCCAATGACCACAGAAGGGCTAAAGATCGGTGAACACGGAAATATCATAGTTGACTCCGAAGGTAGAACCTCAAGAAAAGGTGTATTTGCTGGAGGCGATATTACTAGCGGCGAAGCAACTGTTATAGCTGCTATGGGTGCGGGCAAGAGGGCTGCGAAAGCCATAGACCAGTATATTCAGCTAGGCGTCGGATGGTGATGCATCGAGATGTGTTTAGCCATGTATGGTCCCTCTAGCTTATACCCAAGTTTCGCGTAGTATTGGCGAACACCTACCGCGCTTGTTATAAGAATCTTATCGCGGTCGAAATCCTCTATAGCAATCTTCTCCGCTTCGTATAAAAGATTCTTGCCGAACCCTTTATGCTGCCAAGCTTCGTCTTTCCTCGTACCTAAAGGTAGCGCCTCCCCATAAACGTGGAGCTCTCTGATCAATGCTGTCCTATGCCCCTTTACTTCAGGTCTATGAGCTTTTTCAGACGGTATGCGTAGCCTCAGGAAGCCGATGAGGGTTTCTGATCTTGGGTGCTCGTAGGAGAGAAAGATCTCCGTGCCTTGAGCTGCTTCATAAACCTCCTTCATCAACCTAACCTCTTCCTCATCTATCTTGAGGTTTTTGAGCCCTACTTCTCTACATCTGATGCATCTGCACCTTGAGCCCCTCCTCGTTAACTCCTGATGCACCAGCTCCCTCAGATTGCCGTGCTTGACCCCTGCGACGATGTGTTCAGCAGGGATCTCTCTCTGGATGCGCATAATCCTAACCCACTTTGGTACGATTTCTTTAACATCTGCGAGCAACTTAACAGCTGTTTCGAGTGGGTAAGGCTCGTATCTGCCAGTAAGATAGAGTTTATGAAGCGCTGTGCCCTCTGTGACTAGAGTAGGGTAGACCTTTACCATGTCGGGCTTAAAACAGGGGTCTTCAAACAGCCTTCTGAATGACTCAAAATCAGCATCAACGCTGGAACCTGGTAGCCCGGGCATCATATGCGCAACTATCTTAAGCCCAGCGTCTCTCGCAAGTTGGAAGGCTTCGATAACGTCTTTGACCGTGTGACCCCGATTCACAAGCTTGTAGATTTCGTCAGATAATGTTTGAACACCTAACTCAACTCTTGTAACACCGTAGCTGAGCATAAGGTCGATCTGCTTCTCTTTACAGTAATCTGGTCTTGTTTCGACCGTGAAGCCGACGTTTCTGATCTTAGCGTGCTCAGCCTCCTTTAGCGCCTCCTCAAGCGTTTCAGAAACTTTGCCGTTTAACGCATCAAAGCAACCCTTAACAAATTTGGTCTGCTCATCTTCTGGTAGAGACGTAAATGTGCCGCCTATGATGATGAGCTCAACCTTCTCCACGCTATGCCCGATCTGCTCAAGCTGCCTCAGCCTAGCCTTAACCTGAAGATAGGGGTCGTAAAGGTTCTCTTTAGCTCTCTTGGATGAGGGTTCAAATCCTGTGTAGCTTTGAGGGGTACCCATAGCCATGCCACCAGGGCAGTAGAGGCAGGTGCCGTGTGGGCAGGGGTGGGGTGCGTGCATCACCGCAACAACAGCTATTCCACTAGCTGTCCTTACTGGTTTGATCTTTAGCCCAAGGGTCTTTTTCAGATCATCGGGTAGGGTGTTCAGTAGCTGTTTCAGCCCAATCAGCTTGTTTAACCCGTATCTTTTTGAGATCACCCTTTGGTAGTAGATGAGCCCCTTTTTTGTTAGATTTGGTTCTGAAGATATTATCTGGGCTAGCTCTTTGAGCGCTTTCTCTTGCGCATTCTCCTCATGGGTGGTAGAGTTTTGCTGCAAGATGATCTATTCAGCTCTTCGCTTTATCTGAGCTTCTTGAGCTGCTTAAGTTAAGTTTATCGGTATGCGTAGGAGAAGGATTAGAGTTGAGGAGAGTTGAGCGAGGATATAGAATTTGAGCTGCTCGAGAGCAAGCCTGTGGGAAGCGACACTGTGGTCTTTAGGCTGGAGGATGGTGCCATAGTGAAGATTCGGGTTGATATAGATAGGGCTGGTGTTGCGATCAACTACAAGAACCCAGATGGCTCGCCGCACTATAATATAGCTGTCTCAAATAAGATCATAATAATCCCGCCTAACAAAAGATACCGCCTACCAAAGGAGCACATCCATCCAACGACACAACAAAAAGAAGGGAAGAGTGAACCCTACGGCTAGAAGGCGGCTACAGATGAGCGATACATTAGAAGAGATCTTTAGGCTACAGAAAGAATATGTTTCAACTTGCAGATTTGAACGCTATCCTAAGAGCCTGGAGGAGCGTATCTCAGCCCTCTGCACCGCTATAATTCATGAGGCTGCTGAGCTGCAAGATCTGACATCTTGGAAGTGGTGGAAGACCTTTAGGGGGTTTGACAAGGAGAAGGCTAAGGAAGAGTTAGTGGATATCTTACACTTTCTTATCCAAGCCTGCTTAGAGCTAAATCTCACACCCAACGATCTTTTGGAGCTCTATCGAGCGAAGAATTATGTCAATCGGGAGAGGGTTCAAAAAGGTTACTAGAGTGTCACCCGCCATCATTTAACCGAGGTAACATAACTTTAAGTGACACGTAAACACATATGCTGGGGTGAGCATATATCATATGATGCCTTTCGAAATAGTTTGCGGTAGTTGCGGTGAAACATTATACTGGGGAATGGATCTTATCCCACCTAGGGAAGTTTTAAGGGCAAAGCGGGGTATCTGCTACAACTGTGGCGCTAAACTTTCACTCGACTTCGTACTCGAAGTTATAAAATGTGAGGCATATAAACCACCTATAAAGAGTGTGCTAATTAAGAATAAGGCGCGTGAAGTTGAATAGATAGCCTTAAGAAAGCTTCCTTCAGCACCTCTGCTGATGAACTACGAGCAGACCCTTAGGCTGATGCTTGAGCGGGGCTTCCTTCTGCCTAGCTCAGAGATATATCCAGATGCGTTGGCTGGTTTCTGGGATTACGGGCCGTTGGGTGTCGCGCTGAAGAATAGGTATATCGATGTTTGGCGAAGATACCTTGTAAGACGGGACGGTATGATTGAAATAGATGGCTGCCAGATAATGCCTAAAAGCGTCTTCGTAGCGTCGGGGCACCTAGAAGGGTTTGAGGACCCCATTGTAAGCTGCACAAAATGTAATCTCACGCTTAGAGCTGATAGGCTTATTCAAGAGAAGACAGGCAAGATCGTACCAGAGCGGTTGCCCAACGAGGAACTGGAAGCGTTAATCGCCTCAAATAACATCGTCTGCCCCAGCTGTGGTGCGAGATTGGGGAGCGTACGCAGATTTAACATGATGTTCAGAGTGAATGTAGGCCCCTCAGGCGATGAGGCTTATCTTAGACCAGAAACCTGCCAGAGCATTTTCGTAGACTTCCCAAGGCTCTTTAAGGTTATGCGCTGCAAACTACCCGTGGCCTTTGCGCAATATGGTAAAAGTTTCCGTAACGAGATCTCTCCTAGGCAGAGTCTTATGAGGCTTAGGGAGTTTTATCAGGCTGAGATAGAGGTCTTCTTTAACCCGGCTAAAGCTAATGAATTTGAAAAGTTCGATGAGGTTAAACGTGAGGTTTTGAGGCTGGCGATGAAAGGTGAGGAGGTGGAGGAGCTTACAGTAGTAGAAGCGTTTGAGAAGGGGTACTTACCGAACAAGCTCATCGCCTACTATTTAGCCATCCTCCAACAATTCTATAGATATGTTGGGTTGGATATTAAGAGAACCCGCTTTAGGAGGCTCGGTGACGATGAAAAGGCCTTCTACGCAACCTCAGCCTTTGATTTTGAGGTGGAAACCAGTCTAGGTTGGGTTGAGCTGGTAGCTTGTAATCACAGAGGTGACTATGATCTATCGGGGCACGCTAAAGTTAGCAAGAAGGATATGATGGTATTGGATGGTGATAAAGATGTTCTGCCGAATGTCTTTGAGCTTTCGATGGGTGTTGATAGAAGCCTCTACGCCGTAGTAGAACATTCGCTTACGGTTGAAGGGGAGCGTACAGTCATGCGCCTTAAACCATACCTCGCGCCTGTTCAAGTTGGGGTCTTCCCGCTTGTAACTAGAGATGGGCTACCAGAAGTCGCTAAGCAGATCCACTCTAAACTAAAGCTGGGTTTCGACGCCTTCTATGACGAATCTGGCAGCATAGGAAGGAGGTATAGGAGAATGGATGAAATCGGCACACCTATATGTGTCACAGTCGACTACCAGACCCTTCAAGATAACACCGTCACAATAAGAGACAGAGACACGATGGCTCAGGAGAGGGTAAAGGTAAGTGAGTTAGAACAGATTCTCTACCAAAAGATCTACAGCTATCCCGCCTAACTCATAAGCAGAAAGATAGCCATAGCGGCAAACGCGCCTATGAATGTAGAGGTTAGATTAACGAGGTTATTATCAAACCTAGGTATGCCTGATACGAAGGAGCCTTTAACACCGTGGTGCGTAGGCTGTTCAACAACTCTACCGCAGACTGCGCATTTGTACTTTTCTTGCAGAAGAGCGCCCAGTAAACTATCGCCTATCGAGCCTAGTGTACCGCCCGCGGCGGCGACAGCAACCACCTTAAACAGAGAGCCGCTAAAGAAACCAAGCATATATGCAGAGAAGCCGATGATCAAAGCGCCCACAACAGCCATGCTGGTGCCTAGAGGCGTTACACCTCCGGAGGTGCCTGGTTCGACTTGGCGGCGAAGATCCACTATAAGTCGAGGCTTCGTCTTACTCAGTAACCCTACTTCGGTTGCAAGCGTATCCGATGCTGCTGTAGCCACAACACCTAGAAACGCTGCTGCAAAGATGTCCCCACCAAAGATATATTCGGCTGCGGCGAACAAAGCTGCTGCCCCGCCGTTTGATACTGCATTGACCCAGCTTCTGGCGCCTCCTTTGGCTTCTGCTGCGCCAAGGCAGCGTTTGTATGCATATTTGTAGCGTGTGAAGAATGAGGCTGTTACGAAGAAGATTATCATTACGAGCAGCCAACCCCAACAACCGGAGCCAACAAAAATTATCATACCTATCGCTGTGGAGGCTATTGCGCCGCTTAGACTAAGGGCTCGTAGTCTGAATGCTAGGTAAGAGAGGAGCGTTATAAACACGAACCCTACTACTATATCGGATAGCAGCAGTGGCATAAACCCCAGATATGGCGTGATAGAGATTTTTAAAAACATTTCCCTCTCTGCTACCACGTACTGCTATGGTTTTGCGAGGAAACCATCCAGTATTTGCTGTACCTTGCGGGGTACGTGGTTTCAGGCACTCTTGGGTAGATGAAAGGTGTGGTCTAGTATGGGACGAATGTTAAGGGTATGTATTTTCTAGGCAACACTTCCGAGGGTTTGGGCAGCTGATTCTCAACATCCGATGGAATTTTCCCGAGGAAGTAGGCTCTTGGCTTATCTGTTTCGTAGGGAAGGGGTTTAACCCTCCCTTCCGCTACCAGTTTTCCAGCTGGATCGGTAGAGCTGTCTAAATCTCCATAAATTCTGCCGCCGCCTGGGCAGTTTCTTACGCAAGGTGGCGATTTAGATGCTTCGCCGCAAGCAGGATCCCTCATTTGCGTGCAGACATAAGGTATCCATATAACCCTCTTTTCACTGCGTGAGTTAAGTTCAAGCACGGTATTCCAGCAGTCCTCGTTTTTATCATAAGTCCACACTCTACACGCTAGTGTACACGTGTGACATCCGATGCATCTATCCAGGTTTAGAACAAAGCCGAACCTAGCCATAACAGTTTACACCTCCTTGTAGACTTGGCAAAGCGCCGCCTTATATGTGGGGAAACCCGAGATAGGATCGAAAAGCCTTGGTATAAGCACATTAGCGTGTGCTTCGGGAACCATCGCCCAGCCGTGGAAGACGTCAACAACACCTGGGGGTACGATGTAGGTTAAATGGGCTTTCACCTTAATCTTTCCGTGGCTATTCTCGACTACGACAAGATCACCCTCTTCGATATTCCTTTTCTCCGCATCCTCAGGGTTTATATTGAGTATTGGGTAAGGCATAAGGTCTCTAAGCCACGAAAGCTCCCTCCACTTACTATGCGTATACATAGGAACCCTAGAGCCCGTGATTAAGATAAGCGGATACTTCTGAGCTAAATCCGGCCTGCTTATGGGCGATTCTTCTGGCTCTTTGAAGACTGGGAGCGGGTCATAACCATGCTTCTCCAAGATTGTGGACCATATTTCAACCTTGCCAGTTGGTGTCGGGAAACCAGGCTTCTTATCCCTTCGCAGCAACCCCTTCTCGTATTTCTTATATTCCTCTGAGCCAGGTGGAGGTATCTCCTTGCCTTCTGGGATGGGTATTTCGTCTGTGGTTACACCAGCCTTCCGCAGAATATAGTCAAGCCCTTTCTTGGTATCGCCATCCCAAAACTCCTTTGCATAGCCCAGTCGGACAGCTAAATCAAATACTATTTGCCAATCGGTTTTCGCCTCCAAATAAGGCTTTACAACAGGCTTCCTAACGTAAATCTTCCTCCCAAACCAGATGAAGGGTTCAAACCTCTCATAGTTGGTTGCCGCTGGCAAAACTACGTCGACATAATTATGCGTCCAAGGCCTAAGGAAGTAGTCAACCGCCACAACAAACTCCATCTTTTTCAAGGCTTCTTGGTACTCTTGAAACTGTGGCCATATTGTTGCGTTAGCGCCGAAAAGAAGGGCCATCCTAATTTTCCCATCCCTCACGTATTCTGGTAGGCGGTTCATCTGTATCTGTTCGTGAACAACCTCAACCCAGGCTGGGAAGTAGTCTTTGTCAACCCTCTTATCTTTCATCTCAATCTTCTTACTTTCCATGATAAAATCGGGATCACCCATGTCGTGAGATCTGAATGGTAAGGGATAGGTTGCCACAGCAACACCACCTGGAACATCCAGGTTGCCAGTTAACGCCATAAGCGTTAATATCGATCTGACAGTCTGCGCAGCGTTAGTTGAGTGTGTCAGCGTCGATACTCCAGCCATTAAAGTTGCCGGCTTGTTCGTAGCAAGCAGCAAAGCAGCTTCAACGATTTTATCGGCTGGAACCCAGGTTATCTCCTCCACTTTTTCCGGTGTAAATCCCTTCGCGTATTCTTTTAGGGCTTCAAAACCGTGGGTCCAGTTTTCAACAAATTCCTTATCATAAAAGTCTTTCTCAATTATCACGTTCATCATCCCTAAAGCCAAAGCGGCATCAGTTCCTGGACGTGGTCTGAGGTGAATGTCAGCCAGCTTATCTGCCACCGGAGTCTTGCGAGTATCCACCACTATGAATTTAACACCTCTTTCTTTGGCGGAGAAAAGCTTCTGCATATTATACGGGCCTGACCACGCTGGGTTGGTTCCCCAGATCAAAACGGTTTTGGTGTCTTTAGCTGGTGGGTTGCCAAGGGCGATTAGACCAAAGGTTAGCTGAGATGCGAAAGCTGCGGCCCTGAAACATGTTGAACTTTCTGTCCCGAAATTTGGAGAACCAAACACGGTTGCGAGGCGTGAGACGGCTGGTCTCATCTCTTTTGGATCCCCACAGTAAAACAGCACCGCTTGTGGTCCATACTTATCTCTGATCTCCTTCATTTTCGAGACGATTAAGTCATATGCTTCCTCCCAACTTATCCTAACCCAGCCTGGATCAGGCGAACCTTTTGGTGTGGTTCTTTTTAGCGGGTACCCGAGCCTCTGCGGATGGTATTGTCTCTGTAGGGTTGCAAAACCTTTAGAACATAAGGGCGTGTTGGGGAAACCTTCCCAGCTTTCCACCCTAACTATTTGGGTATTCCTCAAGTAGCACTTTATGCCGCAATAAGGAACTTGATTACAAGCGTCACAAAAAGTATATGCAACAGATTCCTCCACAGGAGGGGCTACTGTTACGGTCTTAGTTACCGTAGTAGTAGTTGGTGTGGTGGTTGTAGCGGTTAAGATTGTTGTTACGGTTGTTGTATAAGGTGTCGTAGTTGTTGTAGTTGTTGATGATGTGATGGTCTTCGTAACCTCCCTAACAACCTCATGGACAGGAGCAGCCGAACTACCAGCATAATAGCCTCCTACACCAGCAACGACACCAGCCACAACAGCAGAAACAGCAACGGTCAAGAAACCCCTCCTAGTAACACCCCCTCCAGAGGGCACGCTTTCCGACATAATCAATAGGTTACAATAAAGAAGTACTTAAACTTTAATATTTAAACCTTAAAGAGGGAGGTAAATCTAAAAAAATTCAAAAATCCTGTTAAACATGAAGCAGAAGAACGAAGGAAGCAGAAATCTTTATCCACATTCTATATGTTACCCTTATCAGCCGGTCTAGTGCTCTGAAGAAAGCCCTCTAGGTTGAGCTTCCTCATTTTTTGGAGCCACGTCCTTTAGACAAACCTACCCCTCAAACGGGGTTTAGGGCGAACGACTATAGAAACTAAAAGGTATGAGTATCGCTACCTTTTTCTACACCTTGCTTCTATATGAGCTCAACATATTGAGCCGCTCAGAACCTACTCGCGAGGTATTTATCAAGGAGGTTAGGCTCAAAGATGGTTCTCTTGTGAAGATTAGGTATATTGATGTCGATGACTCGCTCAAGCTGCTCGAAATGTACAACTCACTGTCTCAAGACACGATCTATAACCGCTTCTTCGTATTCAGGGATAAACTTACGCTTGAGGAGGCAGAGAAGATGGCGGCGATCAGCAAGAAGGATGAGATAGCTTTGGTGGGTGTGGTTGATAGAGAAAGCAGCCCAGCGATAATAGCAGATGCGCGCATCTACATAGAAGGCGATGTAGGGGAGATAGGCATCGTAGTCCAAGACCACTGGCAGAACAAAGGACTTGGCACCGCATTAGTCAGCGAACTCATTCGTGAAGGCGAAAAGAGGGGGCTAAAAAGGCTCAAGATCTACTGCCTACCGGACAACAGAATCATGATACACGTTGGGGAGAAACTGGGTTTCAAATACAGTATGTCTGAGCTAGGGGTCGTTAGAATGATCCTTGATCTCCCCTCTACTAAGAAACAGCCAGAATAAGCCACGCTACTCAGCAGCCCTTTTAATCTCATCCTGATAAGCGAAGTAAGAGTATGCTATCGTGTAGAAAGCTACCACTAAGACTGGTAAGAGAATAAACAAAAACGCATAGTCTGGTAAGAGGACACCCACAATAGAGATTACACCGGCGAACATAAAGAGGCGTCCACCGATCCTATGAGTCTTAGCCCAGACCGCATCGCTACTTAAAGTCCAAGGTGTTCGGATGCCGATGAACCAATTCCTCTTCGCCTTACCAAGCAGTAGCCCGACATAGATGAATAACACGCCGATGCCTATTGGGAGAATTATGTTGGGGCTGATGGCAAACCCTAGATTCCAAAGTGTGACTTGATTATGGATGATAAACATAAACAGCAGCATAACCACAACAAACCCGTAATAGTAGCTTATGAACTGCATAATGTTCTCCTTTAGGGGATCGATTAGAGGTATTACTAGGAAGAGAAGGTAGAGCCCAACCATGATAAGGGGCACGAGAAAAGCACCCCAAAACCTAGGTAAGTAGCCGTCAACCTCGCCCATCGCATTCCAATGTGAAGCCACCATCTCTGGAAGATAGGAATACACACATATAGAAATTAGAAAGGCTGCTGCGATTAGAGCTACACTTAAACCAGTAACACCTTTCATCCTACTCTCTAATGAAGGGCAAAGAGACAAATATTTATCTTCTGCTTCACAGGGTAAGTCGTAGCCAACCGCTTCTGTGAATGTGGTGCTCCGGGCGGGATTTGAACCCGCGATCAGCGACTCGACTGGCCCCCTTTTATTTGGTAAGGCCGCTATGCTTGACCGGGCTACACCACCGGAGCTCATTAATGAGGGGGTCCTCACTACTTATTTTTACGTTTTGTTTGAAGCATAATTGTATGAGGGCGATATGCGTAGTTTAGACACAAAGAATATCTTTTGGTGTAGAGAAGGGTAGTAGTATGCGTTCGGTCGCTATAGTGGGGGCTACCGGCGTCGTTGGCCAGCAGTTTGTGGTGGCTCTTCAGAAGCATCCTTGGTTCACTATAGCTAAGCTGGCTGCTTCACAGAAATCGGCGGGTAAGACATATGAGGAAGCCCTTAGGCGTGAGGGCGGTTCATTGGGTTGGTTCTGCGACGAGGAGCCCAGCCCAGAGGTTTTGAAGATGAAGGTGGAGGACGCCTCCACGATGAAAGTGGATGACTGCGACTTGGTATTTACAGCTTTAGAGTCTGATCAAGCTGTCCTACTTGAGCCTAAGTATGCAAAGGAGAAACCTGTTGTAAGTACGGCTTCAGCCTTCAGATACGAGCCTGATGTTCCTATCCTTGTCCCTGGGGTTAATACTGAGCACGTTGCTCTCTTATCTAGGCAGAAGGAGAAGAGAGGTTGGAGAGGCTTTATAACACCTATACCCAACTGCACGACAACCGGGCTTGTCATAACGCTCAAACCCATCTACGATAAATTCGGCATTAATCGAGTCTTTATGACGTCTATGCAAGCCGTTTCCGGTGCAGGTCGAAGCCCAGGGGTTCTAGCGCTTGACATCATCGATAACATTATACCATATATACCTAAGGAGGAGGAGAAGGTTCAGACAGAAACTCTCAAGATACTGGGTAAGCTTGGAGCCGGGGGTATAGAGTACGCACCTTTTAAGGTCAGCTGCACCTGCACGAGAGTTAACGTCAGAGACGGACATACTGAGTCTGTCTTTGTCTCCGCGCAGAGGTCCTTGACTGTGGAGGGGGTCAAAGAGGCTATGGATGAAGCTGGCAGTGATCTTAAGAAGCTCAAGCTGCCCTCAGCGCCAAATAAGATGATCCACGTGCTAGATGACCCATTCAGACCTCAACCGAGGCTTGATCGTAACAGAGAAGATGGTATGGCTACTACTGTCGGTCGGATTAGACTCGATGAGGCGCTTGAGAACGGTGTGAAATATGTATTGGTATCACACAATACGAAGATGGGTGCAGCCAAAGGTGCGGTTCTGGTTGCTGAGCTGTTAGAGGTGAAGGGCTTCCTGGACTAGCGTGCCCCTCCTAAGGTCGTGCGGTTCCTAGGCAAATATCAGCAAAATATTTAAGTTTATTAACCAGTTCCTCTGCAACTAATAGGCGGTGAAGCCGATAAATGGGTAAAATCGATGATACAGATATGAAGATCCTTAAAGAGCTTGTTAGGGACGCCAGCCTATCTGTCCCAAAGCTCAGCAAGAAGATAAATGTAAACCCGTCCGTGGTCTACAGCAGAATTAAGAGGCTAATCAAAAGGGGTTTGATAAAGAAGTTTACAGTTATTGTAAACGAGCAGCTACTTGGCTACAATGTTGATGCTATTGTCGGCGCCAACGTGGATTCAAAACGCAGAACCGCAGTTATGGATGCGTTACTTGCGCTTAATGAAGTGAGGAGCGTCCACGAAGTCACTGGTAGATTCGATCTGATAATCTTCGTAAAAACACGGAATCTCGATGAGCTTCACGACCTCATCTCAAACAAATTCGCAGCCATCGACGGCATAACGCATACCGAGACCTTCGTAGAAATGAGCAGCAAAACGCGGGAGCCGGTCTACACCCTACCCAAGTAGAACATAAGAAGAGTAGTGAAGGGAGGACAGAGCGGCGTAGCGTCCACACTAGAGCATTTCATCTAAGCTACCTGTCCTATACCCTGCTAAGTCGAGTGTTATGTATTTGAACCCTAAGGCTCTTAGATCCGAGTGTATTCTGTCCAAGATTTCTTCGTTAAAGAATAGTTTACGCTCTTCTCTACCCACCTCGATTCTTGCTAAGTCGCCGTGCACTCTAACTCTTATCTGCTTAACGCCTGTAGTCTTTTTGATCCGTTCTTCAGCCTCGGCAACCCTTTGTGCATCGTTAGGCGTTATCTTTTGACCATAGGGGAAGCGGGATGCTAAACAGGCGTTAGAGGGCTTATCGTAGTTCGGTAGCCCCAACGCTTTTGCAATAAGTCTGACCTCCTGCTTTGATAAACCAACTTCCTGAAGTGGGCTCCGTACACCCTTCTCTCTAAGCGCCGTTACGCCAGGACGTCTCATCTTCAGGTCGTCTACTACTCCTCCATCCACAAGTGTAACATTAGCCTCTTCTAGGTGTACGTGTTTCAGCAAATTAGCGAGCTCACTTCTGCAGTAGTAACATCGATCTGGAGGGTTTGCAGCCACCTTCTCGTTGGCTTCTTCTGAGTACTGAAGTAAGATGTGTCTTATGTTTATGAATTTGGCTACTCTTTTAGCGTCTTCAAGCTCTGAAGGGGCTAGTGTTGGGGAGATGCCTGTGACCGCTGTTGCGTTATCGCCTAATGCTAGCCTTGCGAATGCTGCTACTAGAGAGCTGTCCACACCACCTGAGAGGGCTACAACAACCTTCTTCTTCTCTTTGAACCAATTGAATAGGGCTTCGGCTTTCTCCCTGAGTTGCGGATCTAGTTCAACGAGCGCTTTTCTCAGATCCTTCAACCCCGCAGAGCTCGGCTCCATAACCCCTATACTATGTTTCGGAGAGTCCGCTTATAACCTTAAGTAAAGGAGGTACGGATAATCTTACGGTCGTGAGCGAAGAGGTTGGAGCCTCTATTCAGACTGGAGCAGCCTGAGGTCCAGACTCGGATTCCTAAGAGTGTCATGAAGAAGATCGGTGCTAGATTAAGGTATCTGGATGAGGGGGTCAAGAGGGTTGAAAAAGCGGCTGGGTTGAAGTATCCACCTTACTATGTTGAACCCTTCCTACCCATAATGGCTAGTGCGCTTGAACCCTCACAGATAGGTGTCGTATATGCTCGGACGCTGCCTCTGGAGGTCAATGGGGCTCTGGAGATCGTTGTGCAGGTTACAGCAGCCTTGATCGTCTACGGTTCTAAGGCAACTCTACACGCTGTTTTAGCGCACGAGTTTCTGCACTACGCTTCTTTAGTGAAGCAGTTCAGCAGCAGAGAGATGTTGTCATCTGAGCTTACATCAAGTATGTTTGAAACAGTTCACGTGGATACCAGCGGCTTTTCCCAACTTGAGAGAATCTATAAAGATAGGTCTTTAAGAAGGCTTCTAAAGAGGAAGTTCAGCAACGGCTTGGTGGATGAGAAGCTGCATGAGAAGGTTTTGAAGCATTGGCTTGCTAAGGGGCTTCCGACGATCAGATTAACACCAGACAGCAACGTCGTTAGACTCTCCATTCATTCTATTCTTGACCTAAAGTTCGATCAATCTCTCTTAGCGAAGTTAAAGGAGTTAGAAGAGTGCAGACGATGAGCAGCCCTGAGGAGAAGCCCAAGTATGTTAGAGAAGAGGAAGTGAAGGCAGTAGAGAGGGTCATA
>Ga0315298_1004318_pt1 | contig 21388 bp, 17 predicted proteins | sample WHS_1_MG_FD_203077 | JGI IMG/M metagenome (GOLD analysis project Ga0315298, IMG submission 203077) | Extremophilic microbial mat communities from Washburn Hot Springs, YNP, Wyoming, USA - WHS_1_MG | ecosystem: Environmental > Aquatic > Thermal springs > Hot (42-90C) | place: USA: Wyoming...
TGAGGGTCGGAGATGTCCTCGATGATCACGCTCTGCCGTGAACGCCGCGCTGACGGCTGGCCATGGGCATCGGCGTTCAGCTTGAATCCGGAGGTCAGGATCAATAAATAGTGCCCATCCGGCGTCGGTAATGCGCTGACGGCACCCCGCGCATAGACCGGCGCAGCGCCGCCATCCGTCCTGAGGCGATCCCAGAACCGGGAGCCGGGGGCGGCCTGTGGCGAAATACGCTGACCGGTGGGCAGCACTGCTGCTTCTGCCTTTGCGCTTTCCCGGTGGCCGGCACTGGACGGCAGTCCATCCTTCCCGTCCATTGCGCGTTGCGCTGCGGCAGGGCCGGCCAGGAGGGCAAGGGCGCCGGACAGGAGGAATAACAAGGTGCGATGCATGAGTAGGCTCCAGTATCTTCGCAGATGTTTCGGCACGTAACGCAACATGGGAAGGCAACGCGGGCACGCGGCGATGGCCTGTCGGTGCCCGGAAATGCATCAGAAGGTACCGCTCACCGTACCGAAGACCTGACGTGGCGCGCCGTTTTGCAGGGTCCAGAACGTGCCCTGCGGATCGGAGGAGACAAAGCCGTTGGTGCCGATGGTGGCCCAGTAGTTTTCGTTGAGGAGGTTGGTGATGTTCAACTGGAAGCGCAGTTCCTGGAGCCCGAGGACGCGGCGCAGGCGGTAGCCGGTGCTGAGGTCCGTCAGCCAGTAGCCCGGCACTTTGGCGTCATTGGTGTAGGTGTAATAGCGTTCGCCCGCATATTTTGCGCCCAGGCGGCCGAAAAAACCGGCATGTTCATAGGCAAGCTGGGTGGCAAACATCAGGCGCGGGGCATCCACGACATTCTTACCGGCGGCCCGTACCAGGGTCGTGCCGTCCAGGTAATCGGACTGGTACTTGGAAGAGGTATAAGTCAAGGAGTTGTACCAAGTCACATTCCGGATGGGCGACCATTGAAAGGCGCCTTCCACACCGCGGGTATGCACGGAGCCGACGTTGGCCAGGGTGGAGGGGCAGCCGAGGATGCCCGCGCACTGGGAGATGCTCAGCAGGCGGTTGTCAAAGTTGACCAGATAGGCATCCAGGGACGCCTGGAAATCGCCCCGCTGGGTCTTGATGCCGATATCCAGGGTCTGGGAAGTTTCCGGCTTGAGGCCGCCGGAGGTGGCGTTGAAAGCGGCCTGGGTGGTGGAGAATGGTCCGCTAACGCCCGGCTGAAAGGCGCGCATGTTCTGGGCGTAGGAGAAAAAAATGTTCTCCGAGGGGGTGAGCTGATAATTCAGGCCCACCTGCGGCAGGAGGCCGCGCTGGGCGCTGATGGAGCCGGCGGCGCGATTGCCCACCAGGGAACTGGCATCAATGTTCACATGGGGGCTTTTGACGCCCAGGGTCACTTTTAGCCGGTCGTTGAAGAAAGTGGCCTGATCCTGGGCGAAGAACTGCCAGGTGGTGGTGTTGAACTGCTGCAAGAAAGCCGTGGCAAAGGGGTTGCTGAGGAAATGATCGTAGGCATTGATGTCGCCAGAGGTGATGTTGTAGTAATTCCGGGCAAGCTGATGTTTGTTGTATTCATACCAGAATCCGGCGCTGAGTTGGTGATTGTGGAGCTGCGCTACCAGCGAAGAAATGACGCCGCCCCGGCGGATGCCATATTCCGTGGTGCGGATGGATATGGGCAGGCCCGATGGGGAGGGCACATAAGGGGTATACCAATGCCCTTGCCCATCATTGTGGTGATAATAGACGGTGGTATCGAGCCGGGCGATGGCGGAGAGCTTGAGATTGGCGTTCACATAGGCCAGTTCGTCGTTGCGCAGGCCGCGAGCGAAATAATAGGCATCGTCAACGCTGGTCACGCCGCCGGTAAATATGCCCTTGGCGGCGTTGACGGCGCGCTGGAAATCCGGGGCATAATTGTCCCAGTTCCAGCCCAGACGCCGCTGGGAGTCGAGGGAGAGATCGGCGTAGTCGCTTTCATCACGTCGGGATATGTCGACAAAAGCCGTGATCTTGCTCTCGCCGAAGAAGTGCACGATCTTGGCGTTGAGCTGTTTTTCGCTTTGCGGGCCATAGCCTTTCCATTTGTCGGCGCGGCTGTAGAGCAGGCTGACGAAGGCCTTGGTCTGGGCGCCCATGTCGCCGGTATCCAGGCGCAGGAAGGTGCGGCTGGAGTTGGCGCTGCCATAGGTCTCGGCCAGGGTCACGCCGAAGCGGTTCTTGGGATCGACGGAAAAGAACTGAACGCTGCCGCCCAGGTTGCTGGTGGAGGCCGTGCCGGTGTCGCTGGCCCCTTCGGATACGCTGACCCGGCTGATGTTTTCCTGGCTGATGGCGCGGCCGATGGAAAGGCCGTTGTTGTTGCCGTAGCTCTGATCGCCCAGGGGCAATCCGTCCAGCGTGAAACCGAGCTGGTTCTGGTTGAAGCCCCGGATGCTGAAGCGGCTGGCCCACTCGTAATTGCCGAGGGGGTCTGATGAGGAAAAGAATACGCCGGGCAGCTTCTGCAGGGAGGCCAGGGGGCTATATCCCGGCGGGGCCTCGCTGAGTTCCGAACGGGTCATGGTCAGGACCTGCCGCGTTTCCTTCTGGCCGAATACCGAGACATCGTCGGTTTTGACCGGATCATCGGCAAGGGCCGGAACGGGGCCGATGAAGGTGGCGGCCAGGATGGCCTTGACGATGGCGCGTGGTGTCACGATGTGCTTCATTGTTAGCTCCCTCGGTGATGTCAGTCATCCAATGCGAAATGCACGGCGGTGGTAAAGGTCTTGCCGGGTGTTCCGGGCCAGAGGCCGGGGGTCATGGCGTCGAAGCTGCTGGCGCGCAGGGCCTTCAAGGCGGCTGCGTCGAGCAGCCGGAAGCCGGAGGACTTGAGGATCGATGCCTCCACCACGCTGCCCTGCCGGCTGATGGTGTAGGCGAGGACGACGTCGCCGGTCATGCCGAGCTCCTTGGCGCTGGCGGGATAGACCTTGTGTTTTTCGATCTCGCCCGCCACCTTGCCGGCATATTGTCCCTCTCCGGCCTGGTCCTCCCTGGGCCCGGGGTCGCTTTTGACCGGGGTGGCGTTCTGGACGGGCGGGGCGGCCACGGGCGACGGATCGGCTGGCGCGACCGGCATGAGACTCGGCGCCGGGGCGGTCGGCCGCGCTGCCTCCACCGGCTGGCGGACGGGCTGCGGAAGGGGTTTCGCGACCGGTTTCGGCGTGGGCTTGGGTGCCGCCTTGGGTTGCGCTGCCGGTTTTTGTGGCGGTGGGATGACCCTGGCCGGCTCCGGAGCGATCAGCGCCAGTTGCATGGGAGGAATGGACGGGGACGGCGGTTTTTCCTGACGGAAGAAAAACGCCATGTTGCCGATTACCAGCAGTTCCACTGCCACGGCGGCCAGCAAGGCCCGCCGCAGCAGGGGGCCTTCTTCCGGGGAGTGGAACAACGGGGATGCGAGGGCAGTGGCCAAGATCCCTACTCCGGCTTGGCCGCCAGGCCGATGGCGCTGACGCCGGCGTGGCGGCAGGCGTCCATGACCTTGACCAGGGCCTGGATGTCGGCGCCCTGGTCGGCGGCGATGGTGACCTGGGTCTCGGCGGGATTGCCCCGGCGGAGCCTGGCTTCCAGGTCCGGCAGGCTGACGGCGTGACCGTTCATCTCTACTTCACCGGACTGGCGCAGGGTGAGGACGACCTTGGGCTTGGGCAGATCGCGGGCGGTGCTGGAACCGGGCATCTGCGCGGGCAGCCCCTGGGTGGGGATCATGTGGATCGTCACCATGATGAAGAAGATCAGCAGGAAGAGCATGATGTCGATCATGGGGATGATTTCCACCCGCCCCTTGCGCATTTCCAGATATTGCATGCTCAGGCCTCCGCGGCGGCGTAAATGAGGGGCTGGGCCTCGCTGTGGATCAGGGCGTGGCTGTGATCGAGGCCCTCCAGGCGGTTGATGAGCATGGTGCGCAGGGTCTCCATCTGGTGAACGACGTAGCGCATGCGATTGTGCAGGCCGTTGAAGGCCACTAGGCCGACGATGGCGATGACCAGTCCGGCTGCGGTGGCGAGCAGGGCTTCCGCCACGGAGCCGGTGATGAGGGTGGGGTTCTGGGCGGCGTTGTTGAGCACCTGGAAGGCGTGGAACATGCCGATGATGGTGCCCAGCAGGCCCAGCAGGGGGGCGAGGGTGACGGTGGTGTCGAGTATCCACAGGCGCTTGTCCAATACCGGCACCTGCCGCATCACTGCTTCCTGAAGGATCTCCGAAAGGCGTCCGCTGTCTTTGATGTGCGGGAAACGCACCGGCCCTTCGAGGATGGCGCGGAAGGGGAAGGCGCTCTTCTCGGCGATCTCCGCCAGGGCCCGTCCCTGCAGGTTGGGCAGATCTTCGACGGCCAGGGCCGCCTCATTGCCCAGGCGCACCATGCGATTGAGAAAGAGAAAGCGCTCGATGCTCACGGTCAGGGCAATGAGCAACAGGATGGGCATGAGGTAAAGGATGCCGCCGGACATGGTGGCGACGTCGGCAATTTGGGTCCAGTTCATGAGCTAACTCCACTTGAAAAAAGGGGGTGTCCCGGGCGGAACACCCGTCCGGCTTGTTAGAAGGTGGCCTCCAGGGAGGCATAGACGTTGGTGGGCAGGTTGAGCTTCCTGTTGGGATTGCCCGAACTGCCGGTATAGCTCTGGATATAGCTGCGATCGAAGAGATTGTTGAGATATAGGCCGGCGCTCACGCTCTTGAAGCCCAGACTCCGGCCCAGGGGCGCATTGCGGAATGTGTAGCGCAGGCTGGCATCGGTGTAGAAGCGGCTGCCCAAGGGCAGGAAGCTGCCGCCCAAGGCATAATAGGCGTTGCCGATCTGATTGACCCCGATGCTCCCGCGGAATCCGCGGTAACGCACGATCAGGCCCGCCGCCTCGGTATGATGGGGCGCATAGGGAAAGGGCTTGCCGGCCGATTTGAGCCGGGCGTCGAGGAAGCCGAAGTTGGCGTAAGCGCTGAAAATGTCATTGATGACAAAGTTGTTCTGCCAACTGATGCCCTGGTTGATGGCGGTGCCGGCGTTGGCGAGGACCGTCTGGTTGATGGCGCTGCCGGGAAGGACGACGGTGGTGGAGAGGATGTAGTTCTGAAAATCCACGCGGAAGAGATCCAGCGCGCCCGACCACACGCCCGTATCCCAGATGGTGCCGATATCGTAGGTGTTGGCCTGTTGCGGATTCAGACTGGCATTGTAGGTGCCGGTATAGAATTGGTTATAGCCGGGAGGGTTGCTGTTTTGGGTGAAGTTGGCATAGACGTGCCAGCCATCCAGGATGCGATAGTTGACGCCAAGGGAAGGTAGTACGGAACTGAAGGTGGCGTTGAACTGCCCCGGTTTGCCCTGGGCCAGGGCGGTATCGTCGCGGAAGGCGCGGGTGGCATAGAGATATTTGACGCCGGCGCTGAACTTGAGGCGGTCCATGGGCTGGTAGCTGAGGGCGACGTAGGGCTCATAGGTGTCGGTGACCACCGGTTCGAGGTAGCTGGAGCCGACATAGGCGTTGCCGTTGTAATACTGGCTGTCGTGGGTGGTGTCGTTGTGGTTGAACCAGAAACCCAGTTCGGTGGCCACCGGCCCGAGGGGAAAGCGCATGCGCAGGATATTGCCCCAGCGATCGGTCTGGTTGACGTTGTGACGCTGCAATACGCCGTTGCTCGGCGGGGCGGCGCGGACAATGCGGCCATTGGGCGCCAGGAGGGTTTGGCTGAAGGTGCTGGCGCCGGCGCTAAAGCCATTGCCATAGTAGTAGTAAAATTGATTGGAGAATTTGACCGAGGAAAATTGCGCCTCATATTTGGCATAGCTCAGCCAGTTGAGGTATTGATTGTAATTGTAGCCGGTGTAGGCGGCGTTGGGTTTGCCGTTGGCGAGGAAGAGCTGGTTGGTATTGCTGTTGTAGTCGCGACCGTACTGGGCGATCTGTGCAGCCGTGGCGCCGTTGTAGTAATTGAAGCGCTGGTTGTTCTGGCTGAAGAACAAGGTGAGCTGGCCGGGCCCGATCTGCGAAACCGACTTGAAGAGGAACTGGTTTTGCACCGACGGATTGTTCTGGAAATAGCCATCCCGCTGGTTCTTGTTGAAATAGACCCAGGCGGAGGTGGGGGCAATGTCCTGCAGGAAAAGGCCGGTATTGATGAGTCCGCCGGCATTGTATTTGCCAAAGGACCCGATCCCGGCCAGGGGACGGACAAAGGGGTGGGGGGAGGGCTGGAGGCTGTAGGTTTCCACGGAACCGCCGAAGGCCGCAAGTCCCGGTATGGCCGCCGATTCGGCGCCGGGGTAGTACCTGGTGCCGGATATCAGGCGGCTGGGGATGAATTCGTTGCTGTAGAAGGCATAGCTGTCGTTGTCGTTGAGTGGTATGCCGTCCAGGGTGAAATTGATGAGCTTCTTGTCGAAGCCATTGATGTATATGTCATCGCCGTCCATGCTGTCGCCGCTGCTGACGACGAAGGTGTTGGGCATGTTGCGCAGGGCCTGGGTGTAGGAATCGGTGGGGGTGATGAGTTCGAATTGCCCCTTGGTGATGAGGGTTTCGGCGTTGGTGGCGTCCTTTTTGAAGCGCTGGATCTTTTTCAGGTCTTCGCTTGGCGTCTGACCGATGTTGCCGACCGGTGCGCTGCCGAAAAAGTCATTGGCGGCACCGGCCGTACCGGTGACGGTGCCGAGGGATTCCTCGGCGGCAAAAACAGCGTCGGCGCTAAGGGCAAAAACGGCAAAGGCTACAGCGCTGCGCAAGGCAGTGGAGTGCATCTTGGTCATGGTCGCTCCCTATCTGGGGTATAAAATTTTCTAATTGATCAAGGTGATACGATAATTGTGCTCCTGCCATCCACAGTTCAGTGCTATCTCCCGTCAGATAAACGCCGGGTCCCGCGCTTTCCCGCTGAAATCCAGTCCATCCGTCAGGGCGTAGGCCGCGGCGTCCCGTTCGTTCAGGGGCGGGAGCTGGAAGCGCGTTTCGATGAGCCGGAGGATGCCGGTGGTGTCGGCGACGCGGTGGTCCACATGGCCGGAGCGCGCCCAGGCGCTCACGAGCAGGGCGGGGACGCGGGTGCCGGGGCCGAAATAATCGCGCGCCGGCGGTGGAACATGGTCCCAGAAGCCGCCGCCTTCGTCGTAGGTGATGAGGACCAGCGTGTGCGGCCAGGCGGGGCTTTTGGCGAGGTTGTTGAGGATGCCTTCCACCCAGTCCATGCCCCAGCGCGGCGCGGAGTCGGCCGGGTGTTCGTTGTGGCCGGCCGCTGCCTTGAGGAAGCTGACGGCGGGTAACCGACCGGCCTGGAGATCGCCGAAGAAATCGCTGACGTCGCGGAGGTGGCCGCCCTGGACGTAGGCCTTCCAGCGGGCGAAGTACTGGAAGGGGTTGTGGTGGGGGACGTAGAGTTCGCCGGTATCGACGATGGCCGAGCCGTCGCCCGGTCCGAAGGCGTCCTTCATGGCCCAGGGCTTGACTCGGTCCCAGCCTTCCTGGTACCAGGCCCAGGGGACGCCGGCGGCATTGAGGCGGTCGCCGATGTTGGCAAAGTCCTGGGCGGCCGGATCGGGGGCGATGGCGAGCTTTTCCGGGATGGCGTCCGTGGGGCCCTGCAAGGGCGGCAGGTTGTTGATGAGATAGCCCGCCTGATTGTAGGGCAGGTCGACGTAGGACATGTCCTTGGGCACGCGCCATTCCTGGGGCGCCTTGGCGTCCTGGCAGGTACGGGCGGCGGCGAGGAAGAGGGCGTTGCCGGTGGAGCCGCCAAACATGGCCTGATGGAAGTGATCGAAAAGGACGTAGTGGTCGGCGAGGGCGTGGTAGAAGGGGAGGTCCTGGCGGGTGTAGTAGCCGAGGACGGCGCCGCTGGGCCGCGCTACGGAGTAGGCAGCCTGCATGCTGTCCACGTCGAAAACGGGGGCGTGGTCCAGGGAGAAGTGGCCTTTGCTCAGGGCCATGCCGACAAAGCGATCCATCCTGCCACCGTTGGTTTCCCGCTGCATGCGGAAAAAGAGATGGGCGGGGTCCCAGGGGATGTTCTGGTCGGCGGGGACGTAGGGGCCGAGGGCGAAGGGGCGGTTGGGCAGGAGGCGATGTTGCAGGCGGGGCAGTTCTTCGGGCACGGGCAGCGTGGAGTAGGGGATGCCGGCCGGATTCTTCTGCAGATTGTCAAAGGCGGTGCTGATTTTGCCGTCGGGCCCGAGGAGGTTGGCGACGGCGGCGCCACCCGGGTGCCGGTACGCCCCGAAGTAGTGGTCGAAGCTGCGGTTTTCCTGGTAGATGACGACGATGTGGCGGATGTGCTGGCGCAGGCCGGCGATCTGGTCGCTGTTTTCCGCCGCGGCCAGGGCGGAGAGGGAATGGCTGGCCAGTCCTGCCGCGCCGCCCGCGCCCAGGGCCTGCAAAAATTGCCGACGGCTCCAGTGTTGCATCATCACGCTCCCTTATGGACTGCTTTCTTTCGAAGAGCGTAACAGGCGAGTGTGACCGTTTTGTGAACCTTGCATGAACTTTTTGTGACAATGTTGCTGGAGTGTTTCTAATGGATGGGGCGGGGTATGGATTGTGATGGCGATGAGGGATGCAGGAGGGGGCGATCGAAAAAATTGGGTGGCGGCTTGCCGCTGCCCGGGACGGGGTATTTTACCGGAAATGGGGCAACTGCTGATGGTGGCGGGCGATCAACGCTGGATCCTTCGTTGTCGGGCGAGGGTGCAAAAAAAAGGTACGACTGAAGAGTCGTACCCAAACCTCCTGATGGAGGGAGCGTTCTTGCTGGGTGGGCCCGCTGAAGGCGGGCCTGGATCCAATGATGAATAGTATAAACGGCCAGGGAATTATTTCAAGCAGGAAACAATTCGGGATTGCGCCCCGTTAGTATGGATAGCCCCATCCCCAGCCGGGGCCTCCCCACCAGCCCCAGGGTCCCCAGCCGCCGTTCACGAATACCGTGCTTTGGGCGGGCTGGGGCTTTGCCACCGGCCAGAGGTAGACGGTGCTGGCGGAGAGGAGGGGGTAGGGGTAATCGTAGGCGCCGACTTTTTCGGTCTTGACGCCGGTGACGATGCCCACGAAGGTGATTTCGCGGCTGGCGCTGTAGAGAACGGGGTCATAGAAACCCGGGGCGCAGGCGATGAAGCGGCCGAGTTCGGATTTTTCCTCGCCCAGGCGTGGGCGGCCGTCATGGCGCAGGGGCAGGGACATGACGGTGAAGCAGGTTTCGCTGCTTTGGGGGGTGGTCTGGATGATGGTGCCGCCCCAGCGCACGAGCTTGCCGTTTTCGGCGCCGCTTTGGGCCTGGCGTGGAGTGATGGGGGGATAGCTGCCGCTGACGGGGGTGACGGTGGCGCAGCCGCCCAGGGCCATGAGGGCTGCGGCGCAGAGGGGAAGATAATGGCGGATCATGGGGTGCTCCTCGCCCCAGGTGGGGGCTCATGCAATTCTTGCTTGAGTATAGATGTCTTTGCCGTCTCGTGGTTCCGCGAAATGGTTCGCCCCAACGGGCGGCGCTGCGGTTCGGGCTGGATCCAGCCATTGACGCAGGGGGTTCAATGGGAAACAACAAGGCCTGCCGTCCTGCAGACTGCTTGTTGCCCGTAGGCGGTCTTTGTCCCCATGGCCGGGCGGGCTATTCAGAAGGTCAGGCTGGCATTGACGAAGAAGGTCCGGGGCGCGCCGGGATTGGCCAGGATGGCGCCGGCGCTATTGCCGTTGAAATACCCGCCTGCGGAGACATATTCGGTCGCATTGTATTTCCTCCCGAGAAGATTGCTGAGGTAGACCGATATGGTTGCCGCCTTCACCCCGGGGACATATCCGTTCAGCGCGGTGGTGTGCATGGACAGCGACAAATTGACCAAGTTGTAGCCCGGGTTGGTCTGCCTCGTCGGGGCGCCGACATTATTATCAAAGAGATAACTGTGGCCATAATACTGATCCCAAAGATTCGCAGCAAGCTCCATCCCACGGAAGTAGGTTTGATATTTTATCCCGCTGGATAACGTGAAATAAGGGGAGTTCGTTACCGGATAGCCATTGTAGGATTGATTGGTTGTCGTGGAGAAATACTGGTTATAGTAACCATGCAGGAAACTGGTGTTGACGAAGGTGGACCAATGGTCATCAATATCCGCCTGGAGAGCCATGTTCACGCCATTCAAGGTGGCCATGCCATAACCGAAAGTGGTAACCGTGGGATTGCTGGCGAGACTGATGGGAATGGTTTCGTTGGCTAGGCGATCGTGATAATAGCTCACGTCGAGGTAAATGCGCTGGAGCCCGAGCCAGTGGTCGCGCAATACGCGAAATCCCACTTCGTAATCGGTGCTTTTCACCGGCAGGAGGGCGGGAAGGTCCGTTTGGGCGTTATTGAAGTTGCCGCCCGTGGGGTTCTGGTAGGTGGTGGCATAGTTGGCGTAGGTGGTCAGCCATGGGAGAGGCCGATAGGTGATGCCGAGGGACGGGGCAAAGCGCACGAAGTTTTTGCTGGTATTGGGATTGGTGTTGTAACCGGCATTGGGGTAATTCGGCGCTTCGGAGCTATTGTTGTTGGTAAATATCGTCTTATAGTTGACCAGTTGCACGCCTGGGACAATGTCGAGATTGCCTATTGGCTGGAAGTGATCTTCGACAAAGGCGGAAACATAGGTGTTCTGATAGTTGTTGAAGTTGATGTAGGAGGGATTCTGCACCGATGATCCCTGGAGCGCGTTGTACCCTTTGAAGCGGTTGGCGGTTGTGGAGTTGATGGCGTATCCGCCGAAGCTCAGCTTGTTGTTATAGGGAAGGACAACATCAAAGACCATTTTGTCACCATAAGTTTCCGAATAGGGATAATAGTCCTCGGTGGAGCCTCCCGCGAATCCGGTATTGATCCGGTAATGAAGAACCTGGCCATGCCTATACCATAATATGTTGCTCAGTTCTACAGCGGAGGCGAGTTGCAGATGGAGTTTGGCATAGGCGAGATAGTTCTCGATGATGTTGTTTTTGAACCATACGCTATTGGGTAGGGCGGAATAAAATCCGGTAGTCTGTTGGCTATAGAGCGGTGCGTTCTGGTTCAGTCCGGCGGTGGTGATCCCGGGAATGGGGGTAAGCGGTATCATGTTCGGGCGGTATTCATCGTTGCGTTGCCAATAGGTGCCGACGCTGAATGTCCCCGCCGCAAAAGCCTTGCGGACCTTCATGAAGACCTGATTTGCCCGCGTCGGCCAGTTGAAAGTGCTCACCCGGTAGCTGTTGTTGTGGGCGTAGTCCGTGGCAACGATGGCAGACCAGCCGTCATGGACGCCCGTAGAGGCGATTGCCGTATAAACCTGTGCCTGATCGCTGCCATAGGCGGCGGATACCTTGACTTCCGGATGTTTGGTGGGCTGTACCGGGAGGAAGTTGATGGTGCCGCCGATACTGTCGTACCAGCGGTCGCGCGGATTCCCCGGGCCATAGATCACATTTACTCCGGCGAGCAGCGCCCCCAGGGGAATTTCCACGGAGTGCCAGCCGGTTCCCTGGATCAGGCTGTTCAATGGGATCCCATCGAACTCTGCGGTAATACCATTGGTTTCCAAATCGCCGGGGACGCTATTCCACCCAACCTTCACGCCGCGCATGGAAATGGTGGAGCGGGCGGTGCCGCTGCCGGCATTGTAGCCATTGATCTGGATGCCGGGCTTGAGGGACAGCGCCTGAATTCCGGAAGAGGCGGGGTTGAAGAGATCCAGTTCGGATTTGTTCACCGTAGTGACTGCTTGGCTGGAGTTGAAAAGCTGCTCCTTGCTGAGGACATGGTTGGAGAAATCTCCGGGAGTGGAGGACGGTGGCGCTGAGTTGGCATTTACCTGCCCGACATTGATGAGCCCTTGTGGCGCTGCGGCATTGCCACTCTCGGTGGCCGCGGTGACGGAGGTTCCGGCGCTGGCGGTTTCCGCGCGGGCTTTTATGGAGATCATAAGGGAACCGGCACATAAGGCGACAAGGACGGCATTAGACAACAGGGTGTTGCGTTTCATGAAATCGTTCTCCGGCTGGCCAGTATTCGCTGCCGCGATTATAGGAACGCAATATGAACCTGATGTGTCATTTTCATGACAAATTGCCATCCTGAACACTTATTTGTAATCGTAATTCACGCTGTTCATTGTAACGCTCATGTTCTGCAGCACAGTCTGGAATGATGCAACGCCTCCGCAAGCACAGGAACTGCCCATGGCCGCGACCCATGCCGTACCAGGCGGCCAATCGCGGCCATGGGCCGCTCCAACGATCGGTTACGCGAACGAAAAAACGCCCCGCAGGGCGTTGTGGCATTGCTAGCGTGATGCCTTCCTAGACGAAGAAGGCCCCCCGGGGTTTTTGCTGGAAGTCGAAGGCGTCGGTGAGGGGGTAGGCATTGCGGTCACGGGTGTCCAACGGACTGAGGCCGAAGCGGCGTTCGATGAGGGCAAGGAGGGAAGTTGTGTCACCACTGCGGTGGTCCACATAACCGGTCCGAGCCCAAGGGCTGACCAGTAGCGCCGGGATGCGCGTGCCGCAGCCGAATTGGTCTGGCTGGGGGGCGGGCAGATGGTCCCAGAAGCCGCCGCCTTCGTCGTAGGTGATGAATACGGCGGTTTTTTCCCAACTGGGGCTTTGAGCGAGGGTCTTGAGCAGGCCCATCACCCAGTGCATGCCCCATTGGGGTGCCGAATCCTCCGGGTGCTCATCATGGGCACCCGTGGCCTTGAGGAAGGACACGGCGGGGAGCTTGCCGTTTTTGACGTCCTCGTAAAAATCCGATTCGTCCCGAACATGCCCGGCGCGGACGTTGTTGAACCAGCTCGGATAATATTGAAAGGGGTTGTGATGGGGCACGTAGAGGTAGCCCGTGTCGATGACGGCGGAACCGTCGCCGGGACCGTCGGCGCGTTTCATGGCCCAGGGTTTGACGGCATTCCAATTTTCATTATACCAGGCCCACGAGACGCCGGCAGCGTCCAGGCGATCGCCAATATTGGCATAGCTTTGCTGCTCCGGGGGCGGGGCGATCTTGAGCTTGTCGGGATTTGCCTCGGTGGGGCCGAGGAGGGGAGGGAGATCGTTGATGAGGATGCCGTTATGGTCGTAGGGCAGGTCGAAGATGGGCGGTGTGAGGCTGCCCATGAGGCGTTGCGGGGCTTGGTGCCAGACGGCGGAGCGGGCGGCGGCGAGGTAGAGGGCGTTGCCGGTGGAACCGCCGCTCATGGCCTGGAAGAAATGGTCGAAGAGGACGTACTCATCGGCAAGGCGATGGTAATCGGGAATGTCGCTACGCTCATAAAAGCCCAGCACGGCGCCTGATGGTCTGGATTCTGCAAAAGTCATGCGCACGGTGTCGATGTCGTGCTGGGAGAGCTTGTTGAACGGCTTATGGTGTTTGGACATGGCCAAGGCCACGAAGCGATCCATCTTGCCGCCATCCATCTGGGCGTACATGCGAAAGAAGTGGTGCTCCGGGTCCCAGGGAACATTGTGGGTGGCTGGGATGTAGGGGGCGAGATGAAAGGGGAAATTGTCCAGCAGGGCGCCGTTGAAGCCGGGGATGTCTTCGGGAACGGGAAGGTAGGAGTAGGGAATGCCCGCAGGATTTTTTTGCTGGCCGAGAAAGCGCGGATCCACCTTGCCGTCCTGGTTCAGCAGGTTGGCGACCATCGTCCCCTGGGGATGCTGGTAGGTGCCGAAATAGTGATCGAAGCTGCGGTTTTCCTGATAGATGATGACGATATGATCGATATGCGCACGCAAGCCCGCCAGATCCACGGCATCGGCCGCCTGGGCCAGCCCCGCGAGGTGGGGGGCGGCGGCCAATGCGGCGCTGCCGAGGCCCATGGTTTTGAGGAACTGTCTGCGGTTTTGTTGGAACATTGGCGGGTACTCCTTTGATTTGGCAATATTTGTCTTGGATTCGGCGGTTGATGGGGTGTTCTTGCCCACCAACTCCATGAGGGTTGTTCTCAATGATTTGATCCTGATCTCTGTCATTCATCCCGGTGTGCCGACAAACGCACCTGGACCACAAAGTCCATGCCATGTTTGGGCATGTCCTTGGTGAAAGGGGGATAGTTTTCCTCCTGCACCGCGCGGAGGGCTGCCCGGTCAATGGGTCCCACGCCGCTACTCTGGGCCACTTGGGCGGACAACAACCGGCCGGATGGCGTCAAGCGGAATGCAATCACTGCCGTCCCACTGGTGTGCATCAAGCGTACCTCCTCGGGCACGCGGGTACCGGCCTGCACCCGCGCGCGCAGCAAGGCGGCATAGCTGGCAATGGCATCCTGCTGCGTGGCCGGACTGGGGGCCGGCGGCGGTGGCGGCGCAGGCGGCGTTGGGGCTGGCGGTGTGTAGACCGGCGCCGTAGGCGTGGGGGCCTTGGCCAGCAATGGCTTGGGTGCCGGGGCGTGATGTATGACCGGTCGAGGAACAGGGGTTGGTCTGGGTGCCGGTTTCGGGCTGGGCTTGGGCTGCACCACCGGCTTTGGCGGGGGCGGGATTGAGAGGGGTTTGGGCGGGGCCGGCTGCACCATGTGGACGGCGATGATCTTCTTTTCCGGCACCGCGGGTTTGGGCGGGTGGGTATGCGACCCCACCCACAGGATGCCGCCCATCAGCAGGGCCTCCAGCACGGCCCCCACTATCAGTGCCCGGCCAAAATGTCCGCGCTGGGGGTTGCCACCCATCGGGGTGGAACCGCTCGTCAATATCTCATTCAAAATCAGCCCTCCAGACTGGCAGAAATGGTACGCGCCCCCACTGAAAAATCCCGGCGAGGGCGCTTCGCCCCATTAGAAATTGGCGGTAATGCTGCCATATACCGTCAGAGGCGCGCCCGGCAAGGCCAGGATCTGTCCCGCACCTCCTCCCAGCAAGCCGCCGCTCGTGATGTATTCGAAGGCGTTGTAGCGGTTGTTGGTGAGATTGAGGATGTCCACGCCCAGCTTGACATCCTTGAGCAAAGGCACGCCATGGGTCGGTACCGTGCTGTCCAGGCCCAGGTTGAGGGTGTCGTATGCCGGCATCTGCTGGTTGGTCGGCGCTCCGGTGAGATTGCTGAACAGGCTTTGCGCGCCGACATACTGATACCACAGGCGCGGTTGCAGCATGATGCCGGAGACAAAGTAATTGTAGGCAGCGCCGATGTTGAAAGTGCTGTCCGGCACGTTGGGCACCGGCAAGCCATTGTAGCTGACGCCGGCGTTGACATAATGGGCGAAGGTCGCCTTCTCGAAATTGAGGTTGGCAAATACGTGCAGGTTATAGAGGAGATCATCCGCAAAGGCGATATTCACTCCCTGATAGATGGAGTCGCCATTGCCGTCGCCCAGGTAGTTGCCGTTGGCATCGGAAATGGGGATGTATTGGTTTGTGTAATGGAGATGGTAGAAACTCGCGGTGAGCAGAAAGTTGCGCAGATAAGGGCCCTCGTTGAAGTGCACCTTGATCCCGGCATTGTAGTCCGCGCTCTTTTCCAGGTTGTAGATCGCCGGCGTGCTCTGGTAAAGACCGCCGCCGCCGCCCACGTTCGGTTCCTTGTAGGCTTGGGCGTAGCTGGCGAAGACGGCCAGCCATTGCAGCGGCTGCCAATTGAAGTCCACCGACGGTTCCACCTTGGTGAAGCTGTTGTTCGCGGCCGGCAGGATCCCCTGATTGTTGTTCGGATAGAGGGCATAGGCTTGGGCAAAGTCGGTGGCCGGGGCCGGGTAGTAATTGGTTTGGTAATTGATGAAGCGCACGCCCGGCGTGATGTGGAGGTTATCCATGGGACTGATCCGGTCCTGCACGAAGGCGGCCAGATCCGTCTGGTCCCAATAGTCGCTGCGATAATGCGCGTTGGGTACCTGGAGAGAACCATAGTAGGGGGCGTTGCTGTTGTAAAACGCGTTGCGGGAATTGTAACGGCTCTTCAGGAAAAAGCCGCCGAGATCCACCTCGTTGTAGGGGAGCTTCACTGACAACCACAATTTATCCCCATAGACGCTGTCATAAGGATTGTTGAACTCGTACAGGTTGCCGGGATTGCCCAGGCCATAGTTGTTGTAGTGGACGTGCAGGCGCTGACCGTAGCGGTACCAGACCATGTTGTGCATGCCTACCATCCGGTCCAGGGCGACGTTGAGCTTGCTGTAGACGAGCCAGGTGCTGTTGCTGTCCTCCTTGTTCCAGACGCCGTAGGGCAGGGAGGAATAAAACCCAGACGTGGCCTGGCTGTAGAGGGGACTGTTGGGGGTGCCATCCATCGTCACCCCGGCAATGGGATTCAGGGGAATGGGCACGGGGCGGTAGCCTGAGCCTTTGGCCAGGTAGGCGCCGAAGGAGAAATCACCGTTGCTGAAGGTCTTTCTGGTTTTCAAAAACCAGGCGTAGTCATAACTCGGATTGGCAAAGCCGTCGGGACTCTGGCGGTAGCTGTCGCCCGATCCCGCCCCTCCGGCGAGGATGGTGGACCAGCCGTCCACGCTGCCGGTACGGATATTGAAGACGATATTCTTGGTGTTGTAGCTACCGTAAGACATCTTGATGGATGCGCCTGGCTTCGCCGTTGGCTGCAGAGGGACGAAGTCGATCTGCCCGCCGATGTTGTTGTACCAGCGATCCAACGGGTTCCCTGGTCCGTAAGTGATGCCGATGCCTTGCAGGATTCCGGTTTGCGGCACCTGGGGACTTTCCCATAGCCCGGTGGAGGGATCCACCATGGGCACGCCGTCAAAGGTGACCGAGATGCTGCCGTCGTCGACCTGACCGCCGGATGGCGAGACCCAACCCTGCTTGATGCCATTGATGCTGATGGTATTTTTGGTGGCGCCCGTATAACCGTAGCTGGCTACGCTCACGCCAGGCGCATAGGAAAGCGCTTGCGCGCTGCCGCCCACCGGTCCGGCAGCGGCCATTTGATGCTTGCCGAGCACCTTGATGGATTGACCGGAATGGAAGTTGCTTTCCTGCGTGAGAGACTGGGCCTCCTGACTGCCGAGAGAGGACACGGAGCTGGCGGCGGCATTCACCTGGCCGACATTTACCGGATTCTTCGCGCTGCTATCGGTAGCCGCCGTAATCCCGGCGGCGCAGGCGGCGGGGCCGAGCAGGATCATCCCGGAACCGGCGAGCGCCAGGATCAGGGGGCGTAGCGGCGTTTTCTGCGTCATTTGGACTACTCCTGTTGCTTTGGCGGTTGATGGCGTTCCATAACGGTTTTTTGCGTCGCAAGGCCGTACATTGCCGTCATCCGGCCGTTTTTGCGGCGATACCGATGTCACTGACGCCGGCCTTCTGGCAGGCGTCCATGACGTGGATGAAGTCCTGAAAGGGGGCCGCCTTGTCGGCGGCGATGGTGATCTGGGTCTTGCCCGGGTCTTTATCACTGGCGAGCATCTGCTGCAGGCTGGCGAGGGTGTAGTGATGGCCCTTTACCATGATGGTGCCGTCCCTTTCGATGTTCAGGGTGTAGTGGGGGCGGGGCAGGCTTTTGGCCTGGCTGGAGGCCGGGAGTTGCAGGTTGAGCCCCTTGTCGGGGATCATCTGCAGGGTGATCATGATGAAGAACACCAGCAAAAAGAGCATGATGTCGATCATGGGGATGATCTCCACCCGGCCCTTGCGGGCCTCGAAATAGCGTCTGGCCATCAGCCCGCCCTCGCCATGACCACCGTCGCCGGGACCGTATCGCGGATTCCCTCGGTGCCCAGCACCGGGTGTCCGTCCATGCGGTTGAGGAGCATGGTCTTGAGGGAATCCATTTGCAGCAGGATCATCCGCACCTGGTTGTTGAAGGCGTTGAAGGCCACCAGCCCGAGCATGGCGATGAAGAGGCCGGAGGCCGTGGCCACCAGGGCATCGGCCACGCCGCCGGTGACGGCGGTGGGGGTGTGGCCCGGCTGGGCGAGGACGGAAAAGGCGTGAAACATGCCGATGATGGTGCCAAAGAGGCCCAGCAGGGGCGCGAGGGTGACGATGGTGTCCAGGATCCACAGCCGGCGATCCAGTTGCGGGGCCGTCACCAGGATGCTTTCTTCCAGGCGGTTGGCCAACGCTTCGTCCTTGACCTGCCCATGATGATTGGCAGCGCTGCGCAGCAAGGCCGCTTCGGGAAGATCTCCGGCCTGCTCGGCCAGTTTCTCCAGGGTTTCCCGATCCAGCCGGCCATGCCGACCCATTTCCTGCACGAAGATATGGCCGCGCAGGATGGTGCGGCGCAAATACCAGAAGCGATCCACCATCACCGCCAGGGCCACCAGCAGGAGGAGGGCCAGCACATATAAAATACCGTCGGAATAGTTGGCGAGGTGGATAAGATATTGAGTGTCCATGGCAGTCCCTCAAAAAAGTCAGGCGGGAAGATAACAAAACGATGTGACGCTTTTATGAAGCTTTTATGACAAACACCCATCCTGTGGCGGGCGGATAGCAGGATCGATGGTCTTTTCCGGACGGGGCAGGACCAGGCGATAACCGAAGCCGTGGGCGGTTTCTAGCCATTCGCCGGCATGACGGGTATCCAGGGCCTTGCGCAAGCGATGGATCTGGGCGGCCACGGAGTTTTCCTGGATGAACTTGCTCCCGTCGCTGAGCAGCGAGGCGATGTGCCGGGCGGAGAAGGTCTGATCGGGATGCAGGGCGAGGTAATGGAGGAGACGAAAGAGGCGTCGGCTGAGGTGGATCTCCTGACTGCGTACCCATACCCGATGGGTGCGGGGGTTCACCTGCAGGATCTCCATTTGTCCCGCTACCACCTGTTCCCAGTGGCTGTTGCGTTTGAGCAAGGCGCTGATCTGGGCCAGGAGCAAAGTGTCGCTGACGGGTTGCGTCAGATAGGCATCGGCGCCGCCATCGAGGGCCATCATGGCCATGCTCTCATTCTCCCCGGGGCCGATGGCAAGGATGGGCAGATTCATGCCCTCGGCGCGGGAGCACAGAGCCTTGCACCAAGCGCCCATGGCGTTGGACCAGGGAGAGATGACGAGGAGTTGGGGATGCCAGCGCTGCACCAGCAGGGTAGCCGCCTCCCTTGCGGCGACGCTCCGGGGCAGGGCCCCGAAGCGGCGGAGGCGGGAGACCATGGCCGGAGCGGCGTCGCCTTTCTCGGATAGGAGGAGGATGCGGGATCGCTCCAAAGGATCGGCCTCCTCCCAGCGCGCGGCTGCGGTCAGCCAGAAGGCGTCGGTCAAGTGGAGGGCGTGATGGGCTACGCCGCCGATGAAGGTGTAGAGCATGGTCAAACCTTGGCGCCCATACCTGCGGCGCATACCGCGCGCGGGCGGAAAAAATTCGCGGGCGCGTTATGGCGGGAATGGACGATGGGGAGTTGCGCTGCGTTGCTGCTCGTTGTCATGCCCACGGCGGCCTCCTTGTATGCGCTTGATCGCGGCACCGACAAGGGTAGCGGAGCAATGTGACACTATGATGAAGGTTTTATGACAAGGTCATGACAAATAGGCAGATCGATGGCGGGGTTCGGGTTGGGTAAGGTGCGGACAAACGCCCTTGGCGGGCTTCGCGGGAGGCATGGAACCCTCTGGGGGGATATTCCGCCAGAAGTACAGAAGGGCGGCGATCGGGAGGACTGTCGCCCCCTAGGGGAGGGCGCGCGACACTTTCGGGAAGCACCGCGCGTCGCTGGGGGTCATTGGAGGGGGATGGTCTGCTGTTGCGCTTGCGCCGGGGGCGCAGCGCTCTCACTCGGGACGGCGCCCGCCGGAGCCACGGCGCTGGCGGCCATGCCCAGGTGCTGGGAAAGGGTCTTCTGGAACTGCAGGGAGAGGGCCTTGTCGCCGAAGGTGCCCACCCGGACATTCACCTTGGTGACCTGGGTGCTCATGGAGGTGAAGGTGATCTTCACGGTCTTGCCGTCGCTGGTGGTGCCTTCCATTAACTCTACATTGGCGGTCTTGCGGATATTGCCATTATAGGCAATGCCCATTTGCTGCAAGGTGGCCCGGGATGCGGCGCTGGCCTGTTGCAGGGAAACGGGATAATAGGCGTAATAATTGGCGATGCCGCCGTTTTCCACATAGGCTACGGCGCCGCCCCCGGCACCGGCACCGAGGAGCGCCACGCAACCACTCAGGGGCATGGCTACTGCTGCGCAACCCAGGGCAATGAGCGCCCAGCGCCCTCCTTGAAGCATTTTTCCTGACATCTCGACCTCCGCTTGCCGCTGCTGCGGCATGGACTGGAATGGAAACCCGTGCGTAAAAAGTCCCACGACACCGTGCCTTTGTCCAGTGGGGTGTTGCGGCTACAAAAAAACCCCGGCACTATGCCAGGGTCGTGTATTTGGTACCGGGAGTCGGACTCGAACCGACACGATGTCACCACCACCGGATTTTGAGTCCGGCGCGTCTACCTGTTCCGCCATCCCGGCAAAATCTGAGAGGAATTATAGAGAATGGTGCTGCGCTGGGCAAGGACCTGTACAGAGGCTTTCGGTATGGGGGTTTTTGTCCTAATTTGTGCTTCATAATGGAGAAAACCACCGCCCCGGAGCCGCCGTGGGCAACCCCGAGCAGGACGCCCGCCAGACCATCGACCAACTCTTCCAGGGGGCCGGCTGCCAGGTCTGCGATGCTGCGGCGGTCAACATCCATGCCGCCCGCGGAGTAGCGGTCCGCGAATTCCCGCTCAAGTCCGGCCACGGCTTTGCCGACTATCTCCTCTATGCGGACGGCAAGGCCGCCGGTGTCATCGAGGTCAAGAGGCAGGGCGTGACCCTCTCGGGCGTCGAGGTCCAGGCGGCAAGATACACCGCCGGGCTTCCGTCCGGCCTGCCCGCCTGACACAACCCCTTGCCCTTCGCCTAGCAGTCCACCGGGGTCGAAACCCGCTTCACCAACGGCCTGGACCCGGAACCCCGCGCGCGGCCGGTCTTCGCCTTCCACCGCCCGGAGCTTCTGGCGGAATGGCTGGGGGATGCCGGTGGGACCGGTATGGCACAGGTCGCCGATACGCGCGGGCGCTATGCCGTGGCGGGCCCACCGTCCTCGAGCGCCTGCACACATGCCGTCCCTGCGCACGGAGGGGCTTTGGCCGGCGCAGATCCAGGCCATCCGTAACCTGGAGCAATCGCTGCGCGAAAACCGGCCCCGCGCCCTCATCCAGATGGCCACCGGCTCCGGTAAGACCTTCACCGCCATTTCCTTCATCTATCGCTTGCTGCGCTTTGCCGGGGTGCGGCGGGTCTTGTTCCTGGTGGACCGGGGGGAATCTGGGCGACCAGACCCTGAAGGAGTTCCAGCAGTACGCCTCGCCCTACAATAATTTCAAGTTCCATGAGGAGTTCATCGTCCAGCGCCTCAGCAGCAACACCATCGACCAGACGGCGCGTGTCTGCATCTGCACCATCCAGCGCCTTTACGCCATGCTCAGGGGCAAAG
>Ga0315298_1004319_pt1 | contig 21383 bp, 17 predicted proteins | sample WHS_1_MG_FD_203077 | JGI IMG/M metagenome (GOLD analysis project Ga0315298, IMG submission 203077) | Extremophilic microbial mat communities from Washburn Hot Springs, YNP, Wyoming, USA - WHS_1_MG | ecosystem: Environmental > Aquatic > Thermal springs > Hot (42-90C) | place: USA: Wyoming...
TTGGAATTCTTTCCCCAAGTACTTTTTTATCGTTTTTACCTTCGTGGGTGACTCGACAATAATCAAGGACACGGACATAGGTTTTCCTTCCTTATGAATCTTTTCCCCGGCAATTGGGTAACCAATCCTTTTAGTTCTAACTGGAGGAGGAGGGACAGTATCTCCTTTGCCTCTATCCCCGAATTGTTGATAAGGGTATCGATATCAGTGGGGTTTGCTGAAATTAAGCTAAGAAGTACCTTTTCCCCTTCGGTTAATTGCGGCTCCGCAAAGGGAACATGGGTTTCGGTTGGATGATCTTCAAGGGACGAAGGGGGATGTTTAGTCGATTGTTTTTGAAGATCTGGTATCCTTTTTTTTATCTGGGGAGTAATCTCTTCAATGATGTCTTCCACTCCTTCCACGAGTTTAGCTCCCTGTTTAATCAGCCTGTTCGTTCCCCGGGCACCTGCGGTATCGATGCCTCCTGGTACGGCAAAGACTTCCCTTCCTTGTTCCAAGGCGAGCCGGGCGGTAATGAGGGAACCACTCTTCTCACCTGCTTCGACGATGACCACGCCTAAAGAGAGGCCACTGATTATGCGATTCCGGGCGGGAAAATTGGGGCCGTAGGGTGGTGTGCCGAAAGGGTACTCCGTAACAATCGCCCCGCAAGAAGGGATGGTGTCGAAGAGTCTTTTGTTTTCCGGGGGGTAGATAAGGTCTATACCGCAACCTAAAACGGCAATGGTGCGTCCTTTGGCAGCGATGGCTGCCTGATGGGCACAACTATCGATGCCACGGGCGAGTCCGCTTACTATTGTGAAACCCGCATAGGCCAGTTCCCGAGCCAAGCGGTCGGTAATGTATCGACCGTAGGCGCTTGCCCGGCGGGACCCGACGACGGCCACATTTATATCCTCAGTACTTAAGCTTCCCCGCACGTAGAGGAAAGGAGGGAAGTCGTATATTTCTCTGAGATTTGGGGGATATAAGGGGTCACGGTAGGTAACGATTGTAACCCCTTCCTTTTCCGTACGGGATAGTTCCCTCTCTGCCGCCTTCCAGTGGGCGAAACTTTTGATTTCCGAGGCGAGCTTCCTTCCGATTTCGGGTAAGGTGAAAAGTTCCTCGTTGGAACTGAAAAAGACGGCACGGGGGGAACCGAAGCGTTCCACCAGGTGGACGTAAGTAACATTCCCCACTCCCGGCACCATTTTTAAGGCCAGCCAGTAGATAAGCTCTTCTCGTTCCATAGCCGTCCCTTACAAAGGGTACCTTATAAGCGGGCAAAGATTACCTGTCAAGGAATTTTGCTTTTGTGGTCTTTTCCTCCCTTTTCCTTACCCTCCCCTGCCCTCGATAAACTCGGTATAGACTAAGCATGGGAAAGGTTGGGTTCACTATTGTTCGACGGTTTTACCATGAAATTGCGGATGTTAACATAGCAGTAAGTGTCATCCTGAGCTTGTCGAAGGTTTATCTATCTCCCCCTCAGCGCCACTCTTACCTTAATGGCTAGTTCCTTGAGAGAGAAGGGTTTGGCCAGGAAGTGGATTCCCTCTTCCGTTAAATTCTTCTTGACAGGATAGTTTTTTTCTCGTATATAGGACAAAAATAGTCTGATATAGGAGGTAGAAAAATGGAGATTGTCAATGTAAACAAAATGGCTATTTGTAAAGGAACGGCGGTAGAAGAAGCGGCCATGGCCAATTTCCAGGGAGAGACCAAGGAAGTAGGTCTTTATCTTGCCATGGCGAGACAGGCGCAACGGGAAGGCTATCCGGAAATTGCTGAGGTTTTGAAGAGGATTGCCTATGAGGAGGCGGACCATGCCGCCCGTTACGCCGAGCTGAACGGTCTTATCTCTTCCAGTACCAAAGAGAATTTAGAAAAGATGTTAAGCGGTGAGATGGGGGCCAATAGAGGGAAAAGGGAGGCGGCTCTCAAGGCCAAGGAGGCAGGTGTTGACGAGGCCCATGACCTTTTTGACGAATCGTCGCGCGACGAAGCGCGGCATGCGATGATGTTAAAGGGTCTGTTAGAAAGGTATTTCGCGTAAGCAATGTTTGTCACGAGAAAAGCCGATTATGCTGTTCGCTGTGTACTTTATCTTGCAGCACGAAGGGAACGTACCGTTAGTGTGCCGGAGATATCAACGGAGATCGATGTCCCGCCGGTTTTTTTAAGTAAGATCCTCCAGCGGCTCGCTCGAGAGGGTATAGTTACTTCCCTTAGGGGAACCAAAGGAGGTTTCAAGCTTGCCCTCCCCCCGCGGGACATTAACCTCCTTCAGGTAATCGAAGCAATCCAGGGGAAGTCGGCGGCCAATGTCTGCGCCCTCGATGAAAAGGCCTGTGGCCGCAGTGGTTTCTGCAGTGTTCACCCTATCTGGGTAGAAATCAGGGAATACGTCGAAAGAAAACTGAAAGCAACGAGTTTCGAGCAGTTATTAAAATTAAAGTAAAGGGATTTTTCTCCGATATACTATTGGGGTAGTTAGAATGGACATTCGGTCCCAGGAATTTCAGCGTTTATTCGAATTCTCGCACGATGCCGTGGCAATTACCGACAAAGAGGGCAACATCCTCGATGTCAATAAGGCCTTTCTTATCACCTATGGTTATACGAAGGAAGAAATCATCGGTAAAAATCCTCGCATCCTTAAATCCCACCATTCCACTCGTGAATTCTATTCAGAAATGTGGCGTCAAATACTGGACTCCAAAATCGGTTTCTGGCAGGGTGAGATCATAAATTTAACCAAAGATAAAAGAGAGATACCCGTACATCTTTCGATTAATGCCATAAGAGGTGATGACGGTGAGATTAAAAATTTCCTCGGGATTGCCTTTGATCTCACCCGGCGGAAAAAACTGGAAGAAATAAGGAAAAAATACATTGATTTTATCGTACATGATCTGCGGGGGCCCCTTACACTGGTTATGGCGAATGCAGAATTTCTCAAAATTAACCTCCGGGAAGTGGTAGCGGATAAGTTAAAAAAGCGGCTTGAACTTATCTCTGTGAATGCTCGCAGGCTCGATTGCATGGTAAAAGACATGCTCGATTTCAGTAGATTCGAGGAAGGTATTGGTCTTACCCCTCGAAAAGAAAAGGTTGATTGGCGAAAGATAGTGGAAGAAAGTATCCTGCCTTTCGAAGGGCTGCCGAAAGAATTTTTTATAAACGGCAAACCTTATCCCTGTGAGATAGGGGAGGTAGAATTGAATGCCGACGGGGAGATGCTAAGGAGAATAATTTACAATCTATTGAGTAATGCCTTTAAACATTCTATATCCAAAGTAGAACTCCGTTATACTATCGAGGGTAACCACCTTTTAATTGATGTGACGGATGACGGAGAGGGGATTGATGCTGAGGATGCCCGTCATATCTTTGATACTTTTGTTCAGACCGATAGGGGTGTCCGCATGGGTGGTGTAGGTCTCGGACTTTCCATTGTAAAAAGTTTTGTGGAAGCCCACGGTGGTTTTATTGATGTGGAAACCGCTTCGGGGTCAGGAACGCGCTTTTATGTCCGTTTGCCTGTGGTTTCGCGCACATTGCAAGAATCAAATATATAGCAAGGAGGTAAATAAGGATGGCCCTAATTCAGTGGAATCAGAATCTAAGCGTTGAGATCGAAGAGATTGACAGGCAACATCAAAAGCTCGTGGGGATGATTAACGATCTCGATGATGCCATGCGTCAGGGCAAGGGCAAAGAGGTTTTAGGTAAAATTATAAGCGGTCTCTTTACCTATGCGGGAACACATTTCAAGACAGAAGAAAACTACTTTGACCGTTATAATTACCCCGAGGCTAACCCTCACAGGAAGGAACATGAAGATTTCACCCGGAAGGTCGCGGAATTCAAACATAAGTTCGATACCACGAAGATAACCCTTTCCATCGAGGTTATGAATTTTTTAAGTGATTGGTTGCAAAATCACATTAAGGTTGTGGACAAAAAATACAGTCCCTTTCTTAGAGAAAAAGGGTTGAAGTAAGGAACATACCGTTAATTTTAAGGCGATAAGAGGAGAGCGTTTCTCTGTTTCTCGTAATAAGTTCTGATTTCCTCCTGCTTCCTCTGCACTGTTTTGTAGATGGGTTCATAATTGGTAAGTAGCGTCGAGACGATTTTTTTATCCAGTAATCCCCTTTGGGCAAATTGTTCCATTATGGTTACGATAGTCTCTTTAGACATGCCCTTTCTGTAAGGTCTATCTTCCGAAAGGGCGGTGAAAATGTCGGCTACGGCCATTATTCTTGCCCCGAGGCTTAGATTTTCCACTGTACAACGGAAGGGGTAACCGGAACCATCCAATTTCTCATGATGATAACTGGCCCATTCGGCGATGAGTGATAATCCCTTAATGGAATTGATAATCATGTAGGAATAGTAGGTATGGGACTTTATGATGGCCGTTTCCTTCTTGGAAAGGGGACCCTTCTTTTCGAGAATACTATTGGGGATGGTAAGTTTACCGATATCGTGGAGGTAGCCCGCAACCTTCATGAGGGTTATTTCTTTCTTCGAGAAATCGAAGAATTTTGCCAGGGCCGTGGCCGTCACGGCCACGCCTGTGGAATGGGTGGCGGTAAAAGGTGAGCGAAAGTCGATGAGATCACGAAAAAGTGTGGCGATAACTTCTAAATCCCGTAAACCTACTTTCGCATAGCGCAAGGGACCGTAATTCAGGAGAAGAGAATAGAGGCGGGGTAAAGTTAGATCGAGCCAGAATTCTTCCCTCTGGGCGGCGGCAAAAAAGAGGTCTTTGACGCTGGGGTGAACCACCTCTGGTGGTAAATTTTTTACAGATTTCATGATTTCTTCGTTTTGATGGAGGATATAACGATTTCGCTTGGTGTGGCGTTCCACGAAATCGGCGAGATGAATTAGTTGTGCATCAAAAACATAGGGTACTTCGATGGAATCAGTAAATTCCTGAAAACATGTATGATGATGTCGCACAATCCTGGATGCACCTTCAAAGAAGGAATAGCGCTTCAAGAACCACTCACCACGGAGGCAATGATCTAAAGTATTTACCTTTTCTGCCCGATGGAGGGCAAGCTTTTCTTCAAGGGTTAAGGCACCCACATCATGGAGTAGTGAGGCAAAGAAGAGGTCCTCGAGGCGATTGGGGGAAAGCTCGGCCGTTTTTCCTAAGCTACCTTCTGCTGATGGGAAGCGAGAAATGGGCTTGCCAGGTCGATGGCGTCCGAAAAGGAGATGATGAGGTTGCCCAAATTCACGGAGATTTCCCTTTCCATACAATATATTTTACTCGTACCGGTTCGGAAGGCAAGGATTTTCTATTTAATTTGACAAAAGGATTCGTCTTTAGTTATAAGTTTTTCATCATGACGGAGAAAAACGAATTGCCCACCCTTTTTCTTGTGGACGGAAGTAACTACCTCTTCCGTGCCTTCTACGCCCTTCCCGATTTGAGTAACTCCAAGGGATTTCCCACCAATGCCATCTACGGCTTCACCACGATGCTGCTCAAGTTGATGAGGGAATACCATCCCACCCATATGGTGGTCGTTTTTGACCTCAAGGCACCTACCTTCCGTCACGAGGCCTACGACCTCTACAAAGCACACAGAAAAGCCACTCCTGATGCTCTTCTCCTCCAGATCCCTTACGTTAAGGAGATCGTGAGGGCCTTATCCATCCCCGTAATCGAGAGGGAGGGGATAGAGGCCGATGATATCATTGGTACCTTAGCGAAGCGCTATGCTAAGGAAGGGATGAGGGTCTTAATTGTCTCCGGGGATAAAGATATGATGCAACTGATCGATGAGCGTATCAGTATGGTAGACACAATGAAAGACAAACGCTACGATGTGGATGCCGTGAAGGAACGTTTCGGTGTGGCTCCCGAAAAGGTGCCGGAGATATTGGGACTCATGGGGGACAATTCGGATAATATCCCCGGTATCCCGGGTGTGGGACCCAAAGTGGCCTTAAGGCTTATCGAAGAGTTCGGAACCGTGGAGGGAGTCATAGAAAATGTGGAAAAGATAAAAAATGTGCGACTCCGGGAGGCCGTTCGTGCAGCTCGAGAACAGGCCAAACTTTCTCGGGCGCTGGCGGAAATCAGGACGGATATTGAAATAGATTTTCCTTCCGATCACGCCCGCCTTGGGACGGTCGATAGGGAGAGTTTGATTAAGTTGTTTAAGGAATTTGAATTCCATTCCCTTATCGAAGAATTGGGCTTAAAGGAGACACGGATCGGTGGTGATTATCGAATGGTCGAAAAAGGGGAGAAATTTCGAGCATTTTTGGAAGAGCTCAAGTCGTATAAAGCCTTCGCCCTCTTCCCCCTTTTCCAAGGGGAAAACGCTTTAGCTGCCACTCTTCTCGGTCTTGCTTTGGCGGTGAAGGAAGGAGAAGCTCTCTACATACCTTTTACGCAGGATACTTCCTCCCTTCAGGAACAGGAGGTTTTATCCGCCCTGCAGCCATTATTTAGGGATCCTGACCGACGGAAATATTTCCATGATCTCAAAGCAAGCCTCCTTTACTTTGCACAAAAGGGGATAGAGGTGGAAGGGACTTTCGATACCATGGTTTCCTCCTATGTGCTCGATCCGGGGCGTAAGAGCATGGATCTCCCCGGTCTGGCAAGGGACCATTTAAAAAGGGATTTACCTGCGGTGAAGGACCTGGTACCGGGAGGTAATCGACCATTTTCGCTGGCGGAGATTCCGCGCGAGAAGGTCGCAGACTATGCCTGTGCACAAGCCGATGCCATCTTTCGCTTGGCGGGCATCTTTAAAGAAAAGATGAAAAGCGGGGGTTTTGAACATCTCTTTTACGAGATAGAAATGCCCCTCGTTTACGTCCTTGCCCAGATGGAGAGGAGAGGTGTGCTTCTGGACCTTTCCCTTTTCAGGCAGATGTCCCGTGAGATGGAAGGTTGGCTCAAAGAAAGTGAAGAAAGGATATACCGCTTGGCGGGTGAACGGTTCAATATCAATTCTCCTAAGCAACTCCAGATGATACTTTTTGAGAAGTTAGGACTACCGCGGGGTAAAAAAACAAAGGAAGGTTACTCCACCGATATGGAGGTACTAGCTAGTCTCGCCCAGATTCACGAACTACCCGCGGAAATCCTTGCCTATAGAACCCTGGCCAAGTTAAAATCTACCTACGTAGATGCCCTACCATTACTGGTGAACCCTCACACAGGTCGCGTTCATACTTCCTACAACCAGACCGTAACGGCTACGGGACGGCTCTCCAGCAGCAATCCCAATCTCCAGAACATACCCATTAGAACGCCGGAGGGGAGAAGGATACGTCAAGCCTTTATTGCTCCCGGGGGATGGAAGCTGGTTTCGGCCGATTATTCACAGATCGAACTGAGAATCCTTGCCCATTTGGCCCGTGATGAATTTTTGATTGAGGCCTTTTCGAAGGGAGAGGATATCCATGTACGAACGGCAGCAGATATCTTCGGTGTTGCACCCGGGAGGGTAAATGGGGAAATGAGAAGAAAGGCCAAGGTGATTAATTTCGGTATCATTTACGGCATGAGTGCCTATGGGCTGGCCAAGGAACTATCCCTTTCCCAGCAGGAGGCCCAAAAGTATATAGACGATTATTTTCGTAAGTTTAAAGGGGTCAAGGCCTATATCGAAAGCATCCTGGAACAGGCGCGCCGGGACGGGTATGTGCAGACCCTTTTTCACCGGAGGCGGTATCTGCCCGAAATCTCAAGCCCCGTTGCTTCTGTAAGACAATTTGCCGAGCGAACGGCCATAAATACGCCGATCCAGGGAACGGCCGCCGACCTGATTAAAATGGCCATGGTAAATATTGTAAGACGTTTGAGAAAAGGAGGATTTGCGGCGGCCATGATCATGCAGGTACACGATGAACTTGTATTCGAGGTGCCGGAGGAGGAATTATCTGCTGTCATGGCCCTGGTCAAGGAAGAGATGGAAGGGGTAATCAGTTTAAATGTACCCCTGCATGTGGAAATGGGATGGGGAAACAACTGGGATGAAGCCCACGGTTAGTTAGGAGGCTGAAATAAAATGGAAAAAATATTTCGTGTTTACTGTCCGCTGTGTAAGTCCCGCTGTGCCATGCGCTGCTACGTAAAAGACGGCATACTCTGGAAAGTGGAAGCCGATGCAGAGCATCCCAATTATGCCCATCTCTGTCCCAAGGGACTTGCCGCCCCGGAGCTGGTTTATCACGAGGAGAGGCTGAAGTATCCTTTAAAGCGCACAAGACCGAAAACCTCTGCCGATCCGGGTTGGGAAAGGATATCCTGGGAGGAGGCTCTTAAAACCGTATCTTCAAGACTCCTTAAAATCAAAGAAGAATTCGGTCCAGAGGCGGTGGTTTTTGGTAAGGGAGCATCGGGGGGTACGCCGGCCAACGACTATAAAGATTGGGTAAGCCGCCTGGCTTATGCCTTTGGTTCCCCCAATAACGACCTGGGAACAACCCATATCTGCAACTGGCACAAGGATAAGGGTTCCGTTTATACGTATGGAGTGGGAATTCCTACTCCGGATTTCAAGAATGCCCGTGTTATTCTCCTCTGGGGTCATAATCCAGCCCATACCTGGCGACGTCACCTTGAGTTGATAAATCAGGCAAGAAGACGAGGGGTTAAGGTAATCATTATTGATCCCCGCCGTAACGAGACGGTGAAGGAAGGTGACCTTTGGCTCCCCGTAAGGCCGGGTACTGATGGCGCTTTAGCCCTGGGCATGCTAAATGTGGTCCTTTCCCGGAGACTCTACAATGAAGACTTTGTCCGTCAATGGACCACTGCCCCCTTTCTTGTGCGAATGGATACGGGAAAATTTGTGCGGGATGAAAAGGGTAACTATGTAATTTGGGATGAGAAAGGACAGCGGTTTGTCGATTACAATACCCCTGATTCCTTACCTGCCCTTTGGGGGACCTATAGGACAACCATAGGGGATACTCAAGTGGAGACCAAACCGGCCTTTCAGCTTCTACAGGACTTGGTTATGCTCTATCCCCCGGAGGAAGTAGCCCGCATCACATCTGTTCCGGCGGAACTCATCGTAAAGGCCTCTACCCTTTTCTATACCGCAGGCCCTTCTTGTTATTACTCCTACAACGGGATTGAGCAGCATACGAATGCCATGCAAACCAATCGGGCCATTTCCCTGTTTTTTGCCTTAAGCGGTAATTTCGACATCCCGGGAGGGAACGTCCTTTTTCCCCGTATCAAGACAAATAAAGTCGATGGCAAAGAAGAATTTGCCCCGAAGCAACCTTCCTTGAGCAAAAAAAGGCACCCTTTGGGTCCGGGCAATGTCCAGGCCTTTGACCTTTACCGGGCTATCCTTGAGGGTAATCCATACCCCGTTAAGGCAGTAGTCTCTTTCGGAGGCAACGTTCTTACTGCCAACGGGGACACGAGAAAAGGTTGGGAGGCACTTACAAAACTCGAATTCTTCGTCCTTGCTGATCTCTTCGAGACACCGGCGGGCCGTCTGGCTGACATCCTGCTCCCCGCCGCAAGTCCATGGGAGTCCTTTTTCTTGAAGACCACCTTTGAAGGGGACGAAAAAACCAGTTCCCACGTCCAGTTTATGCCGCCGGTGATTGAACCCCTGTATGAGTGTAAACCCGACATCGAAATTATCTTCGCCCTGGCCGTAAATTTGGGCTTGGGAGACAAATTTTGGCAGGGTGATATTAGAGCGGCCTTTAACTACCAGTTAGCTCCCAGTGGACTTACCCTGGAGATGTTGGAGAAAAACCCGGGGGGTATTTCTTTATCCCTTCCCGTACATTATGAAAAGTACAAGGAGAAAGGCTTTGCCACTCCTTCGGGCAGGATCGAGATTTATGCGGAAAGGTTTTTAGAAGAGGGATACGAACCGCTGCCTGTCTATCACGAGCCCTTTTTCAGCCCTTTTTCCCGAAAAGACCTGACTGCAGAGTATCCTTTCGTTTTGACGAATGCCAAAACCCTTGCCTACTGCCACGGACAGCATCGGGCGATTCCTTCCTTGCGGAAATTGGTGCCTTATCCCTTCGTAGAGATAAACGAGACGGTGGCAAGAAAAAGGGGGATAAAGGATGGTGATTGGGTGTTTTTGAAAACCCCCATCGGGAAGATAAAATTGAAGGCAAAGTTGAGTAACGCCATTTTGCCCGGTGTAGTATGCACCCAACATGGCTGGTGGCAAGGATGCACCGCCCTCGATTTACCGGCCTATGACCCTTTAAGTGAGGAAGGGGCCAATATCAACTTGGTGATTACGAACGACTTCCAGGACCCGATAACGGGGAGTGTACCCCATAAATCCTATCTGTGCGATATAGTAAAGATTTAACCTCCTGAAAGGTAAGGTGTGATATCAACCCGTTTCATAGCCTGCATAGGTACCTCGTTTACAGGGGGGATACCCTTTTCCGGCGAGCGGGTGGCGTCGATGATGGCCACGGCATCACCTAACCATTTCCGTACGTTCTGCACCCTTCTTACAATATCCACATCTTGGTCCCAATGGACTCGGGTGGCCACCGCCCAGAGAACTTCCCGTTCGTTGAAAACATCCACGTCATCATCGACCACGATGGCTAACTTCAGATTGGGCATGTCTACAAAGGCCTGCATGGCTGCCTTGCGGGGTTCGTTGGGAAACTCCTTCTTTATGGAGATATAGGCCGTAACCCTACCGCATCCCGAAGGCGGGAGGTGAATGGCCGTAATGCCCGGCACATTCTTTTTGATTGCGTTGTACATACTTCCTTCCTTGGGTATACCACCTAAGTTCCAGTGGTCCATCCTTCCCGGCCAGATGTCCTGCATGATGGCCTTCCTTCTGTGGGTAATGGCGGTTATCTCCACTACTGGTACCTTCATTTCCTGCTGGTAATAACCGAGGATTTCTCCGAAGGGGTTTTGACTTTCCCGAAGGTGGGGCACGATTTCCCCTTCGATGATGATTTCCCCATCAGCCGGGACGAGAAAGTCATCTCCCCAGGTTTCTGAGGGGGTAAGCCTGAGCGGTTCCCTGAGGAAAGCGGACGCCGTTTCGTAATCGTTGTTGCCGTAAGGGGTGAGACAGCAACTGGCCAGGTAGAAGGCGGGATGATGGCCGAGCACGATGATGACCGGTGCCCTTTTATCCTCCTTTTCGTATTCCTGGATAATCGTGTCCAAGTGGTGGTGGGGGTGAGCCGAAATGAGCACCTTTTTTTCGTTTATGTATCTGTTCTTTGTAAAGGTTACGTTGTAGAAGTTATCATGAGGTGCCTTCATGATGCAGGTCATGGTGAAATAGGGGGCCACGTCGTCCTTGTGGTGGTAGGGTATGGGTAGTATCCGCAAATCGGTCTCCTTACCCTTCAGGATTACCTCCTTGCAGGGTGCCTCCTGAGGTGGAATGACGGCAATTTCCCCCTTTTTGTTTTCCCGGGCGGCGATCTCGAGACTTAAGTCCATCGGTGAATTAAGTGCCCCCATATCTAAGGCTTCGGCACAAAAATCACGGGTAAGGAAAACGTTGTAGAGGAGGGGAAAAGGAGAAGGTTTGTCGTCTACCGTCAAAACCTTCTCAAAAAGTACCATCTTTTCTACCTTCGCTTCCTCCAGTTTTTTTAGAAAGGCAATGGTCTCGTGCCTGTTGGGATTGATTTCTTCCTTCACCCGGATGATTGCGCCCGGTTTCTTCCTTTCTACCTGGTAAAGAAATTGCTGCAAATCTTTCATTATAACCCCCGTCTTTATCTCATTAAAATGTGTTTATACTTTTCAATCTCTCTTTGCTGTTTTATGATAGCTTCTCCATAGGCGGAAGAACCCAACGGTGCTATCTTCATCATCCGCTGCTGGGCCCATTTTATGTACTCCGGTTCCTTTACGGCTTTGGCAAAGGCATCTTCCAGCTTTTTTATGATCTCCTTCGGTGTTTGGGGTGGTGCGTCGGCGCCACGCAGCATAGGAATTACGGGGAAATCGTAACCCAACTCTTTGGCTAAAGGTACTTGGGGGAAGACGATATCCTTCTCGTTGGCGAGCACTATCAGGGCGTTTAATTTGCCGGCTTTAACCAAAGGTAAGGCCGAGGTTGTGGCTACGGAGGCAAAATCGATGTGCTTACCTGCCAGGGCCGTGAGGGCGTCACCACTGCCGTCGAAGGGGACCCAGTTTACCTTGATACCCAATCCGTCGGCAAGCATCAATCCAGATAGATGAGAAGCGGTGCCTAGACCGGGTAAACCGGCTGAAAGGACCCGCTTTTTGGCCTCCCGCAGGAAATCCTGAAAGTTTTTAAAAACTTCGCTGTTTACCACTAAGACCTGGTTCGTTATGGACCAGGAGAAGATATGGGCAAAATCGGGAATCCGATATTCGGGGTTGAGCATGTACTGGCCGATGAGGGACATGGTGGTGGTGTGAATCATTACGGTGTATCCGTCCGGTTTGGCCTTCCAGACCTTGGTTAGGGCCACCTTGGCATTGGCCCCCGGAACGTTTTCAATAATCACCTGGGTACCTAAGTTTTTTTGCACGAACGGGGCAATGCCCCGCGCCTCCAGGTCTATGCCCGCACCGGCGGAAAAACCCACGATGAATTTTACGGGTTTTTCGGGGAATCCCTTGGCAAACCCTGTTTCGGCAACGAAAAGTATAAGCAAGAAAAATATTAACCGTCTCATTCCCTCCTCCTTTGTTTCTAAGAAATCTTTTTTATGAGCCAGGCCATTTTTTTGCCCAAGTTGCGGGCCGTGCGAATACCTTCTTCATCAGCCATGACCTCCCCCTTTTCCCTGCCAAAGGCGATGCTCCAGTAGGTGGTTCCCGGGACGATCATACCGGTGATAAAGAAAAAATAGAGGAGCTGGGCGAAGGTAAAGTTTTGCCCGGCCCTTCTGGCGACGACGAGCGGCGCTCCTACCTTGTTTTCCAAAGGCCTCTCGTAGGCGCCGGACCAGTAGCATACCCGGTCGATAAATGCCTTCGTTTGGGCTGTGCAAGAGCCCACATACACAGGGGTGGCAAGGATGATTCCTTCGGCAGAGAGGACCTTTTGGAAAATGGGGGATAGGTCATCCTTGATGTGACAATCGACCTTTTTTTCCCGACAGACGCGACAACCGTCGCAGGGCTTTATCTCTTTTCCTGCCAGCGTGATAAGTTCTGTCTCAATACCTTCCGATTGGGCTGCTCTTAGAGCTTCCTGCGTGAGGATTTCCGTATTACCCCCGTGCCGAGGACTGCCAACGATGCCAATGATTTTAGCCATAGCATTACCTCCTTCATCGCATAGGTACCCCTACCTCACGGTAAAACTTTACTGCCCCCGGATGGAGCGGTAAATCACCGATCTCACGAGCCATCGTCTCTTTTGTCATAGGGGCAAGCTGGATGGTAGTTTTGTGAATGGTGGTGAGATTATCGTAAATGGCTTTTGTAATCCAGTAGACCTGTTCGTCGGGGAGTTCCGCGCGGGTTATGAGAATGTTCGGTACACCAACCGTCGGTATATCCTGGGTGAGAAATTTTGGGTACCATTCCTTACGGACCATGGCTTTCCTTCCACCGCCCATCTTTTTCGCCACATATTGAATCGCTCTATCGTTCATGGGTAGCCAAATTAGTTCCACCGTCTGGGCAAGTTCGTTTATAGCGGCAAAGGGAGGCGTAATGGAACCTAAAAAGGCATGGGCATTTTTGTTTCTCATGAGGTCAAAGGTTGGGCCTGAAGAGAGGTAGTGAATTTTACCGCCCCATTTTTCGATTTCCTCGTAGGTTATACCGTAGGCTTCCAGGCCGTAACGAGGGAGGGCCTCCATAACACTGTACTTCGTATTTACGCCAGCAATGAGGGGAAATTTCTTTTCTTTTATCTGTTCAATGGCGTTAATTCCCGCATCTTTACGGAAGAGCCAGGTGGCGTAAGTATCGTGGAGATAACAGATGACTCGGAGATTGGGGTAACGTTGTTTGTAGAATTCTTTTCCCTCCCTTGCTGCTTCGGTGGTCCATACGTGGCTGAGTCCCAATTCGGCTTTGCCCGTGGCTACTGTGACTTCATTTGCCCCACTTTTTCCCGGTTCATACGTAAAGGCCGAACCGGGGATGGTCTTCTTGATGGCCGACCCGATGGCTTCACCCACTACTGCAGAAGCCCCTCCTACGGAGTAACCGGCCATGGTCACCTTGAGGGGTTTGGGTGCCTCTGCAGCAAGGGTCCCTTGATTAAGGGAAAAGACGAGAAAAAAAACTGCGGATAAGAATAGTAGTTTTTTCATACTTTTCCTCCTCTCTCTTTGATTTTTGGCAAAAGTAAGACGATACCGATGGTAAGCCCTATTAGGTCTGTCTTCCCCCCGGGAATGATGAGGAGAATGCCCGCCAGGACCAATCCTAAACGCGGGAGGATGCCCATTTTTCCCCAGAAGAAGTAACCCTCCACAGCGGCCGTCCAGAAGAGTATGCCCAGGATGGTCGTCCCCGTTATCCAGAGGATTTCCAAGAAACTACCCTGAAGCATGATGGCGGGATAGAAGGCGAAAACGAAGGGAACGACAAAACCGGCCACCCCGAGTTTTACCGCTTGCCAGCCGATGGCCATGGGGTCGGCTCCGGCAATACCCGCCGCCGTATAGGCAGCCACGGCCACGGGTGGGGTAATCGCCGACAAGGCTGAGTAAAAAACGATGAAGAGGTGGGCCCGGAAAGTGGGTATCCCTACCCCTGTAAGCACGGGGGCGATGAGAGAGGCTCCCAGAATATAAACCACAGGAAGGGGCATACCCATACCTAATAAAAGAAGGACGCCGGCCGCAAGGACCAAGGCCAGAAGGGCGTTACCCCCGGCGATGGTACCGATCAAAGTTATGAATTTGCTCGCCAGTCCCGTAATGTTTAACCCTCCTACCACCAGCCCTGCAGCGGCACAAGCGGCAATGAGGGGGGCAAGGCGGTTTACAGAAAGGAGCATTGTCTGGAGAATACGTTCTACGTCCATCCGGGCATCCTTCCTGAGCCAACTGATGGGAACGGTAAGGGCAAGACAAACGAGGCCCGCCAAGGTTGGGGTATAGCCTTTCAGGATGAGAAAGATCAAAAGACCAAGGGGTACGAGGAACTCCCCACGATCCCGAAAGGCATCCCCGAAGTGGGGCAGTTCTTCCCGGGGGAGACCTATTAAATTCTCCTTTAGACTGCGAAAATGAACCTGCATGAAGCAGCCGAAGTAATAGATAAGAGCAGGAATCACCGAGGCAATCACGATTTCTCGGTAAGGTGTACCGGTAAATTCTACCATCAGAAAGGCGGCGGTACCCATAATAGGAGGCAGCAACGCACCTCCCGTACTGGCTGTCGTTTCCACGGCCCCCGCAAAGATGGGGCTGTAACCCATCCTTTTCATGAGGGGGATGGTGAAGGCACCGGTCGTGGCCACATCGGCTGTGGGACTGCCGGAGATGGTACCGAAGGCAGCACTGGAAATGACGGCCACCTTGGCGGGGCCACCGGCATATCCTCCCGCTATGCTGTTAGCAAATTTATAGAAAAAATCACCACCTCCCGACGCTTCAAGAAAGGCCCCTAAAGTAACAAAAACAAAAACATAGGTTGCCGCAACCCGCATGGGCACACCACCAACACCGTTTATGGTAAAAACCAGGTGGTCCAAAAAGGTTTCCAGGTCAATAGGGCGGTGATAGAAGGGGCCCTCGATAAAATGGCCTAAGAAGACGTAAAAGAGGATGACTGTAACGACAATGGTTAGCCCTGCACCGAGGGTTCGACGCATTGCTTCGAAAATGGCCGCGACCACCACAAGACCGAAAGAGATGTCAAGAAAATTGAGGGCATCCACCAAGGGGAAACGGGTTATAAACCTTTCCCGCTCGAGCCACATGTAGAGGGAAAAAAGGAGCATAAATATGCAAAAAAACACATCAATTATGGGTAGGGCGTCACTGTGCTTAGGAGAGGGAGACTGAAGAAGAAAGAGAAGGGAAAGCATAAGGCCCATAAAGACGACAGCATGGATGAAAGGGTCCCAGGTGCCTATGATGTTTACGTAAACCTGAAACCCCATGATAAAGAGGGCAATTCCCGCAGCTACCTTTTGCCAAAGTCCTCTCAAGTCCCGCTTGGTCCCAGCCTTTAAGGCTTTGAAGATATTCAAGGTCATGAAAAATCCGGCTGTAAATGTCTTGGAAGATTAGACGAAACTATAGGGTAGGCCTTTTTTAATGTCAAGATTAATAACTTCGTTGTGGCAAATCTACTTGACTTGAATTCCCCGGAAGTGATATGGAGAATCCGTCGGGGCGTGGCGCAGTCTGGTAGCGTATCTGAATGGGGTTCAGAGGGTCGTGCGTTCAAATCGCACCGCCCCGACCATTTCGCTTAAGAGGAGGGCGAAAAGGGAATTCCTTCCTTTTTTATATATGTCCTTTTGGTTCTTACCCAGAGTGGGGAAAGCTGAAAATGCTTGATTATCTAAAACCCACAACCCTGGAAGAAGTTTTTACCCATCTCGACCGTTTGGGGAGTGATGCCCTTTTACTTGCGGGCGGTACGGACCTGTTCCTTAAAGTAAAAAAGGGGAAACTTACACCTTCCTTTCTGATATCGCTTCAGCGTATCCCGGAATTAAATTTTCTCCGGGAAGACAAGGGCTTGTTCATCGGTGCCACCACTACCCATAGAACAATCGAAAAATACCCTTATGTAAGGAAGCATTATCCTGCTCTGGCTGATGCGGAGGATGTTCTGGGGTCTGTGCAGATAAGGAATGTAGGCACCATCGGTGGTAATCTCTGCAACGCCGCCCCCTCGGCAGATACGGCACCGCCCCTGCTGGTCTTGGGAGCCAAAATCCACGCGGTAAGCAAACAGGGGGAGAGGACCATTCCCCTGGAGGACTTTTTCCAGGCTCCCGGGAAGACAGTCCTTACCCCTGGTGAGATTGTGAATTTTATCGAGATCCCCGCGCCCAAACCTTACACCTCGTCGGCCTACTTCAAGCACCAGAGACGCCAGGCCCTGGACCTGCCTCTTTTGGGTGTGGCCGTGCAAATCACCCTTGACCGTGATTTAGGCGATATAACACCATCCCTATCTGCGACCTGGTGGGATTGCCTAAAAGAAAGAAAAGTAAAGTGTCTTTCCGCAAGGATTGCCCTCGGTGTTGCTGCACCGACACCGATGAGGGCTTTTAATGCCGAAGGAGTCCTCCAAGGGGAGATAGTGACGGAGGAAGTAATCGAGGAAGCGGCTAGGACAGCGCAAAAGGAGGCATCCCCCCGCGATTCTCTCCGTGGTGAGGCATGGTATCGCCGGGAAATGATTGGCCTGTTGGTAAAAAGGATGATTGTTACCTCTTTATTACGGCTTCGTCGTTAGGAGGTATTGTTTGAGAAGGGAGATTATTTTTACCCTAAACGGTGAGGAAATTACCGTGGAGATTGAGCCCAAGACTACCTTGCTCGATCTTTTGCGCCAGAACCTCGGTCTTACGGGGACGAAAGAGGGATGTGGTACCGGTGATTGTGGAGCCTGTACCGTTTTGGTCGATGGTAAGGCAGTTAATTCCTGCCTCTATCCTGCTTGCGAGGTGGAAGGTCGGGAGGTTCTGACCATTGAAGGAATAAAAGACAAGGATGGAAATCCCCATCCCTTGCAACGGGCCTTTGTCGAAGAGGGTGCCATCCAGTGTGGTTTCTGTACGCCGGGACTCATTATGGCCGCTTATGCCCTGCTTTTGGAGAATCCAAAGCCTACCGATGAAGAAATAAAAAGGGGAATTGCAGGCAACCTGTGCCGCTGCACGGGTTACGTTCAGGTGGTAGAAGCGATTAAAAAGGCCAGTTCCTATCTCGAAGGAGGGGGCCCATGAGTGACATAGTTGGAAAGCCCCTTATGAGGATTGACGGCTGGGCAAAAGCCACCGGTCAGGCCCTCTATGTAGCCGATCTTGTTTTCCCGGGGATGTTGGTGGGGAAGTTTCTCGGTAGCACCTGTGCCCACGGACGAATTAAAAACATTAACCTCGAAAAGGCAAAAAGGGTAAAGGGGGTAAAGGCCATCATCACGGGGAGGGATTTCCCCTATCTCCATGGGGAGTGTATCATAAACATTCCCTTTTTGGCTATTGACAAGGTTCGTTACGTTGGGGAACCGGTAGTTGCCGTAGCGGCGGAAGATGAAGAGGCGGCCAAAGAGGCCCTTTCACTGGTAGAGGTGGAGTATGAAGAACTTCCCGCCGTCTTTGACCCCGAAGAGGCGATGAGAGAAGATGCCCCTCTTATTCATGAGGAGATGGAGAAGTATCAGTATATATCGGCCGTGAAAATGATACCGAAAACCAACATCTGTCAACATTTTGTCCTTTCCCTCGGTTCCCTGGAGGAAGGTTTTGCCCAGAGTGACTATATTTTTGAGGACCGTTTTACCACGCCCCAGGTCCAGCATGCCGCTATCGAAACCCACGGCAGCATTGCCCAGGTGGATACCCAGGGTCGGATTACCCTTTGGGGTCAGAACGATTCCCCCCATCGGGCGAGAAAGGAGATTGCCCAGGCCTTGGGTATACCGCAGGCGCGGGTACGGGTTATTACAGGTTACGTGGGGGGAAACTTTGGTGGCAAAGGGGGATTAAAGTCCGAGGCCATTGCCATCGCTTTGGCCCATAAGGTTCGGGGGCGTCCGGTGAAGGTAATTTTTACCCGGGAGGAGGTTTTTCGTACCATAACCCGCTCCGGCTGCATCGTTTATCTAAAGACGGGCGTCCGCCGTGATGGCAAAATCATGGCCCGGGAGGTGAAACTCATCTGGGATACGGGGGCCTATGCGGAAAAGGGTCCCACCATCTCTCTCCACGGGGGGTCTCTTTCCCTCGGTCCCTACGATATTCCCCATGGACGGGTGGAATCTTTTACGGTTTTTACCAACAAGCCAATGTCAGGGGCCATGCGGGGTTACGGATTGCCCCAAGTGGCCTTTGCCTATGAATCCCAGATGGATCTTATCGCGGAAAGATTAGGGATAAGCCCCTATGAACTGAGGATGAAAAATATCGTCCATGAGAGGAGCAAAGTCGTAACGGGCCAGAGACTATATGCCGTAGGTTTAGAGGAATGCCTCATAAAAGTCAAAGAAGAGCTGGAGCGACCCGATGAGGCAGTGGAACGAAAGGTAAAGCTCCTCCCCTTAGGGAACTGGGTACGGGGCAAGGGTCTAGCGGTAAGTTATAAGTCTACGAAAACCCCCACTGTCTCTGCTGCCTATGTGAAGATCGATGAAGATGGTTCGGTAAGTATTGTGACAAGTACCGTGGAAGTGGGACAGGGTGCCCATACGGTGCTCACCCAGATTGCTGCCGAGGTATTAGGAATAAAGGAAGAGATCATTACCGTAAGTTTTGCCGATACCGATGTAACTCCCTACGATACCTCCACGACGGCAAGCAGAAGCACCTATCACATGGGTAATGCCGTCCTTCAGGCCGCTTTGGATGCCAAAAGGCAACTCCTGGCCCTGGCCGGCTCTCTATTTAAGTGCTCACCGGAGCAATTGGAGATGCGGGAGGGCCTGGTCTGGGCACGGGACGGTAGGAAAATGACCATCTCCCAGGTTTTGCGGGACACCTTCGGCCCCGGGGCGGGAGCGGCCGTCTTAGGAAAGGCCGTATTTTCGCCCGATGGCATCCTTGGTCTCGAGGATTTGGGCGAGGTGAAGTTAGAAGCCTTTTCCACCTTCAGTGTCTTCCATAGTTATGCCGCTCAAGGGGCCGAAGTGGCTGTTGACCTCGATACGGGTATGGTAAGGGTTCTCAAAATCGTTGCCGCCCACGATGTGGGACGGGCCATCAATCCCGTAAACTGTCGTCAGCAGATTCAAGGTGCCTGCGCTATGGGGCTGGGTTTCGCTTTGATGGAAGAGTACCTATGGCGGGAAGGGAAGGTCGTCAATGCCGATTTCCTCGACTATACCATACCCACGGCTCTCGATTGTCCGAAGATGGAGGTTTTTCTCGTGGAAAAGGCCCATCCCCAAGGTCCCTACGGGGCCAAAGGGGTAGGGGAGATGGCGTTAGCACCTACGGCACCGGCCATTGCCAATGCCGTTTATAATGCCTGTGGGGTCCGTATCAGAGACCTTCCCATAAAACCGGTAAAATTACTGAAAGAGTTAATAAAAAAAAGGAGTGAGAAGGAGGGCTTATTTCAATGAAAAGAAAAGGAATATGGCAAGAAATCGCTGTTTTTTTTGTATTTTTTGTGGGTCTTTTCTTTTTTGGTACGGCTTCCATAGCGGCTGTAAAAACAGCACCTACGGCCAAATACCCGGTAAGGCCGATAAAAATCATGGTACCTGCCGGTGCCGGAGGTAGTTTAGGGAACGAAATCAGAGCCATCGCCCCTTTCCTTGAGAAAACCCTGGGTGTCTCCTGTGTCATCGATTATGTAACGGGAGCCGATGGTTTGATTGCTTACAACAAGATATTCCAGGAAAAGCCCGACGGTTACACGGTAATCTATTTCAATCTTATTTCGGCCATTACCTTGGAGTTAACGCGGGAGACGGCCAAGTACGAAGTAAGAAAATATACGCCTGTTGCTGGTTTCAATGCCAAATACCAGGTTTTACTCGTCCATCCCGACCATTGGAAAACCTTCGGTGAATTCCTGACTGAAGCCAAGAAAAGAACCTTAAGTTTGGCAGGAACGGGCGGGCATACGGTACTCAACGTTAAAGTCCTGGAGACAGCCCTGGGTACGAAATTTAACCTCGTGCCCTATAAATCCTCGGGAGAAGGTATTGCCGCCACGGCAGGCAAGCACGTGGATTTCCTCTTAACCTACGAAACAACACCCAAACCCATGATCCAGGCTGGAAAATTACGGGCATTGGCCGTTTTATCCTTAAAACCCGACCCTATTTTGCCCGGTGTGCCTAACCTGAAGGAGTTGGGTCATCCCGAAATACCCATTATACCCGCCCTGGGGGTCTTTGCCACTCCTCCGGGAACGCCGAAAGAGGTGACGGCCGTTCTCGAAAGGGCCGTGGCAAATGCCACGAAAGAACCGGAATTCCTGAAAATTGCCGAAAAATTGGGTATCTATGTAGATTTTCTTTCTTCCGGTGAAATGAGAAAGGCGGCAGAGGAACAGTACGACCTCGTAAACAGGTACAAGCAATACTTGAAATAATTTTTAGGGCGGCGATGGAACAAGGTGAAAGGGTTGTACTTGCCACCTGCAACAGTCACTGCGGTGGTGCCTGTCTTCTGAAAGTCTCTGTCAAGGACGGTCGAATCACCCATATCGAAACTGATGACGGGGAGGAACCACAGCTTAGGGCCTGTCTCAAAGGGCGGGCCTACCGTATGCGGGTTTATGCCCCCGAT
>Ga0315298_1004320_pt1 | contig 21373 bp, 21 predicted proteins | sample WHS_1_MG_FD_203077 | JGI IMG/M metagenome (GOLD analysis project Ga0315298, IMG submission 203077) | Extremophilic microbial mat communities from Washburn Hot Springs, YNP, Wyoming, USA - WHS_1_MG | ecosystem: Environmental > Aquatic > Thermal springs > Hot (42-90C) | place: USA: Wyoming...
AGGTTGAAGTCGCCCGCGTAGTCGGCCACCGCCACGTCCCTAACGAGGAGCCGGTCCTCCGCCACCAGCCGGAACTCCCTGCGCACGCGCGCGTGCAAGCGCCAGCCGGTGCTCCTGTCGACCGCCTCCACCACCCCCTCGAGCACGGCGCGCGCGGGCTCGGCGTGCACCAGCTTGAAGGCGCCGGGGTCAAGGCTCGCGGGGCAGAACCACCCCTCGAACCTCTCCGGCTTCTCGTAGTAGAAGCTCCTTTCCGGGCTGATCCAGAGGCGCAAGCCGCCCGTGTTCCAGCCCCCGGTCTCCAGCACCTTCTCCAGCGCCGGGTTCACCCACAGCGGGTTCACGCCGCCCACGGATAGAGCCAGCAGCCGGGCCCCCCGCTCGAGGACGAGTGCTCTTGTCAAGCCCTTCTCGAGAACTGCGAAGGACGAATACTTGCTGACGAGCTCCTGGAGCCCCTCCATCACTGGACAGTGAGGTTTTGGCGTAAAAATGATTAGCGCCGCATAGCGAAACCTGCCTTAACGTCCACTTTTTCACGAACTACGTGAGAGGCCCATGCGCTATGATGGGTTTAGCCGCAGTGGTACTCCTCGCGTTAAGCGCAGTCGGCTGGCTGCAGCTGAGCGACGCCCGCTCGAAGCTGGCGGAGCTATAGGAAGAGCGGCGCGCGAACGTTTAATATCGATTGGATTCGATATGTAGATCAACTATGAGTAAGTCGGACATAGTGGTAGTCAGAAGAAGGGGCGTCATCGTGATACCGAAGGCGATCAGGGACGCTCTGGGCATAGAGGAGGGGGATGCTCTGAGGGTTAGCGTGGAGGAGGGGAAGATAGTTTTACGCAAGGAGGGCTTCTGGGAGAAGCTCTTCGGTAGCGCCAAGGGCCTCTACAACCCCGAGGAGGCTGAGCTAGAGCTTGACCAGGGCGAAACTTGTTAACCGTACGCGCGTCTCGCGAGTTTTCACTAGAACGGCGCACCACGCTCGAACGGTATCAAACGTTAGCGCCGAGCCGGAACACTTCGCGGCAAGCCGAGCATGTTATGGGGCCGAAGCGGGGGTCCAGCTCAGCGTGGAACTCGCAGAAGTACCCTTTAGCCATAGCGTGCGCGGCTACGCCCGCCACTTTCGCTTGCAGGCGGGGGACGCTGACGCTGCCGGAAGCCACCTCCCTAGCCAGCTCTCTGACCCTGCTGTCCAGCTCCTCAATGCCGCGCACGTCGAGCGCAGACCCCCGCTCGCCCTTCAGGTACCGCGTGACGGCGGCCGGCGAGAGCCCAGTCCTCCTGGCGACCTCAACCCGGCTGAGGCCGTGCTCCTCGACCAGTATCTCAACTAGCCTGCGCATCACCGACGGCACGACGTACCTCGAAGCGAGCTCCAGCGGATTCACAGCACGACGACCTTCTTCAGTACCTCTTCAGGGTTCCTCAAGGCTTCTGTGAAGTCCTCGACGACCTCCACGGTGCCCAGGTACCTTCCGCTCTCGTCGCGAACGGCGGAGATGAAGACTCGAACCATGCGGTCGCCGATTCTTGTCCAGAACTCCTTGTAGTCGGCCTCGCTCCTCTTCAGCGCGTCCACTGTCTCCTTGACGAGCCGCTCGAGCCTGGGCGGGTGGCAGTAGAGCAGGTTGCGGCCTAGGATCGTTCTCGTCCTGACAAACGCCGGCGGTAGACGGCCGTCCGAGTAGAAGCGGACTCTGTCGCTCGCGTCCGCGAACGTCACCTCGATCGGCAGCGCGCCGAAAACCCCCTTTACCTCCTCGGGGGATAGGAAGCCCGTGCCCAGGTCGAGGTCCCCTTCTCTCGTCAGCTTGTACTTGTCCGGCTCTATTCCAGCAGCTACCGAGCGGAACTCAAGCGGCAGGCGCTCCAAGCTGCTCTCCTCAACCTTCACCTCGGACCGGTAAGGCAATGCCGGCTCCGCTTCCGGCTTCCACTCCCCCTCCACCCTAACCAAGTAACCGATCTTCCTCGCCTCCTCTGCCACCGCCGCCCACTCACCCTCCGTAAGCAAAGCCCAGAGCGCCGGGAAAAGGATCTTGTTCTCCCTGAAGACCAGCTCCGCGAGCTCGTTGGCGAGACTTGCAGCCTCCTTCGCCACCGCCTTTGCCTCATCGGGCGGCAGCTCGCTTCCAACCATCTTCATCAGCGTCCTCAGCTTCAAGAGCGCCTGGTCTTCCCTACCCCAGAACACCCTCGGCACAGCTACGATTCCCCTCCGCTCAAGGTAGGGGAAAAGCAGCATCTGCACCTTCCTGTAGTGCGTCCTCACGGCGCGGAGGTTGGAGAGCAAGGCCTTGAGCTGCTGCAGGAGCGGGGGCATCTCCTCGTCGCCGGCGTTCGCCAGCGCATTGGCGACCACGCCCAGCTGCTCAGCCCACTTCAGGATGAGCTCGTTCTCCCTCAGCAGGAGGTCGAGCGGGTGCCCCTCCGGCACGCCCTTGAGCTCCCTGCCAACGAGGTAGTCGCGGAAGAGGGCGACGTGGAGATCGCACATCCTCAGGATCTCCTGGATCGGAAAACCTTCCTTCACCAGCTGCTGCTCGATCAAAGGTATCTCAGCAGGGTTGACTTTCGCCAAAACCTCTCCAAACTCTCTTTTCAAGCTCTCGGGGTCGGCTCCTTCGTGAATTCTCCTCAACAGGCTCTTCACAAGCTCCACCTTCCAGCTTTCCATATTTGCCACCGTCAAATGCCTCTGTCATATAACTATTTAAATCTTTCGCTCACAGGATAGGCGCGCGCCGAAAAGCGCATGCTGACAAGAACTTCATTGAGCACCACGCTTTTCGCTTTCCGGTTTTTAGCGAAACACATTAAGGAGGCGCAGCGACAGCCAATGTGTGGAAAGGGTTTTCGCCAAGTGGGGCGCTCTCGAAGCTTCTGTGCTTGTCTCGTACGGAGACGAGCTTGTGCTGGGCTTGTGGCCCTCCGGGCTTTTCGCCTACAACGGCAGCGAGTGGCGGCAGATATACGAGCCGAAGGAGCTCGGTTTCTCGGCGTGGAGCTACGAGATATTTCGGGGCAGGCTGTACATAGGCGCTGGCACGTACAGCAGCGGGCTCGTCTTGGAGTACGACGGTAACGAGGTTAGGGAGGTGCTGAGGGTGCCGGACGGGGCTGGCGGGGGAGGGGGGCTGTTCGAGGCGTTGAGCGCAATCGGGGGTACCCTGTACGCGGGGAGGAGGAACGAGGTGTGGGCCAGCCAGGACGGGGAGCGGTGGAGCAAGGTTTTCGAGTTCAGAACGGGGAAGGGCGTTTACCTCATCGGCGAGCAGGGAGGGAGCCTCTACGTCTTCGAGGGCGAGCCCATCAGGCCGCCCAGCAGGGTTTACGCCCTGTCGGGCTCGACGGCCTCGGAGCGCGTTTACGGGGACGTTGGAGCCTTCCGCTCGCACACGCCGGGCTCGCGGAGCAGCTACAGGGGGTACCTTGTCGTCGCCGACTTCGACGGGCGCGTGTACTTCTTCAGGAACTTCGAGCTTTGGGAGGTGTACAGCTTCGCGAGCAGGTACGAGGTGCGGGGCAACGTTGCGGTGAGGCCGAAGAAGATGGGGGACGTATTGCTCCTCGCTTCGGGAACGGGAACAGGGGTTGTGGAGACGCACGGAGAGCTGGTCGCGTACCTGGGCGGCGAGTGGCACAGGCTGCTCACGCTCCCCCTCAACATCCACGATGCGGAAGTGTACGGCGAGCACATCTACCTGGCCTGCAACTCACCCGCGCTGCCGCTCAAGCAGGGGTACAACACCTCCTACTGCTGCGTGCTCAGGATGCCTATCGATGCTCTGAGGTCGCTGTAGCGCCACGTTTTTATCTAAGCTGTTAACGACCTTGCGTGCACGAAGACCTGCTCCAGAGATGCGTTGACGAGGCGCTGAAGCTGGGCGCCAGCTACGCTGAAGCTCGCTTCCACCGCCGCTCCAGGTCTTCCATTTTCACGAGGAACGGGGAGCTGGTCGGCTACGGCGAGTCGATTCGGGAGGGCGTGGGCATCCGGGTTGTAGTCAATGGGGCTCTAGGCTTCTCAGCCTCTAACTCGATCAATTGGGAATCGCTTAGAGAAGCTGTTGCCGAGGCTGTGAAACTGGCGAGTGCTCACGCGAAGCTTATGAAGAGGCCGATCGAGTTCTCTGACGCTAGGCTTGGTAAGGCCAAGTACGAGGCGCTCTGCTTGAAGCCTCTCGACTCGATGGGGCCTGAAGAGAAGATCGCCGTTCTGGCGGAGATCTGGGAGCGAGCGAAAACGGCTGTGAAGCAGACGAAACTCATGACCCTCACTGCTCAATACTCGGAGGATGTTGAGGAGAAGACCGTCGTGAACTCGGACGGTGCGCTTATTGTGAGCAGGGTTCCCAGGGTAACAGTCAGCTACAACTTCGTCCTGCTGCACCCGCAGAAGGGTACTTTGCAGAGGCGTTTCGAGTTCGGAGGCAGCGGGGGGCTCGAGCAGCTGGGTAAGTGGAAGCCCGCCGAGCACGCCGAGGAGGAGGTGGTCAAGCTTGAAAAGGTCCTGCTGGAGGGTGTTGAGCCGCCGAAGGAGCCTGTCGACGTGATTGTGGGGAGCGAGATCGTCGGGCTTATCGTCCACGAGAGCTGCGGTCACCCGAGCGAGGCAGACAGGATACTAGGCCGGGAGGCGGCTCAAGCTGGGATGAGCTTCATCAAGCCTGGAATGCTGGGGCAGAGGATCGGCAGCGAGCACGCCACGGTGATCGACGACCCCACGATCCCAGGCAGCTACGGCTTCTACCTGTACGACGACGAGGGCGTCCCCGCGAGGGCCCGCTACCTGTACAAGAACGGCATCATCAACGAGCACTTGCACAACCGCTGGACGGCCAAGCTGTTCGGCGTGGAGAGTAACGCGGCGGCGCGGGCCATGGACCACGACAGCGAGCCGATCATCAGGATGGCGAACACGTACTTCGCGCCCGGCGACTATACGTTCGAGGAGCTGGTCGAGGACGTGAAGCTGGGCGTGTACATGAGGAGCTACATGGAGTGGAACATCGACGACATCAGGTGGGGGCAGCGCTACGTGGGCCTCGAAGCCTATCTCATCGAGAAGGGCGAGATCACGAAGCCCGTGAGGAACCCGGCGCTCGAGATCACGACCGGTGCCTTTTACAGCAAGGTGGACGCGGCGGGCAAGGAGCTGCGCTTCTACCCGGGCATGTGCGGTAAAGGCGAGCCCTCTCAGGGCGTCCCGGTCTGGTTCGGGGGTCCTGACGTAAGGCTTAGGAGCGTGAAACTCGGGGTGGTGGCGTGATGGCCGAAAGGGTCTCGGTCCTGGCTGAAAGGCTGGTGGACGAAGCGCTCAGGAGGGGCTTCGAGGAGGCTGCCGCGCTTGTAGGGCGCACCAAAGCCGTGATGGTGAAGATGTTCAACAGCGAAATCAGCGTGGTGCAGAGGTGGAGCAGCCTCGCGATCTCCCTCTACCTGGCGAAGGAAGGGCGTATCCTCATGACCACGATCCACCCGTCGGGCGCCGAGAAGGCTGGCGCGCTCATCGAGAGAGCCATCAAGGTTGCCCCCCAGCTCAGACCGAGCATGCTTTACGCCCCGCTGCCGGAACCCGCGAGGGTTGAGCGTCTCGAAGGCTTGGTCGATAGTGCTGTTGTAAACGCGATGTCTGATCCCGAGCCTCTCGCGGAAGCGATGCTAGCTGAGGTCGGTAGCCTTGGGGTCGAAAGGGCGGCTGGCGCGATCACTCTTTCCTTCGCAGAGAAAGGGCTAGCAACTTCAAAGGGGGTTAAGCTCGAGGAGGAAGCCACCGGTATCGAAGCGTACTTGAGGGCTTTCATCGGAGAAGCGAGCGGGCAGTGGTCAGTGGGCAGCCGTAGGCTGCGCGTCGAGGATCTAAAGCGGGTTGCGCGCACTGCCGCGGAGCTAGCATCCCAAGCGAAAGGGGAAGCGAAGCAGGTCGAGCCCGGAGCCTACGACGTGGTGCTGTCGCCGATGGTCGTGGGCAACCTTATGAACTTAGTGGGTATGATGGCTAGCGCGCTGGCCGTCATGATGGGTAACTCGATATTCGCCAGAGTCGAGCCCGGCTCGAAAGTCGCTGCCGAGAAGTTCACGCTCGTCGACGACCCGAGGACGCCGGAGCTCCTCGGCTCCACAGCCTTCGACGACGAGGGGCTGCCGACTGCGAGCAAACCCATCATCGAGGGCGGCGTGCTGCGCACGCTGCTCCACAACTCGAAGACCGCCGCGAAGATGCAGGCGAAGTCCACAGGCAACGCAGGCTGGTTATTCCCGCACACTTGGACCCTCAGCGTCAAGCCGGGAGACGCCGCGCTCGACGAGATGATCCGGGAGGTGAAGAGAGGGGTGATGATCACCAACAACTGGTACACAAGACTGCAGAACTACGTGGAAGGCATCTTCTCCACGATCGCTAGGGACGCGGCGTTCTACGTGGAGAACGGGGAGATCAAGCACCCCGTCACTAGGATCAGGATCGCCGACCGCCTCCCCAAGCTGCTCTCCAACATCGAGCTGCTGGGCAAGGAGCTCTACGATATCAGCTGGTGGGAAGTAAGCCCGGCAGTTAGAGCACCCTACATCCTCGCTCGCCAGATAAACATCTCCAGGCCGTTCGAGTAGCAAACTGTATTTTTTTCTTTCCCCATTTTAAAACTCCCACTCATCAGGCTAAGACCCTCCTAAATCACGCGCGCGCTAAATCACTAAGGTTGAACCCGCTAACCCCCTAAGGTTCAGCTAGAAAGGGTGCTGACCTCGGCGGCGCACGCCCCAAACCAACGCGCCGAACTTGTTAAAAGGTGCTTCATGTTGTACGTTGAGGGGTAGCTATTTTCAAGTACCCGTTGGCTTCAGAATACCCTCTTCTTCTAGATCGCTCTCGACGTGCTTCAGTTCTTCCCCGCTGAGTTTCCACTCCAGCTGTCGCCTGTAGGCCGAGTGGGGCTCGAACCTCTTGGCTCGCGCCCTCCAATCCGGCAGCCCCTCGACCTCGATCTTCTCAGGGTCTATGCACCCGTAGCCCCACCGCGACAGGTAATACAGGTAGCCGACGCCGCGTGGGTCGAAACCCATCAGGTGCGCTGCTGCGGCGTCCACAGTCACCGAGTTGTTGCCAGCGAGCGAGACTCCCAGCTCGATCGGCGTGCCGTTCGTCGGTCCAGCCCCCTCCATCCCGACCGCCCCGTCGACGATCGCGAGCTTGGGGAGCATGTGCGCGGCGAGGTAGGCGATGGAGAGGTTGATCGCCTTGTAGCCCTGGTGGATCCTGTGCCTGTCTCCCGGGAGTATCGAGCCTACCACCACGTTCTTCAGCGTAAGCGTGACAATCACCGTGTCGTGGGTCTTCGGCCTCACGACCGACACAAGGTACTTGCTCCCCAGGATTGTCTTCGAGACGCGGACCTTTACTCTGCGGTTCAAGCCGCGATCCCACACGTAGAACTCCTCGTAGTCGTCGCCCGCTAGGTCCACCAGCTCCACGCCGTACTCCCTGAGCCTCGAGTACCCGAACCTCCTCACAGCCCCCTCGAAGCTGCCGATTGCCGGCGCCTCCGCCACGACCACCCTACACCGGTCCGCCAGCCTTTTCACGAGCGCCTCGACCGCCTCGACGGGAGTAGCCGAAAGCTCCGTGTACGCTGACACGAAGTTCACCTTCACCACGACCTCGCCAGCCGCGCACACGCCGCTCAGGTCCAGCATGTCCAGCGCCTTCGCCACACCCTCGCCGGCACGCTTGCCTTCAGCGCCATAAAGCCGCGGGCATTCCACAGTCATACCAGGGCCGCTCCTCTTAAAAAGCGTTACTCGCCAGCGCTCTGCCACGGCAAGCTTATCTACAGCGTGCTCGCTGTTAGCTCGACAAGCGAGGCAATGCTCACGGTGAAGGAGGTGCGCGCTTCAAGGTGGCGTCAACCGAGCCTTCTGGCGTCGTGGTAGTGGACGAGAGCACGCGCCTCACCGTGGTAACGAAGACCATAGGGATCGCCGGGCTGGCCGCAAAGGAGCGCGAGAGTCGGCGAGCGGGTACCGGTAGTGGGCGTCGCGTACCCTCAACGCCCCGGTCTACTTGTGAAAGCGTCTTACCGCAAGCCGAGCGGGACTTGGATCACTAGGGAGCTAGAGACTATTGAGGACGGGGTGCTCATGAATTCGTTCGTCGCCGACGAGGCCGGAGCCTGGATAGTGAAGGCCGAAGGCAGGCGCTCGACGCTGTTCGCCTCCGTGTTCGTGAGGGCTAGCCTAGCGGCTCCACGACGACGGGCGAGCCCGAGACCCTCAGCCTGAGGACCCCACCGGGAGCTTCGAGCTCCTCCTCCAGCCCGAAGAGGCGCACCAGCCTAACCTTCTCGGCCCCCACGTTGAGCTCCACCTCCCTCTCGCTACCATCTGTCCAGACGACGATCTTCGAAGCACCCTGCCCCTCGAAGCGGAGGGCGTAGGCGCCGGCCCCCAAGTCCAGCCTCTCCGCCGGCGAGAGGCCGGTTAGGCGCCGGTTCAGGTTGTAGAGCGCGTACCACGCCGGCTTGACGAAGAACCACTCGGGGCCCCTCACGTGGTGGCTGACTAGTCCGAAGTTCTGCTCCGAGTCATCGAGCGAGAGCCCGTCGTCCTTCCAATCGTAGATGATCGTGGTGGGTACGCCGGCTATCAGGTTGACGAGGTAGATGCGGGCTGCGTACTGGGCTTGGCGCCAGACGTCCACCCTGCTCCCGTACTTGCCGGCCGTGGGGTAGCCCCACTCGCTGCAGACTATCACCTTCCCCTTAACCACCGCGCGGAGCTTCTCGTAGTCGCCCAGCGCGGTCTCCGGGTTGGAGTCCCTGTACGGGTGCACCGAGACCGCGCCGACCCAATCGAGGAGCCCCAACGAGGCCGCGCTCGATATGAAGTTCACGTCGACGCCCGAGGTCGCTGGCGCCAGCACCGTGCAGGAGGGGCACGCGCCCTTCACCGCAGTGGCGGCGGCTGCGGCGAGCTTAACGTAGTCGCCGACGTTGGGCTGGGGCTTCCAGAACACGGCGATGTTCGGCTCGTTCCACACCTCCCAGAGCGCGTAGGCGCGCGCGCCCGCGCGGGTAGGCCCGCGCTTTTCTGCCCCCTCTGGCCCGCCCGTCACCAGTCCGGCGGGCCCACGGGGGCGTTAAATTCTTCACCGCCCGTGATCGGGCTCTGCCCCCGAGCTTCATCTTGATCCGCTAGGGGTGCCCGGCGCGCGCACAGGCAGCGGAGCGGCGCGCTGAGCGCCTCCCCGCCAACTCGCGGTCCAAGCGCGGCATCCAGCTCGGAGGCCCGGGGCTGAGGCCCCCTCACCGCTTGCGCTCCCGCCGCGTTTTCCCCACGCGGCATTGGGCTTAAGGCGAACCGGGGCTTTATAAATTCGATGTTGAGAAGCCTGAAAGTAATCTTTTCTAAACTGAAAGTTAAAGAAAAGAATAGAGAATACGCAGGTATACTATAGAGAGCGCTCCGGCGGCGCGCCAAGCGTAAGGATCATCTTCTAGCGCGCGCGTTGCCGACGTCGATCTCGAAGGCCGCCACCTCGCCGCGCTTGAAGAAGTTTCTGCGCAGCAGGGGGTCGCTGTAGAGCAGCGGGGAGCCGCGGCAACTCTCGTAGAAGAGCCTGACGAAGAACCTCCGCTCCGCGCGCCCCGGGGCCTTAGCGCCAGGGTCCTCACTGCGCAGGACTAGGAGGGCCGCCACCGCTACCGCGGCGATCGCCGCGGCGGCGAGCAGCAAGACGGCTCTCATCAAGAGCAGGCTGGTTTCGAGCTATAAAAAGCTTGAGAAAAAGCGAGCTTAAGCTTCGATCGGGGCTCCCTTCAGGGCCCTGAGGAAGGCGATCCTCTTTTCTATCGGCGGGTGGGACGCGAAGAGCTCTTCAAGGCTGACGACGGGGTCGGCTAGCGCGTAGATGAAGAGCATCTTCATCTTGCTGGAGTCCACTCTCGCGCGGGCCACCCTGTACCTGCTGTAGAAGCTGTCGAGGCCTTCCAACGCGGATATCATCGCGTCGGGCGAAGTCACTTTAGCCCCGTGAGCGTCCGCGTAGTGCTCCCTCAGCCTGGAGAGGGCGAGCACCACCAGCTGCATTACAACGCTGACCACCATCAGAGCGATGCCTGCTAGCAGGAGGATGAGACCGCCCCCGCCCCTCCGCTCCCTGTCGCCATCGTAGCGGTAGCTCGAGGAGTAGAAGCCCGCGTACATTAGGAAACGGCCGAGGAAGTAGATGACGGATGGGACGAGGCCAAAGATCAACATCACAGCGTTGTCTCCGTGCTTGTGGTGGCCTAGCTCGTGCCCGATCACGGCCTCCAGCTCCTCCCCTCTAGCGATCTGCAACATACCTTCAGTCACGGCCACGTACCTGCCGAAGAGCGGGGAGGAGTAGGCGAAAGCGTTAGGTTCCTTCATGCGTGCGATCATCGCCTTCGGCGGCTTCATGCCAGCTCTAGCGGCAACCCTGTTCACGATCTCCTGAAGCGCTGGGTCGTGCTTGCAGCCGTAGATTAGGTTGATGAGCAGCGGCGATAGGAGCCACGAGAAGAGCGAGGGCACCAGCGCGAAGAGGAGCGCTGTGAAGCCTATTTGCATCGTCAGCTCGGCGCCCAGCAGGGAGGAAAGCCCAGCGAAGACGAGGAGCGCACCGCCGATTACGCCAGCCATAGTGGCTAGCATTGCGGCCTTTAGGGCATCGATGTTCTTCGGAGCTATAGTCAGGTACCTACCCATCAGGCCGGTAGCAGCAAGGATGGTGGTCAGCGAGACCGCGTAGCCTACCATGTCGAGAAGCCACCACGCGCCGTAGGGCGCGTAGAAGCCGGGAGCGAACCACGAGAGAGCCAGCTGCAGCGCCAGCAATGCGATCATCGCTACCGCAACCATACTGAGCAGCAGGAGTAGCTTCTCCCGCATACCTTCCACCAGAGGCGGTTAAGTCGAGCAACGGTTTAAACTTTACGCACTTTTCGATCATCGTACAGCGCCATACAAGCTGGTGAAGGAGCATCGGCCAGGCGGCTGCCAACGGTGAGTTGTTAACCGCTTCGAACCACTATGTAGCATCCGGGAATTCAGAGTTCGCACGAAAAAGATAAAAATGAGGGAAAAGGGAAGGCTTTCTCCAGCCGCGTGGTGTTCTCCACTCCCAGGCTGCTATCGGGTGGTAGCTATGTCTCAGCAAGAAAAGAGGAAGCTGAGCCGGAGCGTAAGCTGGTTCGGCGCTTTCAGCGTGGGGTACGCAGACATAGGTGCCGACGTGCTCATAACCCTGGGGCTCGTTGCCCTATACGCGCAGCACCTCGCGCCCTTCGCGATGGCCGCCGCGGCCGTCGTCTACGTGCTCGTAGGTCTCACATACGCTAAGCTCTCGGGGGCGTACCCGAGAGCGGGCGGTGCGCAGAACTTCGCCTTCGAAGCTTTTGGATCGCTTCACAGTTTTGTAGCAGGGTGGGGGCTGCTCCTCGACTACATGATCGATATGGCTCTCTTTTCTCTCGCTGCGGTCGGCTACTTAGGTTACTTCCTACGCGAAACCCTCGGCATGAGCGTGCTGCTGAGTAACCCGTGGTACGCTCTCGCCGGAGTGTGCCTAATCGCCTTTTTAGCTACTGTGAACCTGTTGGGAGTTAAGTACTCGTCGAGGCTGAACGAGGCGCTCGTGGTTTTGAGCTTAGCCACGCTGGCTCTAGTGCTGGGGGTAGGGGGCGCGCTGCACGCTTACGCTGGCGGCTTCACCGGCGGAAGGGTTGGCGCAGTCCCACCGAAGGACTTTCTCTACGCGATTACAATCGCCATGGCGTCGTTCGTAGGCGTTGAAGCGGCATCCCAGCTAGCCGAAGAGGTCGTGGAGCCGGAGAGGAACCTACCGAGAGCGATACGCCTAGCCGTAGCTGTTACCGTGGCGATCGCGCTTGCAGGATCAGCTTACTACGCTAGCGCGGTTGGATCGAGCGCGGAAGCTGCTCTCCACCCTCTAGCGTCTCTCGCCAGATGCGTGCCGGTGCTGGGCCCCTACCTCGCCCTTTGGACAGGCCTTGTAGGCTTCCTCCTCAACCTCGTATCTGCCAACGCCGGGGTCATCGGGTCCTCCCGAGTAGCATTCTCGATGGCGCGGGATGGGCTGCTACCCAGCAGCTTAGCGGCGGTTAACCGCCGCCAGGTCCCAGCGGCCTCGATCATCGTCTTCTCGGGCATCGCTTCAACCCTCCTCTTAGCCAACGCTCTCCTTCCAAGCGTTAACCTCCTAGACCTCGTTGCCTCGCTCTACAACTTCGGGGCGCTCGTCGCCTACATGTACGCGGCTCTAGCTTTATACAGGCTCTCAGCACGCGTCGGAGGTAGCGTAACCGCGAACCGCGCGCTAGGGCTCTCTACGCTCGCCGCGTGCGCTTTGATGCTGAGCCTGCTCATCGCCCTTCACGAAGAAGGGCGTATACTCGCGGTCGCTTGGTTCGCATCAGGTATAGCCCTCTTCGCGGCGATCGAGGCGAGAGAAGGCTAGAAGAAGGAGCCTAACCGTAGGCTTGGGAGGTCGATGTTAAGTTTCGACCCAAAGAGCGTCGACCTGGTGGTCACGTGCAGGCTGGGCATGGAGCGCGTCGCAGCCAGCTACATCTCCGAGCTAGACCCTGCCGCCGCGGTGGTGCCGGCGCCCAACGGCTTCTCAGGCCTCGTGCTCGTCGCCAACGCGAGCGACAAGCTCAAGCTGCTGGAAGAGGTGAAAGCAAAGGTGCCGGAGGTGGAGAGGGTGTACCTTGTCGAAGCTGTGTGCAAAGCTTCACCGGGAGAGATAGCGGAGTGCGCCCGCTCTTTCGCCTCTAAGGTAGGTGAAGGCGAGAGCTTCGCAGTTTCCACCGTGAGGAGGGGTAGCCACAGCTTCCGCTCGCTAGACGTGAACGTGGCCGCGGGCGCAGCCCTCAAGGAGGCCTCGGGGGCGCGCGTCGACCTCGACAACCCGGATAAAGTGTTGGTGGTGCAGATCGTGCAGGACTGGGCTTACCTATCGCTCGTCCCCGGCTCCGAGTTCCCGAGGAAGGTGGGGCCGGGCAAGTACCCGATGTACAGGATCTTCAGGAGGTTCACTGTAGCCCACGAGCCCTACCTAGGCCCACCCGACGCGGCTTACGTGATGGGCACGAGGATCGGAAGGGAGGTCCAGGTGTTCGAGGTGGGGAAGCTCTACGTGACCCCCATCGGCCCCGTCGAGGCGCAACCCCTCTACCACTTCCTCAGGGGCTTGTTCGAGGGCGCGCGCTCGCGCTACGAGCTCCAGAAGAGGAGCTACGGGAGGGAGGTGCACCGGACGCAGATATACGTCCAGGACATGTACCAGTTCGTCCGCTCGAGGATGGGCGAGCCGCTCATCGTCTTCGAGCCCGAGGGCGAGCCGGTCTCGCGCATCGCCGACGAGCTGGCTGAGTTCATAGTTGAGCACGCGGTGAGGAGGGGCAGGGAGGTGAACCTGATGGTGGGGGCCCGCGAGGGCGTGCCCACCGGCGTCTTCCGCTACGCCGACTTCGTCGTCGACGTGGCGCCCGGGATCGTCATCTCGACCGAGTACGCCCTATCCTCGGCCCTCGTCGCCCTCGCCACGATCGTGCACGAGAAGCTTGCGGGTGGGGAGTATGTGCGCGTGCCAACCGAGTGAATCTTATCGCTTCCCAATTCCTTTGCTAGCCCAGCTCTGTGGGATGTTCTCAGTTTCTTTAATTAGCGTGCACCGCCCGCTGGGCGCAGATGTAGGGGTGTGATCAAGTCTCAACCCCGGATTTCATTTTGGAGTCGAGCCTAATACCTTATAATTTATAAAAGTCTATGTAATTTATAGAGGGAAAAAAATAAGGGGGTTCGGTTTCAAGAAAATCCGAGGGATCCAAATATGAGTTCCGGGAAGAAAGAATGGGTTGCGCCAAAAATTATACCATCAGGATCGGATAAACCCTCTTGCATCTTATGTCATGAATGCTTCCTTAAATACAACACCCCTACCGCCGTATAAAGTATATCAGTATGAGTGGTGAAATAAAACCTTTATTTTTTCCTAAGATATTAAGGAAAGAAAATTCAATAATTAGCGAAAACCGCTTAGTAGCTGCGGTACTGGATTATAGCGGGGGTATTCACTATCTTAATGAAACGGCATATGAAATCCTTCAGCTGTGCGATGGCAAGCGCAGCATCGAGGAAATTATCGATTTCATCGATAAAGAGTACGCGGGCGGAAGATGGAGTAAAGCAGCCGGCGTGTACGAGACAATAGTTGAGGGCTTGAGGAGGGGTTTCGTCGTCCTACGGAGCGAGGGGCTCGTTGCGCAACCCCGCGTCGTGGGCTCGCCGCCCGAGGAGCCCCTGCTCAACTTCCTGCACGCGCCGGCGCAGGTCCTCCTCGAGATCACTCACAAGTGCAACCTAAAGTGCAGGCACTGCTACCTGCCCAGGTGGCTGGCTGAGGAGCTAACGCTCGAGGAGCTCCTTGATCTCGCGCACCAGCTCGTTGAAGCTGGCGTGCTCCACGTGTCGGTCGGCGGCGGTGAGCCCCTCCTGCGGTTCGCGGAGCTCGTCGAGCTGGTCAAGACCCTAGCTTCGAACGGCGTCGACGTGGTCGTGGCGACGAACGGCATGCTCTTCGGCGAGGAGGAGGCGCGGGAGCTGAAGCGCGCTGGGCTGCGCACGATCCAGTTCAGCTTGGACGGCGTGGGCGGGGTGCACGACGCCATAAGGGGCGTGGCCGGCTGCTTTGAGAAGGTGGTTGAAGCGGTGAAGCTGGCGAAGTCGATGGGCTTCAAGGTGCTCGTGAAGACCGTCGCGCAGCGCGACAACGTGAACCAGCTCCCGGACCTCTACAAGCTCCTGAACAGGCTCGGCGTGGACGGCTGGAGCGTCAACAGGGCGGTTCCCAGCGGGAGAGCGGCGGCCTCGCGGCGCGAGACCCACGTGAGCTTCCCGGAGTTCAGCGAAGCCGTGAAGCAGGTGAGGGAGGTGGTGGACAAGTACTCAGGCGTGATCGGCACAATAGTAGAGGACGCCCCCCGGCCCTTCGAGCGCGCGGGCCCGCCGAGCCTCGAGTACGCCCTCTGCCCAGCTGGCACGATGTCCCTGCACATAGACCCGAACGGCGACGTTAAGCCGTGCTCCTACTTCCCTCCCCGCTTCGTCTGCGGGAACGTGAAAGGGGGTAAGCTGCTGGAGATCTGGTTCAACTCACCGCTGCTCGGCGAGCTGAGGGGGCTCAGGCGCAGCGACTTGTGGGAGCCGTGCAGGAGCTGCCGGCTCGCGTGCAACGGCAGGTGCAGGGGCTCGGCTGCCGCGTTCTTCGGGGACCTGCGCGCTCCCGACCCCCTGTGCCCCGTGGTCGAGAGAGCCCTCGCCGAGGGTGGCGTCCGCTATGAGGGTGCTCGTTAGGGACCCCCGGATCACGCTCTCCTACCTGCCCTACGCGACCCTCCCGAGGGTCTACACGCGCGAGGGTCGGATCGTCCAGCTCGACGCGCTCTCCTACAGGGTTTGGGAGCTCAGCGACGGGGCGCTGGAGTGGGGCGGGCTCGTCGAGATGGTGAGCCGGGAGCACGGGCTGCCCGCGCCCGCTGTGGAGCGGGTCGTGGAGAGGCTACTGAAGCTCGGCCTCCTAGTCGAGGTGGAGCTGCAATGAGGGTCGTGCTCCTCGCGGCTAGCGCGGACGCGCTGGCTCAGGAGCTCGCTCGGGCGCTCGGGGAGGAAGGGGTCGAGTGTGTGCTGCTCGCTCTGCGGACGCCGTCGCTCGAGGACCTCCTCTGCCCCAGCTCGGAGAGCCAAGCCCTAGTGGTCGAGGGCTCCAAGGACAAAGCGAAGAGCTTCTCCGCCCTTCTCTCCCGCGCTTCGGAGCTAGCGGTAGCGGGCGAGTCGCTGGTCCACGCGTTCGGCTTGTGGCCCTTCGGGGTTTGCGCGAGCCTCCTGAAGTCCCTTTTCTTCGTCCCCTACCTGCTGAGCGTGGGGAACGAGCTGAACTGGTACGCTAAGCTAGAGGCGGCGAGGGGTTTGAGCGAGGCCGCGCTCCGCGGCGCTTACCGGGTGCTGGCTCCCAGCGGAACCCTCGCGCGGGAGCTGAAGAGGGAGTTCCGCGTCGAAGGGAAGCTGGTCGAAGTGGTGCCGTGCAGCGTCGGCTTAGAGCGGTTCGCGTCCCCGCCCGAGGCTCCGAGGAAGCAGCTGGGGGTGGGGTGGGGCGACGTCGTGTTCCTCTACGTCGGCGACGCGTGGTACACGAGCGGCTTGGAGCAGCTCCTGCTCGCGTTCAAGCTGGTCTCGAGGGAGGTCGCTAACGCGAAGCTGCTGATCGCCACGCCCGGCGTGGCGCGCGAAGCGGAGCTGGCCGCGAGGAGGATGGGGTTGGAGGGGGTGGCGGTGGCCGAGTGCGTTCCCCCGTCGGAGCTGCCGCGCTATTACGCCGCTTGCGATGTCTTCGTCTACGCGAACCCCTCGGACCTCGTGGGGAGGAGGGCGCTCGAAGCGATGGCTTGCGGGAGGCCGGTCGTGGCGGTCTCCGGCAGCGCGGCGGGCGAGTACGTGCGCGAGAGCGGAGGCGGCCTCGTCGTCGAGCCGTTCGACGTGAAGGGGTTGGCGGGCGTCATGCTCGAGCTCGCGGGGAGCGAGGAGAAGCGGGCAGCCCTAGGCGCGAGGGGTCGCGAGTGGGCCCTGAAGCCCCCCTCGAGCAGGCAGATCGCAAGCATTTTATCCCGGCTCTACGAGGAAGCGCTAGTGGACAGCTTGAGGTGGGCGGTGTAATGGGGCGCGCGGAGGTCGCGGTCGCTGAGAAGCTCGTGAAGGAGTACGAGAGCTACGAGATCACGGGTTTCGTGCCGATGACCGGCTTCGGCCTCTACGCGCTCTTCACCGTGCTCGGGGAGAAGCTCGGCAAGTACGAGCGCAGGGTCGTGAGGGCCCTCGACGGCGTCTCCTTCACTGTGAGGGAGGGCGAGGTGGTTGGGGTGCTCGGGCCCAACGGCTCCGGCAAAACCACGCTGCTGAAGATCTTAGCCGGCCTCACGATGCCCACGGGGGGTCGCGCCGAAGTGGCCGGGTTGGACGTGGTGAGGGACCACGAGAGGCTGCCGCGCGTCATCACCTACATCCCGGGTCTCGCCGCCATCAGCCTCTTCGTGAGGCCCGAGATGACGGTCGAGTGGAACTTGAGGCGGTTCGCCGACCTGGCTGGCCTGCCCCGCGAGGCGGTGCGGGAGGCGCTGGAGCTCGTCGAGCTGGCAGAGGACGCGCACAGGAGGGTCTACGAGCTCTCCACGGGCAAGCTGGCGAGGCTGGCGATCGCCTTCGGCCTTGTCAAGCGGTCGCCCCTCTACCTGATGGACGAGCCCTTCACCGGCGTCTCGCCCGAGGTCAAGGTCAAGCTCCTCGAGCTGGTCAAGTGGCTCGCGTCGGAGCAGGGGTCCTCCGTCCTCTACGCCACGCACATCCTGAGCGAGGCCGAGCAGGTGTGCAGCAGGGTGATCGTCCTGCACCAGGGCAGGGTGATAGCCGACGACACCCCCAAGAACCTGGCGAAGGAGCTCGAGCTGATGGAGAGCGTGGACGTCGAAGTGAGGCTGGCCGAGGAGGCCGAGAAACTGGCTAGGGACCTGGCGGAGAGGGCCGACCGCGCCCTCAAAGTCGAAGTTGAGGGCGACGTGCTCAAGCTCACCGTCGCGACAAGGTCCAGCAGGGATTTCGTGCAGTACGCGGTGGAGAGGATTCACGCGGGCGGGAGCAAGCTGCTCTACGTGAGGGTGAGGGAGCCGACGCTGGAGGACGTCTACCTCGCCCTGCTGAGCAAGCACAAGGCAGCCGAGGAGAAGGTCGTCGTGGCGCCCCCCGAAGTCTGCTTCATCTTCACGGGTGGGGTGGGCGGGGGGTGAGGTGGAGGAGCTACCTGCGCACGTTCGCGCGCAGCTTCAAGCGCAGCTTGAAGGACTACACGGTCGAGGTCTACGTGTGGTGGTTCGCGTACCTGCCCACTGAGCTCCTGAACATCGCGCTGGGGCTGGCCTCCTGGTACTACTACACGCGCTTCGTCGTAGGCCCCTCCGGCGCGGGTAGGGCGGAGTGGTTCTTCTCCTACATACTGCTCGGCATCGCGATCGTGCCCCTCCTCGATATGGGGGTTGAGCAACCGGAGATGGCGCTCCGCCGCCTCTACCGGGGGCACGTGAGCACGGGAGGCTTCCGGATCCCCCTCTGGGCCTACTACTACTTGGCTGGGGTGCCGAGGGGCGTGGCGGCGGTCTCCGGCTTCGTCTTCTCCCTGCTCCAGTTCATCGCCAGGGCCGCGCTCTACCTCGCGCTCGGCATATACCTCTTCGGCGTCGAGCTGGGGCCGTCGGCGAACTACGCGGGGGCCGCACTCATCTGCGCGCTCGGCTTCCTCGCCTGCCTCGGTGTCGGGCTCGTGCTCGCCAACACGTTCTGGCTCTTCATCTACAGGGAGGACGTGCACGTGAACCCGTTCACCTGGCTCTTCACCACGGCGGCGACCGTGTTGGGTGGCACGTACTTCCCCCTCGAAGTCCTACCCGCCTGGCTCAGGCCGCTCAGCTACGCCTTCCCCCACGCTTACGTGTTCGAGGGCTTGCGGAAAGCCCTGCTGCGGGGCGCGCCGCTTGAAGCCCTAAGTCGGGAGCTGCTAGCGCTCACTGCCTACGCGGCGGTCGCCGTACTCCTCGGCGCGCTCCTCCTGAAAGAAATCGAGATATACGTGGTCTACAAGGCCCGCAAGGTGTAGCGCGGCGATAGCGCCGTAGTACGAAATCCGCTCGCAGGTTCTCCAGGGAAACGCAGGTGGGAGCTTGGGGAGGGAGGAGCTGGGTCCCAGGAGCCCTGAAGGTTACTACGTCATCCTAGCCCGCCCCGAGGCCGCTAGGGAGCTGGAGGGTCTCGAGGGCTTGGTCGTCGAGGAGGCGGGAGGGGTTCTGCTCGTGAGAACCCGCTCGAGGAGCGCGGCGCTGAAGCTTTACAGGAGGTTGGCAGCGCGCGGTCTGTTGATGGATCGATAGTGGATTTAGAAATCCTTTTTAGCCGTAGTGCATTATCTCTAACGTGGCTGTTAAATGGATTTCAAGGCTCATCGCCCTAGTCGGGTTCGCGCTCTTCTTTTACGCTCTAAGCCGTCCTTGGATCGTCCTTCTCACTAGCACCATGAGGGTCGAGTACGTGCCGCTCAGCGTGTTCAAGCGGATGGCAGAGGGCGCTGGAACGGTCCCCGAAGACCTCATGGGCTTGGTCAGCGAAGCGCCGGAAGGCGATAAAGCCCTAGCCGCGCTGACAGCCCACCTCGCTTTGCTGGTGATCGCCCTCATCCTGGCTGTGCTCTCACCCATCGCCGCGTCGGGGGGAGGCTACGCGTCGACAGCCGTGTTCACTGTGCTCTCGCTCGCCGCCCTGTTCGTCGCGGCCGAGTACTCGGCGGCAAACTACAGCTTGAGGGCTGGAACCCTCCTCGCGCTGGCTTCAGCTTTCGTGTACCTCGCCAGCTACGTGGCGGCTCGGGCGCTCGAGTAGCTTCAACGGCCTACGAGGACTCTGATCCTCCTCCACAATTCCAAGTACTCGTAACCCTTCCTGCCAACGCTGTAGAACGTGGATCCATCCCTGCTGATGGAAGATTCGACAAGCCCGTAGAACTCCATCTCACCGAGCAGTAGCCGAGCCCTGTCCAGCGGCAGGTTAGCGTGCGCTGCCACCCAGGTCAGCCTCGCCCGCCCGGCAGCTGCCAGATACTCTAGTATGTCAGCCATAATCTCGTGTCGGCAGCGCTTGGCGGCGAGCACCGGTCGCTCGCTGAAGCCACCGGTAAAAAGCGTTGCTCACTTCAAGTGCTCACGAAACGTGCTCAAGGCTTTTCATCCCGAAACGCCGGAGGAAAAGCGTGGCGGAGCTGAAAGTTGGGGTGGTAGAGGGGGATTTGGTTCTGGAGGACGGAGCTCTGCTCGTAGCCGAAACCGGGTTGGCGGAGGTTAGAGGCAGGGTTCTATGCAGAGGAGCGCTCGCGGTCAAGGGTTCGCTTAGAGCCAGAGCTCTGACTGCAGGGGACGCGCGGGTTGAAGGGGATTTGGAGGTTGAAGGCGAAGTTGAAGCCTCTACGCTTTACGTGGAGGGGTCCCTGAAAGCAGAGCGCGTCGAAATCGAATCGAGCTGCACGGTGGGGAAGCTGGCGAGAGCTGGGACGTTTTCGGTCGGCGGCTCGCTCAAGTCAGAGGAGTTGGAAGCTGAGCGCGTAAGCGTGGGAGGGTGGTTCAGAGCGAAGGAGGCGAGAGCCGGACGCGTAAGCGTGGGAGGTTCTCTGGAGGTAGAAAAGCTCGAGGCGGGTAGGGTTGATGTCGGGGGTGTACTGCGCGGGGGGAAGGTTGCAGCGGAGGCTTTAAGCGTTGGAGGTAGCATCGAGGTGCGCGAGATCGAAGCTGGGAAGGTCAGCGTGGGGGGCACGTTCTCGCTCGAGACGGGGCGCGTCGAGAGGATCGAGGTTGGCGGTATGCTGCGGGCTCAAGGTCCGCTCGCAGCCGGGAGGGTGAGCGTTGGTGGGAGCGCTAGGGTCGAGAGGGGTTTCAAAAGCGAGGAAATCGACGTTGGCGGTTTCCTAGAGCTCCCTGAGGGTGGAGAGGTGGTCGGCCGCTTATCGGTGGGAGGGGCGTTGGAGGCCGGAGGTATCCTGAAAGCTGGGCGTCTGGTTGTAGGCGGAGACGCGGAAGTCGAAAAGGTTGTAGCGCGCGAAGTCAAAATCTCGAGATTGCAGGCTAAGATCGGCGTAAAAGCCGAAGAGTTCACAGTGTCTAGGAGAGGGCGGGTGAAAGGCGTAGTCGCAGCCAAGAGGTTTTTCATGGAACGAGACAGCTCAGCCGATACGGTCTACGCGGAAGTCTTCGATTGCGAAGAGCGCTGCAGAGTGCGCGAGCTTTACGCGGTTAAAGCGCGCATAGGCACGGGTAGCGTTGTGGAAAAAGCATACTACGTGGAAAGCCTCGAAGCGGAGGAAGGAGCGAAGGTTGGAAAAGCGGAAAAAATAGCAGAGATTAAGCCACCGGAAGGCTTCGCGCTTTAAAGAACAAAACACCCGAAAAACTCGACGATCATGGTGGACCGGCCGGGACTTGAACCCGGGACCTCCCGCATTACGGGCCACCTCGATCGGGCTTGCCAAGCGGGCGATCTCCCAGTCTGATCTACCGGCCCGTCGGGTTTGGGGGTGGAGGGGTTAAAGGTTTTGCGGAGGTTTGCTCGGTGCTTAATCGCTGTTGGACCCGTTAGATTGCGGCGCGCACATTTATTACTCCTCCTCTTTAGAGAGCTTGATGCCGATAAATAGGTTTGTAGCGTATTTGCGCGCGCGCACCCACATCTCGCCTCTCCC
>Ga0315298_1004322_pt1 | contig 21371 bp, 20 predicted proteins | sample WHS_1_MG_FD_203077 | JGI IMG/M metagenome (GOLD analysis project Ga0315298, IMG submission 203077) | Extremophilic microbial mat communities from Washburn Hot Springs, YNP, Wyoming, USA - WHS_1_MG | ecosystem: Environmental > Aquatic > Thermal springs > Hot (42-90C) | place: USA: Wyoming...
TGAAAGAGAGGGGGGAGAAAGGAGCGGCAACAGCGAGGTCTTCAATGGTGTCATGGAAACCGGTTCCGGCGTCGTACATCCGACCTGCGCCATGAGCAGTGAAGGCGATGCCAAGTTCCGCGGCGCGGACTCGCAGTGCTTCCCCATTGGCTAGGATCTCGTCTCGTCTGTTGAAGTCGAGGTCCACAAAATCGAAGCCGTGGTCATAGGCAAACTCCAACTCCGATAAGCGGGTGGCTCGAATGCCAAAACCAGGTCGGTCACCCCAAGGCATGACCTGTTTGTCCACGTTTAGCATGCGGCGTGTCACCAGCACTCTTGCTTTCGATCAGTGTACCAGAAGTGGGGCATCGAGGCAAGTGAGCTGAGAGCCATCAGCGATCAGGGTGCCTCCGTCATGAGAGGAGGAGACTGACGGCCAGGGCTGATCGGCCGTCTACCGACGCAGCACGCGTCGGGAAAGCGTCGTCACTTCCTCGCTGCCCATCATCCACATTGCGAGAAGATACGTAGCTCCACCGACGGCTATTGCCAAGCCCGTGTCGATCGCCCTCTGGAGTCCGTTTCCGCCAAGTGCTAGTGGCAGGCGAAGGAATCCCACGAGCACCACGCTCATTACTGCACCGCCGGCAATCATCTTGCCGACGGCAAGGACAGTCTGGCGATCTATTAGGCCTTGAAGCCGTCGGTCCAATAGCAGAAGCAGCACGGAACTTTCGATGATCGCTGCTATTGACATGCTCAGGGCGAGGCCGCCGTGCCCGAGGATGCGGATGAGGAGCATACACATCGCGGCGTTGACGACCATGGCCCCCACGCCCACAGCCACAGGTGTACGCGTATCACGCAGAGCAAAGAACCCCCGATTGATGATCTCCAAGGCCCCGTGTCCGGTTAGCCCAATGGTATAGAACATCAGCGCATAGGCCGTCGCCTCGGTAGAAGACGACACAAAGGCCCCTCTTTCGAAGACCGTGGCAATCAGCGGTTCGCGTAGAATGATTAGGCCGAGGCTCGCCGGGACGGTGAGGAACAAGATCAGGCGGAGGCTTTGCAGGAGCGTCGCCTTCATCTTGTCCAGCTGATCCAGGGAGGCTTCTTCGGCGAGGGTCGGGAACACAGCGGTGGAGATGGCCATGCCGAAAATGCCTAGCGGCATCATCATCGCCTGCCAGGCGTAGTCGAGGGCGGCCAGTTTCCCTTCTGGCAGGGAGGAGGCCAAGATCGTAATTACTAGGAAATTGATCTGAACGGCGGCCAGACCCACGGCGCGGGGTACCATCAGCCGACCCACCTCACGCACCCCAGGGTGACCAAACACGATCCTTGGCGAGTATTCCATGCCTCCCGAACGCAACGCGGGAAGCTGGACAAGTAAGTGAGCCAGGGCGCCTGCGGCAACACCGACCGCGAGACCCTTCGTTCCCCAAGGCCCACCGAAAAGCCAGGCGCCGCCAATGATCGAGAGATTGTAGATCAGCGGCGCCACGGCTGGCGCCAAGAAGTGTTTCTGACCGTTCAGGATGCCGGTGACAATGCCGCTGATGCCAAAGAAGATCGGCGACAACAACATGATCCGCGTTAGCTGCACGCCAAGCGCCGTCTGCTCGGCATCGCTGAATCCTGGGAAGACCCTGGGCCAGAAGAATGGCGCGAAGAGCCAGGCCAGAACTGACAAGACGAAAGTGCCGAGCGCCACCGCATTCAGGATGGAACTCGCCAGTAACCATCCTTCACGCCGCTGGCCTTTTGCCATATAGCCCGTAAAGGTAGGCAAGAAAGCGCTGCCCAACACAGCGCCAGCAAGGATCTGAAAGAGGAAATCGGGGATGCGGAATGCTGCCAGATAGACATTGTAGTCCGCAGCAGTGCCAAACAAGGTGGCGATGACAATCGATCGCACCAAACCCAGCAACCGGCTGGCGACGAAGCCAACCATGAGGATAAGCGTCGCTGTGGCCAGTGGTCCCTTTCTTGCGATCAAGTCATCCACCCGACTATGGTTATGATGATTATAGCATAAGAAGTCGCAGGCTACCGCCAGTGGAAGGGAGTACAACTATGCCATCTCGAAAGAGCGACGTCGCCATTGTAGGAGCCGGAATCGTGGGGCTAGCCACAGCCATGGAACTCTTGACCAGGCATCCGGGATTGCAACTGGTCGTTCTCGAAAAGGAGCGTCACGTCGCCATGCACCAGACGGGGCACAACAGCGGCGTGATCCACTCCGGGATTTACTACGCTCCGGGTTCCCTTAAAGCGAAGCTATGCGTGAAAGGAGCACAGGCACTGACTAACTTCTGCGACCAACATGGCATTCGTTACCGGCGGTGCGGCAAGCTGATCGTCGCCACCGACGAGGCGGAACTGCCCCGTCTGGAGGAACTCTACCGGCGCGGCGTTGCGAACGGCGTGCGGGGCGTGGAAATGATCGGTCCCGAGCGTTTAAGGGAGATCGAGCCTCATGCGGTCGGCATCAGAGCCGTGCATTCGCCAGGAACAGGAATTGTCGATTATGTGGAAGTCGCGAAGGCCTATGCCGCGGAGGTCGAGGCGAGGGGAGGTGAAATACTTACCGGCCATCAGGTGGACCACATTACGCGGGCCGATGGCAAGGTCATCCTCGAAACATCCCCGGCTGACATCGGCGCTCGATACGTCATCACCTGTGGCGGGCTATTCTCCGATCGGCTAGCGCAGATGACTGGCGCACCAGCCGCACCAAAGATCGTCCCGTTTCGCGGCGACTACTATGCGCTGCGGCCAGCGAAGAAATACCTAGTTCGGGCCCTCATCTACCCTGTGCCAGATCCGGCTTTTCCGTTTCTCGGCGTGCATTTCACCCGCACCATCCACAACGAGGTGCTGCTGGGTCCCAACGCTGTGCTGGCCTTTGCCCGTGAGGGATATCAAAGGCTCGACCTCAACCTCCGCGACCTCTGGGACACGTTGACCTATCACGGCTTCTGGTCCCTGGCGCTCAAGTATTGGCGGGTCGGCACGGAGGAGATGTACCGGGACTATAGTAAGCGCGCCTACCTTGGGCAATTGCGACGTTATATGCCGGAGCTGAAAACCACCGACCTAGTTGACGGCCATTCGGGTGTGCGCGCCCAAGCGCTAGGAGCCAACGGTCAGATGGTTGACGACTTTGAAATCCACCAGTCTGCAGACGTCATCCACGTCCGCAACGCGCCGTCTCCGGCCGCCACTTCTTCCCTGGCGATCGGCGAGATGATTGCGGATATGGCCGATAAGGCCTTTGACCTGCAGCCGGCAAGAACCTGAGAGATCTCGCGTTTGGCTTAAACTACTAATGACTGCATGCTGGCGATGTGGTATAATGGCAAATGGGTCGGGTCTGTTAGACATTCCCTGAGTAGTGCTTTGCCCAGTAGAGGCCCTGCGCGACACGGTGGATCCTTCCAGAGAACGACCTGTGCGACCTTTTGGGGGAAGGCGTTATGCAGGAGGATTCCACAATGCCTTACGCGGACAAAGCCCTAGTCTGCCGCGACTGCGGTGCGCAGTTCACCTTTACTGCAAGCGAGCAGGAATTCTACGCGTCTCGTGGCTTCGAGAACGACCCGTCGCGCTGTCCGAGTTGCCGAGCCGCACGGAAACGGGCATCAGGCAGGGGAACGGATCAGTCTCGAAGCTATGGCAGTTCACGCGAGCGGCCTCCGCGCCAGATGTACCCTGCAACCTGCGCAGACTGTGGGGTACAAACGGAAGTCCCCTTCGAACCCCGCGGTGACAGGCCCGTCTACTGTGCTGACTGCTTTCGGAAACAGAGGGCATCCCGGTACTAGGCGGTCTAACGGGGTCCTTACCAAGGTAGGTGGATCATGGCCAGCGAGCCTATGAAGGTGCTGGTCTAGAGGCGCCGGTCCGCTGCCCGGATGCGTAGCTTCAGGCGGTGTGGCGGCGTGTTCTCAACTTATGAAGTTGAAGGCTCATCGCTTTCTTCTTTGGAGTGCTGCGTGGTCCGAAGGTGATTCTTTGCCGCCGACCCGCCGCACAAACCAAACCATGATTCGTGCGGCGGCAGCGAGGGAAGCTGACCGGCATCCACTGCCATTGGGACAGGACATTAGGACAGGAGAGGAAGTAAACAGGTTTGCAAGTTACACTACGAGATGGGGAGAGTCAGGAAGCTCTTCTTGGCCGGTTCAATAAGATGGTGCAGCACTCGGGAATTCTGAGAGAGATTCGGGCTAGGCGACACTTCATATCAAAGTCCGAAAAGACCCGTATCGCTGACCGGAAGGCTGCCCGTCACCACCGGCGCAGCGTCCGCCGCTAGGGCCGTAGGCGAATCTGAAGGCACAGGCGATGCGACGAGAACGCCAGATCACCGAAATCGTTTGCAGAAGTTCTCTGAGTGTAGATGCCAAGAGAAATTGACTATTCCTTGCTGGATCGTCCCGAGATCCTTCAGTTCGTTTTCTACCCTAGACGGGACTGGACAACCGCGCCGCCGGGAGCAGCGGATTATATGGTGCCGGTTGAAGAGAACGTCCGAATCTCCTGCCGATTCTATCCTGTTGGCCCAGAGGCCCCGACTCTGCTATACTTCCATGGGAATGGGGAGGTGGCCTCTGACCACGACTGGATCGCGCCGATCTACAATAGACAGGGTATTAGCCTGTTCGTCGCCGACTACCGGGGTTATGGCCGAAGCGATGGCCGGCCTTCGTTTTCAGCGATGACTCGCGATGCCCATACGATACTTCGCCTCTTCCAGGAAATCCGCCAAGCAGAGCATTATGATGGCCCGGTGTTTGTGATGGGACGCTCACTCGGCAGCCACTCGGCACTTGAACTGGCCGCTCATCACGCCAGCGAGCTACGTGGCGTGATCATCGAAAGTGGCCTCTCAAGTCCAAGCCGCTTGCTCAGGTTTCTCCCCGGCGGGTTCGACGCTCAAGAAGCGATCGAGGACTTCGAAAGGGCGAGCATCGAAAGGATTCGCTCCATTACGCTCCCCATACTGATCATGCACGGAGAGTGGGACTCGATTGTCCCTCTCGAGCAAGCACTTGTTCTCCACGAGAACGTCGGCTCCAGGGACAGAAGGCTGTTGATCGTTCCCCGAGCAGAGCATAATGACATTATGTTGGTCGGACACGAGGCCTACTTCGGCAATATTAGCTTGTTCGTCCAAGACTACTCGACTAGCTCTTGACGCTACCGATCTAGTGTCCTATGATTCCCCAGAACCGAACAGCAGTTCCCTTGAATAAACGGCCGGGCCGGTCATCCCCCATAACCTGAATTGAAGAAGGAAGGAAATGAAGCCTATTCTCACAGGCGTCAAGGTCCTGGAATTTGGCAGCTATATTGCTGGCCCGCTGGCGGCCATGCTCCTCGCGGACCAAGGGGCAGAGGTCATCAAGGTCGAGCGCCCCACAGGCGATCCCTACCGCAAGATGCCTGGCTTCGTGGTTTGGAATCGTGGCAAACGCAGCATCACCCTCGATCTCAAGCAGGCGGAGGGCCAGGAGATCGCCCAAGTCCTGGCCAAGGGCAGCGACGTCGTCATTCACAACTGCAAACCAGGAGTGCCGGAGCAGCTTGGGATCGGCTACGCAACCCTCGCCGGTCTCAACCCTCGCCTGATCTATTGCTCGGTTACGGGCTTTGGCGAGAGTGGTCCTTACCGCGACGAACCGGGCTGGGATCCATTGGTCCTCTCCCGCACGTTCACGTACCTCAGCCAAGGAGGATCGCTAGAAAGGCCCGTCTACCTTGTCTTCCCTCTAGCGAGCTACTACGGGGCGATGATGGCCTCGTTCAGCACCGCCACTGCGCTGTTCGTCCGTGAAATCACCGGACGAGGTCAGAAGGTCGAAGTGCCTCTACTGAACGTGATGACGGCTGTGGAGCATCAGACCCTCTTTGACGTCGAGGGCAAGGCCCGGTTGCCGTGGTTACCACAAGGTGCAATGCCACTTTACCGACTGCACAAAGCGTCCGACGGCCAATGGTTTTTCCTCGCCCTTGGCAACTACAGCTTCTTCACCAAGTTCGCCTTGCTCATGGACAAAGAAGAATGGTTAATCGATCCTCTTTTCGAAGGAGCGCCGATGGCGATCTTGCCGCCGCGTTCCTACGAGGTAGAGAAGGTGATGGTCGAACTGATCGCCACCAAGACGCGTGACGAGTGGCTCGCGCTTCTGCGCGAAGCCGATATCCCCTGTGCACCGGTCAAGCGCGTCGATGAGTACCTCGATGACCCGCAAATCGCCGCCAACGAGATGGTCGTGGAACTGGATGATCCCAATGTGGGTCCGGTGCGGCAGATGGGCATTCCAATCAAGTTCTCCCTCACCCCTGGAACGATCAAAGGTCCTTCACCGAAGCTCGGGCAGCACACCGACGAGGTGCTAACCGAGATCGGCCTGTCTGCAACAGCGATTGCCGAGTTGCGGGCTAAGCGAATCGTCTAGGCAATCATGCGCCATACTACGCGTGAAGGGAGTTGAAGACGATGTACGCGATGCAAGGGATCAGGGTTGCCGATTTCACGACGATGATCGCCGGTACCTTTGCCACGACACTCCTGGCCGACCTCGGCGCCGACGTGATCAAAATCGAACCAATGGAAGGAGAACCATGGCGCCGGGTAGGAGGCCTCTTCCTCGGCACGAATCGTGGCAAGCGTGGTATCGCCTTGGACATCAAGCACCCCGAAGGCTATGAGGTCCTCCGCCGCCTGATCACTAGTTCTGATATCTTCGTCGAGAACACGCGCCCGGGAGCGACCAAGAAGGTTGGCCTAGACTATGATACGCTGGTCAAGATCAAGCCAGACCTTATCTACGTCTCCATTCTGGCACATGGCTCCACCGGTCCATACAGCACTTCCCCTGGCTACGATCCCCTTCTTCAGGCACGCTCTGGCATGATGGCAGCGCAAGGCGGCGTCGACCAACCCCCAGTCTACCTCAAGATTGCCATCAATGATCTCGCGGCGCCGATGCTGGCAGCGTACGCCATAGCGCTGGCGTTGTACCATCGTCAGCGCACGGGCCAGGGACAATACATCGAGACCTCGCTTACCAACGCGGCCGCCGTCATGCAATCCAATGAGTTCCTAAGCTATGCTGGTTTGGAGCGGAGACCATTGGGTGGCTCGGATGTCTTGGGCACAAGTGCCACAGACCGCCTTTACGAGACTGCCGATCGCTGGATCTACGTGCTCTGCGCAAACGACGAGCAATGGCGGTCACTCTGTCACGTTCTGGACAATGAGACCCTGCTCCAGGACCCGCGCTTCGCTAGCGCCGAGGCCCGGCAGCAACATGACGAGACGCTGGCAGCGATTTTGGCTACCGCTTTCAAAGCGGATTCCGCCGAATCGTGGTGCCGCCGCCTGAAGGCGGCCGGCGTACCGGCTGCAGTTCAGCTTGAGCTTGAAGAGATCATGCACGATCCGCACTTCTTGCAGAACGAGGTTTTGGTCGATCATGACTATTGGGACTACGGTAGGGTCCGTCAGCCGGGGCTCGTGCCCCGCTTCGCCGATACACCCGGCAAGGTCCAGCGCCCGGCACCAGGCCTCGGGCAACACAATGGTCCCGTACTACTGGAGCTAGGCTATTCGCTAGACGACATCCGGTCGCTATACGAAAGGAAGATTATCACTTGAGCCAGAGCCTGCCAATGACGGCAAGAGTCTTGCTGCCTTCAACTGAACACTGGAACCAGCGCCGGTTGGGAAGGAAGGGAGCATGTCTGGTCTTTCGGAAACGCCAAGCCTATCGTATAGTCAACCTCCTCACGGGGTATTGAATGCAGTCTCCGCGTTCATGGCCCTTGTGGTCCTCATTGTCGGCGGGGTCTTGACGTGGCTCACGGGTCAGTGGCCTTGGACTGTAGGGGCCGTGGTAGTCGCGGCCTCGGTGGTCCTTTCACTCAAGATCGCCCCGCAATGGGAGAAAGTCATCGTCCTACGCTGGGGCAAGTTTCACCGGATCACCGGCCCCGGTCTTTTCTGGCTGATCCCGATTGTCGACCGGGCGGCCTATTGGATCGACCATCGCGTGATGGTAACACCGTTCAAGGCGGAGCGAACGCTGACCAGAGACACCGTCCCTATCGACGTCGACGCCGTCCTCTTTTGGGTCGTCCTGGACGCCCAGAAGGCAGCACTAGCAGTCGAGGATTTTCGCCAGGCGATCAGTTGGGCAGCACAGACCGCCCTCCGTGACATACTCGGCACCAATGTCCTGTCCGATATTCTCGTGGGCCGACAGAGACTGGACGAAGATCTCAGGCACCTAATCGATCAGCGGGCGATGCCCTGGGGGATATCCGTACAGTCGGTGGAAATTAGAGACGTGGTCATTCCCACCGATCTGGAGAATGCCATGTCGCGCCAAGCCCAGGCGGAGCGAGAACGACAGGCTCGCGTGATTCTTGGTCAGTCGGAGGAGCAGATCGCCAACAGCTTCCTCCAAGCGGCGAAGACGTACGAAGTGTCGCCGGTCGCCCTCCACTTGAGAGCAATGAACATGCTGTTCGAGGGTCTCAAAGAGCGCGGGGCGATGGTCATTGTCCCCAGCACGGCCGTCGACACCATGAACCTCGGCTCGTTGATGGGGATAACCGCTCTCGGGCAACAGGCACAGGACGCCGTCGAGCCAGATGCGGCGGGGCAGAAAAGAGACGTACCCAATTGACAGTAGCGCCAGGGGAGGGAGGCCAAGATCACGCCGCAAGGGCAGGTTATCTAGCGAACCAACTTCCCAATCATGCCGGGCCGGTTGCATCCATCGCAAGACTCCGGTAAACTACGACGGTCAGTGTTTTTCGGTTGCTAGCATGCCGGTCTCGCACCTTCACTGATACAGGATGAGAACCTTCAACCATTTGTGGCCATGACAGCGCAAAGACAAGCTGAAGATGAGTTGCGCGACGAGCGGAACTTTATATCTGCCGTTCTGGACACGGCCGGCGCTTTGGTAGTGGTGCTTGACCGGCGGGGCCGTATTGTCCGCTTCAATCGAGCCTGCGAACAGACCACCGGCTACGCGTTCGATGAGGTGAAGGGCAAGTTTGTCTGGGACATGCTGTTAGTCCCGGACGAAATCTCGCGCGTGAAGGCCGTGTTCAAGAACCTAGTCGAAGGCTTTGGTCCTAGTCGAGGTGAGAACTACTGGCTGACCAGAGATGGGGCCAAGCGCCTGATCTCCTGGTCCAACACCACTATCCTCGATGCCAACGGCTCAGCCAGGTTTGTTGTCGCGACTGGCATTGACATTACCGAACAGAGGCGGGCGGAGGAAGCCCTGCGGGCCAGCGAGGAAAAATACCGCGAGCTCGTCGAGAACGCCAACAGTATCATCCTACGCATGGACACAAAGGGCAACATTACCTTCTTCAACGAGTTTGCCCAGCGTTTCTTCGGTTACGATGAAGATGAGATCATCGGGAAGAATGTGATAGGGACGATCGTGCCAGCGACCGATGCTTCCGGCCATGACCTGAGGCAGATGATTAAGGACATTGGCCTCGAGCCGGCGAAGTACGCCACCAACGAGAATGAAAACGTTCGCCGCAATGGCGAGCGAGTGTGGGTCACCTGGACCAACAAGGCAGTGAAAGGGAATGATGGCCAGACGGTGGAAATACTCTGCGTTGGCAATGACATCACTGAACGGCGGCGCGGAGAGGAAGCGTTGCGGAAGGCGCGCGACGAGCTCGAACTGCAGGTAAGAGAACGGACCGCCCAGGTTAGTCGGACGAACCAGGAATTGATGGGCGAGATCTTGGACTACGTGATCGTCCAGGCTTGTCGTCTGCTGGGAACGGACGCCGGCGCAGTGTACCGTCTCCAGCCCGACAGGAAGCTCCTGGCGATTCAGGCCGCCCAAGGTCTTCCCCCCGAGTATGTGGCCTCTGTGACCATTCCTGTCGGTCAAGGAGCAGTCGGCCAGGCCGTGCTAGAGCGGCGTCCGGTCCCCATCTGCGATGTGCAGACGGCCTTCCCCGAAAACCACCCATTGATGCGAGACCCCGAGCGTCGTACGCACTTGGTGGCGATGGCCACACAGTACCGTGCGCTCTTGGGCATTCCTCTCATGGTCAAGGATGAAGTATACGGCGGCATTGTGCTTTACAACACCGAGCCTCGCCAATTCAGCGACGACGAGATCGAGTTGGCGATGGTGTTCGGCGACCAGGCCGCCCTGGCAATAGAGAACGCCCGCTTACGTGCTCAGGCGGAAGAAACAGCGATAGCTGCGGAACGGAGCCGCTTGGCTCGGGATCTTCACGATGCCGTCACGCAAACCCTTTTCTCGGCCAGCCTAATCGCCGAGGTCCTTCCCCGGCTCTGGGAACGCGATATCGAAGAAGGGCGCCGCCGCTTGGAGGAATTGCGCCAACTGACGCGTGGCGCACTGGCTGAGATGCGCACATTGCTCCTGGAGCTTCGTCCGGCGGCGCTGATGGAAGCCGGGCTAGGAGACCTATTGCGCCAACTATGCGAGGCGATTACGGGCCGGGCGCGGGTGCCGGTGACCCTGACGGTGGAAGGGCAACAGGTTCTGCCGGCCGACGTCCACATTGTCCTTTATCGGATTGCCCAAGAAGCGCTGAACAATGTGGCTAAGCATGCCGAGGCCGTCAAGGTGGTTGTGAGCCTGAAATACCGGCATGGCAAAGTCGAGCTGTCGGTGCGCGACGACGGGTGTGGCTTTGATCCCGCCCAGGTTTCGTCGGAGCACCTTGGTCTCAATATTATGAGAGAGCGCGCCGAGGCAATCGGCGCCGACCTCGTGATCACAAGCCAGCCCGGCCACGGCTCTCAGGTCTTGGTCACGTGGCAGGATAGACAACGGAGGGAAGACACATGAGCGATCAAGGGCCCATTCGAGTGCTAATCGTGGATGATCACGCCGTGGTCCGTAGCGGGTTGGCGGCCTTCCTTCTGGCCACCGACGATCTGGAATTGGTCGGGGAGGCGAGCAGCGGGGAAGAGGCCGTGCGCCGTTGCGCTCAACTCAAGCCAGACGTGGTGCTCATGGACCTGGTGATGCCTCAAATGGACGGTGCCGCCGCTACCCGGGCCATCCGCGAGGCTTGCCCGCACGTCCAGGTCATCGCTCTCACCAGCTTCAAAGAGGATAACCTGGTACAGGCTGCCCTCCAGGCAGGGGCAATTGGCTATTTGCTGAAGAACGTTTCTGCAGACGAACTAGCCAACGCCATCAGGGCGGCCAAGGCTGGCCGGCCGACGCTCGCGCCAGAGGCCGCTCAGGTGCTGATTCACTCGGCCACGAAGCCGCCGAGTCCGGGTCATGACCTGACCGACCGGGAACGTGAAGTACTGGCGCTCCTTGTCGAGGGGCTCAACAATGTGGAAATCGCCGACCGGCTGGTAGTCAGCCGATCCACGATCAAGTTCCACGTCAGTAGCATCTTCTCCAAGTTGGGGGTAACGAGCCGTACCGAGGCTGTAGCGCTGGCGGTACAACATCACCTAGTCCAGTGACACGACCACTCCTTTCTTCATGGTGAGACCGGCAGATATAGGGACTGGCGTCCCTGCAAATGGGGAAACGCTCGCGTGAAGACAGGCGCCCCGGCATGCCCTAGTTCTGCGCAGAAGGTCGCACCCCGTCCATGGTTGCGAACGCCGCTAACGCGGCGAGGTCCGACACAAACGCGGCAAGGTCCGACACAGAAGCAGGAGTGGGTATTGTGCTCTCCCAGCATGGGGACCCGACCATACCGATGATCTGGCGCAGGGGTGTAAGCCCTTGTGCGCCAGGCGTCCCCGAGATCGGCACCTGGTCACGTGGCCAGTCTGCAGACTCTCCTCTTGTCGACGCCTAATCCCCCCAGATGCCGGGTGCACCGGGCAGAACGCTGATCTAGACTGATAGTGGAACGATCAAGGGGCCAAGATGATATGACGCCCCGCGAGGGACCCAACTGCTCTGGGAGGTAAGTGCGATGCGGATACTGCTAGCAGATGACCAACCGGAAGTCCGGTCAGCGATGAGGCTGCTCTTGGAGCAGGATCCCCACTTCGCTGTAGTCGGCGAAGTGTCGGGAAGTGACGGCCTAGTGGCCCAAGCCAAGGAGACTAGCTCCGACGTGGTGCTGCTCGACTGGGAGCTACCCGGTATGCGACCGAGCGAACTACTAAAGAGCCTCCACTCGGCATGCCCAAGCGTAAAGGTTGTTGGTACCAGCGGCCGGCCAGAGGCGCGCCGTGCCGCTCTAGCCACAGGGGTCGATGCTTTTGTCAGCAAAGGCGATCCCCCAGAACAGCTGTTGCTCACGCTGCGGGCCATCGGCGGCAACGGCCAAAACGGAGACGGTAAAGGATAAGACCGGGCGCCACGTCCTAGCCACCTGGACAGGGAGAAAACTGTCCAGGTGGCTGGCCACAATCCCCCCAACCTGCCCGGCGCACCCGATCAACGTCTGACATACACTATAGGTAGGCAATACTGGTTAAGGACCATGTCGCGGGGCACGAAAAAGTTGCCCACGATGTGATGGAGACCGCCACCTCGCTCCACCCAAAGCCTAGTACTGAGGACCTGCTCAAATGCACATCATCCTAGCTGACGACCATGCAGAGGTTCGTTCGGCACTACGGCTCTTGCTGGAACAGGAGCCAGCGTTGCATATCATCGGTGAGTCGATCGAGGCAGCGGATCTGCTAACCCAGGTCCGAACGGTGTCCACCGACCTGGTACTCCTCGATTGGGAACTTCCAGGGCTTCATCCCAATGATCTTCTCCACCAATTGCGCTCTTACGCACCTGACGTTTTGGTGGTCGCCCTCAGCGGCAGGCCCGAGGCTCGCCGGTTGGCCTTGACTGCCGGAGCAGACGCGTTCGTCAGCAAGGGCGATCCCCCGGAACGTCTACTATCCACATTGCGCTCTCTAGTTCAGGAGCGAGAGAAGAACCCCCGCGGCACACCTGATTGACCGTTCTCTACCCAGCGCCGTTTTGGATGATTGCAAATCCCACAAGGCCGTGCTATATTCTCCCATGTGGCAGGGGAGGGTAAGATGGATCGCTTGACAGGCCGCACATTGGGGCCGTATCGGGTTCTTGAACAGCTCGGCCGGGGTGGAATGGCTGAAGTCTATAAAGCCTACCAGCCCTCGTTGGACCGCTACGTGGCTCTGAAGATCCTGTATGCCCATTTGGCCAGCGACGACACCTTCGTCCAACGGTTCGAACACGAGGCACGGGCCGTCGCGCGGCTGCAGCATCCAAACATCCTACAAGTGTTCGAATTCGGCATCGAGGACAACTACTACTTCATGGTCATGCCTTTCGTCGACGGCAGCACCTTGAAGAAGCGGCTGGCCGACCAGCAAGGAAAGATGTCGCCGGGCGAGATCGTGCGCATCATTGGCGCTGTGGCAGAGGCTCTGCACTATGCCCACTCCGAGGGCATGGTCCACCGCGACATCAAGTCGTCCAATATCATGATCAACAAGAACGGCGCAGTCTTCCTTACCGACTTCGGCATCGCCAAGATGCTGGAGAGCCCCCAGTTCACTATGACTGGCTCAACCGTCGGGACGCCAGAATACATGTCGCCAGAGCAATGCCTTGGCGACAAGGTCGACGGTCGCAGCGACATCTACTCCCTAGGCATTGTGCTCTATGAGATGACCGTGGGACGGGTCCCGTACACTGCGGATACGCCATATGCGGTGGCCACTGCTCAGTTGAGCAAGCCCCTGCCTTTGCCGACGCAAATCAACCCTGACGTGCCAGACGTCGTGGAGAAAGTCATTCTGAAGGCCCTAGCCAAGAAGCCTGAGGATCGCTATCAAACCGCGGCCGAATTCGCGCGAGCTGTCCGGGAGGTGCTGCCAGAGTGGGAAGCCTGGGAGACGAAGACATTGGCCGTGCCGGCGCAAGCTGCCAGAGAGCAAGCCGAACTGACACCAGTTGCCGCTGCGGTATCCGCAGAGCGGGCCATGGCGGCCACTGTCTCGGCCCCTGAATCAGCCAGTGCGCCGACCGCCGCTGCCAAGCCCGCATCCTCCACTCAGACGGCCGCGTCGCAGACATTGACCGGCACGAAACAGCAGCCCGCCGTCACCCCAGAGGAACGCCAGGAGAGAGTAGCACTGGCGGCCAAGATTGCCCTTGTCGCCATCGGCTTGACGATCATGCTCTGTGGGTCGAGCCTCATGTTCAGCGGCATGTTTGGCGTCGGCGGTAGCGTTTCAGCGCTACAAAGCACTACCATCTTCTGCCTAGTGCCGGGCCTGGTCCTCGTTGCCGCGGCGGGGATGCTGCATTTCCGGGCGGAGGGAGTCGGTCTAAGCCCGACCTTCCTGGCTTCCGTGGCCTTGGTAGGCTTCGCGATCTTCTCACTGCTCTGTGGCGCCACCCTGCTGCTCAGCAGCCCGTTTGGTAATCTGGGATCGCGTGCTGGGTCTCTTGCCATGGGACTACTCAGCATTGTCTTGGGCATCGTTTCGTCCACCTTCGGCACAATCCTCTGGTTCAGCGAGCGGAACAAGGCGAGAACGAATCCTAAGCCCACAGTCGAGGAACCAGCAAAGCCCGGGTGAGAACGGCGAGGTTACATTAGAGCTGACCGTGACTTTCGCTGGTTTATGGCACCAGACAATCCGTTTACAGTGGCATCAACCGCAAGTCGTTCAATACCTCATCGACAGTCTCTCTCTGAGTCGGCACTACCTCGACGCCGGCAGCCTCCAGCACGTAAAGAGGGCCCTTTCCGGCCAGGCTTTCGCGTACGACCAGACCGTCAATATCCTGCTTGACGAGGAATTCGGCCGTCCGGATCCCTTTTTGTTTCTCTAACTCATGGAAGGGATTGGCCAGCACCTCTCGTTCGGCCACCTCGTGCGATGCCGTACGCACTTGCGCGAAAGCAAAGTACGGCGCCTGGCCAAAGTGGGGTGCGACTGCACCTTCACGGGTCGCCAAGGGGATGGCCCACTTCCGGATTTCCTTCGTTTGCGGTTCATAGTGAATGAGCACACGGTCCACGCGGGGAACGCTTCTTCTGATTGCCGCTTCGATCCGCTCGCTCACTTGGTGGGCCTTCGCTAGATCGCGGGCACGCAGCACAAGCTCAGCCTCGATGAACCGATACCGGCCGGAGTTGCGCCCCACGAGTGACCTGATCTCGGCAACATTCGAGTCGGCCGCGATCACCCCTCGCACTTCCTCCAGCGTCTGAGGTTCCAGCGAGGCATCCAAGAGCACGCGCATCCCATCGACGAGCAGTTCCCAACCCGCCCGGACAATGAAGATGACGATTATGCCGGCACCTACGCGGTCTACGTAAGGTAGCCCCAAAGCGTCGCCCAGAATGGCCGCGAATACCACGCCGGAAGATAGGACGTCGGTTCGAAAGTGCCGGCTATCGGCTTGCAGGCTGGGCGAGCCAGTTTGCTCGCCAAGACGTCGTTCGTAGCGACTGAAAAGGTACGGGACCAGAATGGCTATCCCTACTCCGCTAAGGGTAGCTGGCGCATGAGTAACCCGGATAGTCCGCCCGAGGTAGGCCTCGCGAGCAATCTCATAGCCCGCCAAGAAGATCAAGAGGGCGAGGAACACCGACACGATGTTCTCCACCTTGTAGAGCCCGTAGGGGAACACCCGCGACTTGCGGCGGGCGATACGCAAGCCGGCTAGGACGACAAGTGAAGCCAGGACGTCGACGCCGGAATGAATGGCATCGGCTGCCAGCGCCAGACTCCCCGAGATCGCAGCGAGAACGGACTTTAGGCTGACGAGGAAGACGTTGACTCCGACCGAGTAGAGGCCTACTCTCTCTGTCTTTTCCATACTACACTTCCCGCCCAGGCACGGTCTCTCCCTCAGGCCGCTTCGCCCTCTGAGCCAAGGAGAGCCCTATTCCCTGCGGGGCTCCGTCCTATCCAATGCTGGTTCGGGAGCCACCAGCAGTGGCCTACGGAAACTCCACGACTGTGCCGGCTACGTTGAAGAAGAAGGCCGGGCCGAATGTCGCGAACAGGCGGGCCGCCGCGGCCAAGCCGGTACAATGCGAAACGCCCAGCTTCTGCACCCCGAGTTCCTGGAGGGCCATCACGGTTTCCTCGAACTGCTCTGGCGAGGCCGGACCCAGATGCGTGCCGCCGACCACCGCTAGAATGCGCTCCTCGCCCATGAGTTGCTGGGCGTGGCGCAGCGTGTTGATCATGCCGCTATGAGCACATCCGAGAATCACTACCAGACCTTCCCCGGTCCGGACGATGAGCGATTGATCGTCGAGCAACTCGTCTTGGCGCCAACCGTCGCCATCGGGCACCTTCAGATCGGCGTCCAAGTGCTCGAAAGGCGTGACACGCGGTACCTCACCGGTCAGCATCACTCCCTCGGCGATCTCCACTGGACCTTTCTCTAGCCTGAACCGCGCCCCGAGCCCCTCCAATTCCTCCCGAGGGAAAGGTATCCCGATCTGATATGGGTCTTGATTCCGGCGGATGGCAAAGCGGGAAGCCCAGATGTCGGGATGGCCGATCACCTCGACATCACGTCCCTCCCAGGCTACTTCGCTGAGAATCTCCTGCAGGCCCCCAGTATGGTCAGCGTGCCCGTGACTGAGGGCAATAGTGTCCACAGACCCGAGGTCCAGCCGCATGGCCCGTGCATTGTGCACCGCGGTCGTAGTCTGACCGGTGTCGAAAAGGATCCGCCAGCCATCTCCCTCAACCAGCATAGAGAGGCCATGCTCGGCCAGCAGGCCCATCCGCGTTGTAGAGTTCTCTGTAAGAGTAGTGATACGCATTCTCCTCCTGGCACCTCCTTAAGCCCAACGGCATAGCCAATATCAGTCTCCACTCAAGGCCCCGACAACGGGGAATCGCTTGAGAAAATCCTCCCCATGGGGTGCCTGATCTAGGCAGCCGGCCAGGTCACAACCGGCCTCATGCAACACCTGATGCTTCCCGTTTCGCCAGAGGAAGCTGCTTGGTACGTCGTAGACGGACCCTTCATACGCGATGTAGGCAGGTGCACCACTGCGGCCATTGTATCGGCGCAGTTCTTCGCGCGCAATTGAAAGCATCCCCAAAGACATCTGGCAAGGTCAGCGCAAGAACTTGGACACGAAGGGCGAGGTCTCACAGCGCCGCAGAAAATGACCGGAGGGACCCTCGCCGAGGAATTCGGAGAACCATGACTCGTGTTCCACTTCCTCGTTAAGGATCGCCAGGGAGAGGTCGTATGTGCGGTGGTCTTTGCCGGCTGTCAAGTTGCAGATATGAGTGTAACCTCGCACCGCGCATCGCTCCGCTGCGACAAGTACCTTCAGCATCGCCTGGATATCTGTGGGGTCCTGCGGAAGGCTGGCGGGTGGGCAAGCCGAGCAGTCATGGAAATCCTTCATATTGTCCGGCAGCTTGCCGCCGAGCTCGTAGATGCGCGGGACCAGTGCCTCAAAATGATTGCGGTCCTCGATGCGTGCCGTCTCGGCGATCTCTTTGATCCCCTCCCCTTGCAGTCCAATTAGATTAACGCGCAGGATAGTATAGTAGTAAAACGTGGTAAGCTCGGCCGCCGCGTTGTTGACCAGCAGTTCCAAAAGCTGGTCGACGTTCACGCCCGCTCTCTCCACCATCTCCCGTGCTACTTTGGCCATGATCCCTCTCCTTCTTGAGAAGAACGTCCCATTTGGGACCAACAGACGTTACACGCTTACGATCCAGAACGGACACTCCATCAGCTGTCACCGGCCAGGTTGCGAAATGGCCGACACGATCCAGTATATACTGCTCGTGGGAGAAGTCAATGCGCCGAGTGGCCATCGCCATCAGCCGGCGACAATACCGGTCGGCACCGCCGGCCTGCAGCGGTTGTCTTTCCGTACTTCTAGCTTCCGATTCAGACGGCCACGCTTTGCATGGCCGCTGCTGCAGCGTCGACCTCCCTGACAGTGGTGAACTTGCCGAGGCCTGCGATGTACGACACGTACCGGTCGCCGGCGCGCCGGTCCTCTTCACGCCTGGGCTCGTGGACTAACGGCTCCAGCCCGATCCTTTGCCGCAGACAACAGATAGAGGTGCCGACCCCTTTTTCAGGGCGTAGAGTTCTTGGCCGGCGATCGTCGGTAGCCTGACCACGAACTCGTCCACTTCAACGGACCTGCATCGGCGCCGACGGTCACGACGCCATCCAAGGGATCGGATCCAATCTGACGGGTGGCGTGGGTACGGACGTGCCCTTCCAGGCGAACATCCGACGCCGTGACGAACAACTGGCAGACGTCAGGTGGCACATCGAGGAGGTCTCGTACCAGACCGAGGACCGGCCTAGCACGCTCGTGAACAGGTCGAAGGAAAGAACGATAAGTGCGCTGACAGGGACCAGAAGGACCGAGGAAAAGCCACTGGCCCGTCTGGGTATAGCCCTTCCGGCTTTCTCGGTATCCGCGGGGGAACGCCAATCTCCCTGCATGGCTGCTGGAAAGGTGGCCGAAGTGCTCTGTCAGGGCCGCATCGTGGCCACCATTCGCTAGTCGATTGGGGTGGCAGCGTTATAGCCTAGGCAAATCTGCCTCACGATGTCGGTCTTGCAGCATTTCGCAGGCGCGCCAAGCGGCCGCAGCAGCAGCAAGTGCGCTTCCCGAGCTGCCGCTGCGGCCTGAGCTCGGGAAGGCCGAGCGCTTCATCACCGTGAGAGGCGCAGTAGGATCCCGTCCCGTCTCGGCACTGCTACTTCGCCGAGGGAGTCGGGGTTGCCGGCTGCCACCAGCCGCCGAACCGGCCATTCATGCGGCCCACTCCTCGGCCACCGCGCATCTGGCCGAAAGGTCCTCCGCCAGGGCAGAGACCGTTCTGCTGGCGCTGCTTCATCCGGTCTGCCTGCTGCTGGGTGATCCGGCCGTCTGCGACCATCTGATCGATCGTCGCCGCTCGCGCTTGATTGAAGGCGTCGATCACCTCTTGCTGGGTCTTGCCAAGGATCGTGGCCAGCTTGTCCAGAAACACGTTTTGGTAGCTCGTTGGACTAGCTGGCTTAGCTGGTGTAGGGGTTGGGTCGGCCGCAAGAACGACGCCGACCCCAAGGATGCCGAGGAGCACGACACCCAAAGCCAGCGACAGAATCTTGTAGTTCATCCTCACGCTTCTCGCCTCCTCTCGTGTGAGTTTCATGATGTCTCATCGTACCACACATTTGTGGAGATTCTGTGGAGAACGGCTGTAGGCAAGACCACTTTGGTCAGTCGATGTGCAACACCACCGAGAAGCTGCTAAACATCGCCCAGACCGGCGCGTTCTCCCGCAGATCGAGCCGGCGGCTGCTTTCACTCGTCACGACCGAGCACAGCTCTGCCCCATCGGCTAGGCGCACCACGTATTCGGTAGTGATTTGCCCCCTGTTCACGCGTGCGATGGTGCCGCGAAACCTGTTTTCGGCCGTACAGCTCGGTTCCGCATCTCCCTCTTGCAGAACAACCCAAGGCGCTTTGATCTCGGCGGTTACGAACGATCCAGCCTTTAGGCCAAGCCTGATCAGACTATCGTTGGTGATCACCGCGGTCACCAGCGCTCCGTCGATAGTGGCGACTGTCACCTGCGCCTGGATATCGCCTTTCGTGATCGTATGGATCTTGCCGAAGAAAGTGTTGCGCGCGCTGGTCCGCCGCCGGGCCTCTTTTTCGATGAACAGCCTGGCCACCTCTCGGATGTCTTCGTCAGCAAATTCAACGAAGGAGGCGGTGGCATTGGGCGTGGCATGACCCATAATTCGCTGGACGACCGGCAATGGCATGTTGTTCTGCATGAGCTCCACAGCGCGGGACTTTCGGATCACGTCTGGCGCGCCCAATCCCTGGGGCAGGCCACAAGCCAATGCTCGCTCGTAGAACTTGCGTCGGACATGACCCGGGTCCACCCCGAATCGGTTGCCCAGGGATTTTCGAAAAGCCGAATCAGCCAGCGCCTCCCGGAGCTCGGCCGCCAGCGACGCGGGAATCTGTACCTCGCGGGGTGGCCGATCGCTTCGCGAACCCGGCCCGCCGAATACGACCGACTGCCGGTCATAATCCACATCTCGAAAAGGATTGAGGGCCAGAACTTCGTTCAGCTTCGCCCCGGCATAGCGGATCAAGAGAAAGATCAGCAGAATACGTCTCCGAGAAAGCAGTACATCCGGCCGCGACGAGGCTTCGGCCCATCTCCGAAACGACTCCTCCAACTGAGCAAGCTGAACCGTGTCGAGGTAGCGCGCGTTGCCAGGCACGGAGACGATCCGGGTATGCGCCGTGCGCTCTGCCACGGAAGCCTGTCGGAGTTGCTCACGCATCGGCTCCACACTGCGATTTTCGCGATCCATCTTGCTTTCTGACCTTTTCTCATTCCCAGAACATGTGTGTTCGTATTATGCGCAATTTTGAGGATTTCCGCAAGGGCCAATTGCGAACCCGCACGGCTTTCTCGCGTTAGGAAGCCGACAGATGACACGTTGATGGGATGAACATCGAACGGCATTGTAGACTTCGTCGTGGATCCTTCTGGTTGAACATCCCCTCCTTTGGCGGGATAATACCCAAGAGGGGATCACTTTTGTCCTCGTTTGCTCTCACGCTACCTAGTCATCTGCTCTATTGTGCTTCCCGTTCCCCCTCGCTTGGTACCCTGAGAAAGCCCTGGGGCGGCACGCGAGCAGGCCGATTGCCTTGAAAACACGCCGATCAACTGCTATAATGGATTGGCCATGGTGTCAGCAGGAGCCACCACAGGCAGCCCAGCGGATACTTGTTCGGCTTTTGGGCTCATAGCTCAGCGGTAGAGCGGTCGGCTCATAACCGATTGGTCGCAGGTTCGATCCCTGCTGAGCCCACCCGCGTGTCTACTCCCCATTCGGATCTTTCCAACCGTTTCACGTATCGACCGAGAAAGCGCGGCTTGAGAAGGCCTGTATTGATCTCTCGGAAGGGAGCATGAGCGAAGTGAAGGTCGTGAACATCGACGATGTGGCGAAGGAACCGAATCCGTCCCCGCTCTTCACCGGCTCGGACGTTACGCGGCAGCCGCTGGTGTCGCAGAGCCAGGATTTCGCCGTTGCCGTTGTGAACTTCGGGAAGGGCGTCCGCAACAAGTTTCACACCCACGACTCGGACCAGGTGCTGATCGTCACCGCCGGCCGGGGCATTGTCGCTACCGAGCAGGAGGAGCGCGAAGTAGGTCCCGGCGACGTGATCTTGATCCCTAAAGGCGAGAAGCACTGGCACGGCGCGACCGAGGGGTCAGAGTTCTCTCACATCTATGTGACAAAGGCCGAGAGCAAGGTTACCCAGTTGGAGCAGTGATTGCCGACCGCTTTGTCGGATCCCGGCGAGGGCATCTGCTCGGGCCCGTTGCCGCCGGGTTG
>Ga0315298_1004328_pt1 | contig 21349 bp, 15 predicted proteins | sample WHS_1_MG_FD_203077 | JGI IMG/M metagenome (GOLD analysis project Ga0315298, IMG submission 203077) | Extremophilic microbial mat communities from Washburn Hot Springs, YNP, Wyoming, USA - WHS_1_MG | ecosystem: Environmental > Aquatic > Thermal springs > Hot (42-90C) | place: USA: Wyoming...
AGCCAAAGTGAATGAAAAAGGCATAACATTCACTAAAATTCCAACCATGCTGGTGGTTAGAAGGGGATTAAGCAAGGCTAAACACCAATACTTCACCTTCGTACCACAACAAACAATAACCTACATTCGGGAGTATTTGGAGGATAGGGTTAAGCAGGGCGAAAGGCTCGGTAAGGATTCTCCATTGCTGGGTTTTGATCCTAGAGGCGTTAAAAAGAATAAATTCTTGAGGACAACTCTTGTGACGAGGGATGTTAAAGAAGCCATTCTGCGGGCCGGTTTCAGCTGGAGGCCTTATGTGCTTAGGGCTTACTGCGACACAAACATGATCCTAGCTGAATCAAAGGGCAAAATAAGCCATCCATATCTGCAGTTTATTATGGGGCATAAGGGTGACATTGAAGCCAGATACAGCACTAATAAGGGTGTTTTGCCGCCGGACATGATTGAGGACATGCGAAAAGCGTACAAGGAATGCGAACCTTTCCTCAGCACAGCAACGCAACCCCTTGAACAGTCAAGCATAGTTAAAGAGGCTAAAATAGAAGCCTTGAAAAGCATGGCTAAAAGCCTCTTGGGAATAGACCTTGTTGACGTTAAGGTTGCAAGGGAAAAACAGCTTGGAAGAGAGCTAAACAAGGATGAGGAATTGGAGCTTTACGAGAGGGAGCTGAAAAGGCTTAGAGAGGGAAAACATAACCCTCAAAGGATAATCCACGAGAAAGAGCTTGAGAAATACTTGGCGGAAGGATGGCAGTTTGTAAGCGTGCTGCCATCACAAAAGATCTTAATTAAAAAGGGCTAAGTTTTCGGTCTTTTCTTCACGAGGGCATCGCATGATTTGCAGAGGTAATAATCCAAAACAGGCTTCAACTCGCCTGTTTCACGATCTAAAACATTCTTATAAACTGGAACAGCCTCGCTTTTTGAAAGCTCCCTACCACACACGTGACAAACCATCTTCCTACCAGACAAACAAACCACACCCAGCCCAAAACACAATATATAAAATAAATCTATAAAACTCTTCTATTTACAGCAATCTAATAGAAAAGAGGCAATTTCAAGCAAGGAATTTATCCAATGGAACAGTTGGTTCTTTAGAGGGTCCCTTTTCCGACTTTTTTGGCGGTCTTATTCGTGGCTCTTCCTCGCCTTTTACGGCTTCTGGTTTTGCTTCTAAAGTTCTGGCAATTCTTCTTTCTGCCATGATTTTGACAATTTTTCGTAAATGTTCAACGTTTTTCTCTTCAAAACCAAGTATACATGCAATACTGTCATCTATTTTGTCTACAATTTTTTGTATGAATTCAAGATTTTCTTGTGTGTCAACCCCCTTCGTTTTCCTTGCCTCCGATTCCAGTTCTTTAAATAAATCACTTAATTTTTTCAGCTCTCCTTTTTCTAACGCATTGACATCTAATATTGGAAGTCGGGCGAGAGAGTTTATATCAAGTTCTATTACTCCTCCTCCTGTAGATCTCCCGTAAATCTCGATAAAGAAACGCGTGAAGTCGGAATTTAGATATGCGAGTAATGCTTCAATCTTGTCCTGATTTAGGTTGGCTTCGCCCTTAGGAATCAAAGTTATTAGACTATCGTCGAATGCGATGGGCATCTGAGCTAAAATGAACCTATGGAAATATTGAGCTCGGCGCATCGTAAAAATGTTTGCATGTATAATCTCTCCTAAGTCATACCATCCGTAGAAGCTTTTGCTTTTCTCTCTCATTTTTGATGCTGTAGACTGGTTTGCCGTTTTAGGTTTTTCTCCCTCTTTAATCCGCACAAGAGGAGTTGTTTCTCCCCATTCAATAAAAGAAAATACATTTTTAGGCAGTTCTGATTTAGGTTTATGGCAAATGAATGCAAAGCATGGTTTGATATCGGTGCTTAATTTTTTCCAGTCTTTTTCTGAAAACGTGAAGTATTTGCTATAACGTGGACTTATGAGAAGTGGAAATAAATAATCCTTCGTCAATCCCCATTTTTGGGCATCTTCTCTTGTTAAGTAAAAGAATTTGTCAGCTCCTGAACCGCCACGGGCCGATACGCCAGATATGTTTCCGTAGCGTGGAATGAACAAAGATTCCATCCGTTTTATTAAGGGCTTAGTTAAAAGTGCCTTTTCCAGTTCATCAGTTTTAAACAGTATTTTTATCCATTTTTCATTTCTTGGAAGAGTTTTTTGCTCCACTACGTTTATGAGGAAACACTCCTTCCATCTATTTGGATTTTCAATTGCGTCAAGAACTTCTTCTACCTTTGCCTCTCTATCTACATAGATAAATGTGGTTTGATTGTGTTCTCTTTCCTTTGCATTCTCTTCTTTTTCGAGTAGCAATACGCAGGTGGCTATTAGTGGTATTCTGAAAAGTCTCTGGTTAAAGTCAATAACAGCTTTAACCTTGAAATTATCCAGCAAAAAGTTTGCGAAGTTTATCCCATAATCTGATTGCAACCAGCTGTTAGAAACTATCATCCCGAGTTTTCCATTACTTTTTAGAAACTTGCAGGCATGCATTATAAAATGAACATAGATTCCAGTTTCTTTTCCAATTCCGCCACTTAATCCATACTTTTTCAACAGATCGCCAATGGCATCTATTATTGCCTCCTTAGTTTTTCTCGGTATTTCCACCCATCTTGTGTAGGGCGGATTAGCAATGACAGCATCAAACTTTGGAATAGGTATTTCTCGTTTTATTTCTCCAGCAAGTGTCTTAACAGTGTAAGGTGTGACAACTTTCTGTTCAGTTTCAACTCTGAAAAAATCCGTATGAATTGTATTTACTTCCGTTGAAGGCACCCTTATGTAACGCGAAGACAAATTCAACGCCGTCAAATGTAACGGGAATGGGTTAATATCAAAGGCATAAAGTTGCCTCAAAATCTCCTTATGCACTCTCTCTGTAGGCTCTTTATAGCCCTTCAACTCAAGTAGACGCTTATACGCTTTGACCAGAAAAGTTCCAGAACCACAGCCAGGATCTAAAACCTTGTCTTCAGCATTTCGCACAGCCCATTTAGTAATTAACTCGGCTATAGCTGGAGGCGTATAAAACTGCCCAAGAGCATGCCTTTCAGCCGCTGGAATAAGCTCTTCATAGATAAAGCCCACAATGTCTGAGCCTAAATCCTCAAGCCTATGATGCTCCATATCCTCAATGAAGGCGTTAATACCCTCTAACACGAAAGGATCATCTGGCAGCTCAATCTCATCATAAATGCCCGTATAGAACACTGGTTCAAAATCGCCAGTAACCTCAACGGCTTTTGCGAAATACCGATACAACATGTCCAAGTAAGCCTTAGCATCAGGCGCAGTTATCGGCTTAAGTTTGCGTTCACCAAGCTCTTTGAAATGCCTCTCCAAAACCTTGTAGAAAACAATCTTGTTCATAAATACGTAAGCCATTTCCTTAGCCAGTTGCACAGCGTCAGGCTTGTAGCCAACCTCCTCCGCAAACTTTTCATATTGAGCCTTAAACTCCTCATCCGTCTTAAGCCTCTTGCGGATTAACGGCTCAACAGCCTCAGAAAGCCATGTCACAAAATCCCTAAGCACAACGATAAAAGACCAGTCAAGAGGAGTAACGGCAACAGGAACTTGCTTGTAAAGGCGGGCTACGGTGATAAGAATTTCTTCCGCAAACTCCTCATTAATGGATATGCGTTCCCTTATCAAAATTCTATGAGTATCAAAAGAGAACTTCTCTCCAGCCTCAGGCCTCCTAAACAAAGCGAAAACTCTACCATTGGTCGTAGCAAAATAAGGAGCACCAGAATATATGGCATACCACAAAGCCTGGTCGATGACAACTCTGCTTGTGGGCATGATGTTGCGGACAGCCCTATAATAGCCCTTCTCCTCATACTTCCGCTTAGTCTCAATAATCAAAAGAGGTTTCTTGCCCTCAGCCAAAATAACCGCCAAATCAGCCCTACGCCCATTAACAGGAAACTGCGTCTTAGGCTCATCAAACCTCACACCATCAACAGTAAAGCCCCTCTTCTCCAAAACACTAAAAAGATAATGATGCAGCCTACTCTCAACCTCAGCTTCCCAACCCATTATAATCAAACTCACAAACTCTACATTATACTCCAAGAATATACAAAGCCTAAAAACCATTAAAATACTTTCCACATAACGCCGCTTATATGCTGTTAACAGCGACTAATAGAATATAAGTTAAAAAGGGAATGTTTATGTCTGTTATGCTGGCCTATTTGGAGTTTATTCCGGCGCTTGTTTTGAATGAGGCTTTGAAGCCGGAGGAAGCCATAGAGGCTAGGCTTATTGAGAATTTGCAGAGGGAGGATTTGGATCCACTTGATGAGGCTGAGGCTTACCAGGCGCTTAAGGATATGGGCTACTCGCTTGCGGCCATAGGCCGTAGATTGGGGAAGAGCAGACCCTACGTTTCCGGGAGGGTTAAGCTACTTAGGCTTCATCCAGAGCTTAGGGAGGCTGTGAGAAGTGGAAAACTAACGCCGGACCACGCCCAAGCGTTGATGAGGCTTAAGGATCCTGAACAGCAGCTAGCCTTAGCCCAAGAAGCCCAAGAGAAGGGCTTAAGCGTCCACGAAACAAGACAACGTGTAAGAGAGCTTTTAGGAAAAGAGTTTAAATGGCGCCTGGTCCCTGTACGCCTAACCCCAGAAACCTACCAAGCGCTTCAAAGAATAGCGCCAAACGGAGATGTAAAAAAGCTGATCATAGAAACTATCCAAAAGCTAATACAAACCTAGCGCTTACCCCCTGAACAGCGTTTCCTGGTAGGATGTGGCTTTTCCGTTTGTAGAGCTTATCTGAAGCTTGAAAAACTTCTTAACAGTGAAAATGCCCAACAGTCTATACCAAAACTCCCCCCCACCAGCCAAGAACCATCCATCTTGTCCACTCTTTTAAATAGGATTCGCTCACCCCAGAGTGCCTTTCCACTATAAGCCTTCTCGCCCTCACCTCAGCGTCCGCAGCGCCCCTTTACTTCCACCATCCCCCCATCATCCTAAACTCTTACGGGTTAGGTTTCAAAGCGACTAACTCTAGTCACCTACTAGTTTTAGATTTCCAATGAAGCTTTTAAGTTTTAACAGTCTAGGTAAATAAGGATTACTGTTTTACCTTCAAAAACATTTTATTGCAACCACGGATGTCGGTTCTGAGGCTAACGTGCTTAAAGACTTAAGGAAGGTTGAAGCGTTAAAGAAGCATTCACAGTCTACGGAGTGTACGACATTGCTGTGAGGGTTAAAGCAGACACTACGAACCAGCTAAAGAAAATAGTACGGAGTATCCCTGGCTAAACAATGTAAGAGCAACACTAACAATGTTCGTGGTTGAGGAAAAGTGAAAGGAATCGTGGTTCTTCCTTTTATCTAGGATTTACTTTACGGTCACTCCAGGTGCGCCTCCGAGGTCTTCTTCTTTAACAATAATCTTATAAGGCATAAGGTAATACACGAAAAGGTTCCGCTTGCGTGATGGTTGGGATGTCGAAGACCCGTTATGAGAGAAGCGAAGTGATAGGGCTGGAAACACGCGAAACATTGGCTTTCAAAATTTAGAGATGCTGAAATTGTATGTCGCTCCTTGCACATAAACAGGTATAGGTATACCTCCGGAGACCGGTATTAGCGCCCCAGTTACAAATGAGAATAAATCTGATGCTAAACATAAGGCTACACCAGCCACATCCTCAGGCAGTCCATATCTTTGTAATGGAATACCTTTACTTATTTCATTCCAGAAAGAAGCTAAGTCACTAGCATTCTTAGTTAAATTGTTCCAAAACTCCGTGCGAATAGGGCCTGGCAGTATTGCATTTACATTTATGTTGAAAGGCGCCAATTCAAAGGCCAAATCAATTGTTAAACCTAACACTCCTGCCTTAGCAGCATGATACCCAGGATTTGGGCGGCCCGCAGCTATAGCTCCTATAGAAGATATGTTAATAATTTTGCCATATTTTCTTGACTTCATGTAAGGTATGACAGCTTTACAGCATAAAAATACGCTTTTTAAATTTAAATTCAGCAAGCTGTCCCATTCTTCTTCTGTCTCGTCTATGCCAACTCCAGTACGCGCCACGTAAGTTCCACCAGCGTTATTTACTAAGATGTCAATTTTACCAAACTCGTTAATGACCTTTTGAACCATGCTTTGGACTTGATCGAATTTTGTAACATCGCATTGTACGAAAAGTGCTTTTCTTCCACTTTTTTTCGAAATCTCTTCACATACTTTTACACCGTGGTTTGAATTTCTTCCAGTTATAATTACTAAGCAGCCTTCGCTTGCAAATTTTTCTGCAATACTCTTTCCAATGCCTCTTGTTCCTCCGGTTACAATAGATACTTTATCTGCGAGTAACATTCTAAGCCCCATAATTCATTTTGTGTTTATGATATATTTTACCTGACACATAAAGTTTTTGTCGCAATGTTTTTATTTTATGGATTGGAGCCTTAAGCGAGAGTGAGCAAGTCTTATATTGAGGTTTTTTCCAAATAGAAAGAATTGAGGCGTTGAAAGTTGGTATATTCGGCTCCTCAATTTTTCTTACATTTTTGTGATCCAATGAGACCTTTCGGCGTACCACAAATGATCTATCAAGGGAAGGGTTGCATTCAAAAAATTCCTGAAGTTTTAAAAGGAGAGGGGTGGAAAAAAGTAATGTTAATTATTGACCCCAACATGTTAAAGACTGATATAGATAAACTCTTTAAAAATATATTGAGTGAAAGTGAAGTCGAATACTGCATTTTTTCAGAGATTAAACCAAACCCGCAAGAGACTGACATTAAAGAAATTGGTATCCCCATGTTTAAGGAGTCACAGGCTGAAGCTCTAATTGCTGTAGGTGGTGGAAGTGCGCTTGACAGTGCAAAGGGTATTGCAATTGGAGCTGATGCTAAGAGACCTTTAAAAGAACTCGCAGGCTATCTACGTGAGGTTGGTCCTCACACATCACTACCTCACAAGGTGTACCCAATAATTGCTGTGCCTACAACCGCGGGCACTGGAAGCGAGGTAATTCGTAACGCGGTTATTACTGACAGAGAAGGTTATAAGCAAGTTCTTATGCATGATAGTATTCTCTCAAAATATGCATTTTGTGATCCAACTCTATTAGCAACACTACCGCCGCGTGTTGCGGCGGCAAGTGGCATGGACGCGCTGACGCAAGCAATAGAAGCTTACGTTAGTCGTGCCTCAAATGATTTTGCTGAAACAATGAGTCTTAGAGCAATTGAGTTAATTGGGCCTCATATAGTTCCATTTTATCATAACCGGGCTATTCTCGGGCATGCTGATGCTATGAGTAAGGGCTGTGTCTATCAAGGTATTGCTTGGAATAACTCATATCCCGCTCAGATCCATGGGTGTAACCATCCAATAACTGAGCTCCTAAACGTATCTCACGGCGAAGCATGCGCTATTTTACTCCCAGCATTTGTAGAATGGAATGAAGTTGTTTGCAAAGAGAAATTTCATAAAGTCTACAATCTTATGTTCTCAGATCATCCAGTATCAACGAAGGAATTTGAGTCAAAAATGCTTGTCGAAAAACTTATCCAGCTTAATCGTCAACTTAACATACTAAACGGTAAAAGTTTAACCGATCTTGGCTGCACGGAAAAAACAATAGATGAAATAATTGAGAGGCAGTATGCAAAAAGAGAGAATTTTCTAAATGCGTCTACTAATCCACGTACAACAACCAAAGAACAACTAAAAGCTTTATTAATGCGTGTAATGAACGGTGAATACCTTTAGCAATGATGTGAATCAAGAACTAAAAACACTTGTTTGGGCGTTCTTTAACTAACTCCTATGTTCCCCTCCGGTATATCGCAAAGAATAAAGCTACACCAAAATTCCCAAAAAATAGCTTTAAGGATACTAGAAACACCTTAAAAATCGTATGGAACAGATTTTTCTAATGTCTTAGAAAGCCTCCCACACTCAAACAAGGCCCTACCTAAAGGGGCGTGGCAACACAAGTGCGTGGCTTCCAAGCTACCCATTTCCCGGGTATTGGTGACAGAATTAGTAAGAGTTTAGCCGCAGAATTGTATAAAGAGGAGAGTTTTTGTTATTCGAAATATTGGATAAAATGGACACAACTTTTATTCAAGTGCATTTATGTATGTCTAATGAGCTGCTACGGCAGGTTTTGAATACTTAGTCTCTCCAGCGTTCCTAAAGTCGGTATACCGTCTTCACTCCACCCACGCGCTTTATAATAATCATGCAACATCTTGCCTAAATAAGGTAAATTTACAGCTCTATCTTGGTTTTCCCCTGGATTTGTCAGGATCCTGCATGGTATAGTATCATCCTTTCTACTGATTCCACAGCGAACATTAAAAAGTCTAGCTAAATTGAATATTCTTTCACCTATGGTCAAGAGATCTTGCAATGTTAGTTCCCATCCAGTAATGGCATTAAAACAATCAACAAGCTTCATTAGCGGAACCCCATCGAGAATGCAGGCGAACTTACATATGGGTAGCGAGTCCAGGACGTACATTAAATTTTGCATCTTTGCCACTAATTCGCCCTTACTTTCTGGAGTGCTGGGGTCAAGTGGTTTTTCATATCCAAGCTCAGGTATGGTCACAAATCGCTCAACATCATGACTAAAAGCTTCTAAATGACAAGCTCCTCTGTTAGCTGTAGCATAACCAATAGCAAGGCTCGAGTAACATCTTGGATCATGCATAGGTAGCTCTAAACCTTTAACATGTATAGCAAATTCCTCTGCAGCATGCCCAACAATTTGAGCGACTCTACTCACACCTTCAGCAAGAAACGCACCGAAACCTTTTCTCTCACTAGTAAGGTTAATCAGTTCGATAAGCGCTCTAGCGTCCCCCCATTCAACAGTAAATCCGACATCCTTAGCTGAGATTAATTTTTTCTCAAAACATTCCATAGTAAAAGCCACGAGACTCCCCATCGTAATTGTATCTACTCCGTAACGGTTACACATCTCATTTGCTTTAGCGATCGCCTCGAGATCATCAACTAGACAAAGAGAGCCTAAGGCCGCAACGGTTTCATATTCTGGGCCAGCACCATATACATTTCCATACTTTCCATTAGACACTTTAACCACACGGCCACAACCGATAACGCACTTTCCACAGTAATATCTACCGACCAATATAGTATTAGCCATAATTTCCCCAGATATCTTTTCAGCCTTTTCCCAATGTCTTAGACGCCAGTTCATTATTGGCAAATCACCAAGTGTTTCGGCCGTTTCAACAACTCCTGAAGTCCCATAGTTGCGGAGACGGGTGCTCACTGGGCTGTTCATAATTTTTTGAAGAATCTCTTTAACAGAGATTTCTAGCCTTCTCTCATCTGCTACGCTAGGTTTTCTCGTTCCTTTAACAACTATTGCTTTAAGGTTTTTTGAACCCATAACCGTGCCTAAACCTGCGCGTCCAGCAACGCGCGCATGTAATCCATCACTTACTATAGAGGCAAATTTTACAAGGTTTTCGCCTGCTTGTCCAATACAAGCCACTACTGCTTTTTTATCTGTCTCTCTTTGTAGAATTTCACTGGTTTTATAGGTATCTTGACCCCAAACATGTTCTGCCGATCTTATTTCAACATTCTTGTCATCAATGTATACATAGACGGGCTTTATCGCCTTTTCAGAGAATACTACGGCATCATAACCTGCAAATCTGAGTTCTTGCCCCCACGTTCCTCCACAATCGGCACAAGCCCATAATTCTGTCAAAGGAGATTTTGCCGCTACTGCAAATCTTGATGAGCAAGGAACTGAAGTGCCAGCAAAAGGTCCAGTCGCAAAAATTAGAAGATTTCTAGGAGATAGTGGATCCGTATCTGGAGAGACTTCATCGTACAATATTTTAGTACATAAACCGCGTCCACCGATGTAATTTCTGAGAACTTCTGCTGGAACTTTTCCAGTTTTAATTGATTTTTCTTTAAGGTCTACTCTTAGAATATCTCCGTAAACAGCGGGCAACACCATCACCTCTAATAAAATACCACCTCACAAATGAAATATATAAATATAACATCTATATTTAGCTCAAGAAAGTGTGTAATTATGTTCTTATATTTTGTATCCAGATGCTTAATCCACGCCGCAAAAAATTGCAAGATTGTAAAGAGTTGGCGTCTAACAAAGTATTATGAAGTTTAGACGCTATTCTCCCTTTTTCGGGTTTGTTAAGATCATTAATTCTTTCTGATGGATAAAGAAACATTTTGTGTATTTTTGACATGATTTGTAGGCATCGTGAATCGATATAGCTTCAAAAAATAAGCAAACCAATATAACAACGGGCGTCCACTTTTTCATTTTTAAGCAGGCGGACCTTTTTATTTTTTGTCCGTCGAAGCGGAGGAAATTATCGCTTGTAACGGTTTAATTAACCCTTCTGGTAAGAAGAGAACGATCAGAATGAGAGCAACGGCGTAGATGGATAAATAAGCGTACGGAAAATTTGCCCAGAGTATTTCCCCAATTGTACCTAAAATGAGAGTGCCAAGAATGGGTCCAAGCCACGTACCCTTCCCACCAAATGTTGTCATGATTATGGCATTGAGCGAGACAAGTATACTAAATACTGTTGGTGGATCAATATAGGTCATCCACCATGCATATAATCCCCCAGTTACGCTAGGAAAGAAACAACTTAAGCAGAAAGCAATGATCCTATACTTGAAAACATTTATTCCCAATGCTTCGGCGGCTTCTTCGTTCTCACGAATGGCAACCAAGTAAAGTCCAATCTTCGATTTCTCAAGTTTATATGTGACAACCACGCATGTCAACATTGTGAGTAAAGTCACAAAATAAACTGCAACATACGTATAAGTAGGAGGAAGAGTGATCCCTAAAGCGCCTCCCACAGCCTTCCAGTTCCTAAAAATCTCTCTTAAAATCTCACCAAATGAAAATGTTACCATCACAAAGTATATACTTCTAAGCCTTAATGTTATTGAACCTATAAACGCTGCTAGTGCAACTCCAGCAACACCACTTATTATAAAAGAAATAAAAGGTGATATACCAGAATTAATGAGAATTGCACTTGCATACGCCCCGATGCCATAAAATGCAGCATAGCCTAAACACACAAGTCCGGAATAACCAGAAAAAATATTAAAACTTTCTGCCAAGATGGTTGAAATGAAAATTGTTATTAAAAAAGATAAAATGTAAAGATTTGGATAAATAAATGGTAAGAATATCAAAATTGTTATAATTGTAGCCGCGGAAAGGAACATTTTGCTTTTACTGTAGAAGGATTTCAGGATCATATCATCCATCATCTCGCAAAGAGCCCTGAAGGTTTAACTAAAAGAATTAGCACCAGCACGCTATAAGCTAATAAATCTTGTAGCCCAGAACCGATATAAAAAGTGACGAAAGATTCGCTGAAACCTAAAATAATAGAACCAAAAATCGCTCCTTTCATGCTTCCTAGACCCCCTAAAGCAGCTATACACATAGCTCTTATTAAATATGAACCGCCTATAGCAGGAAAGATAGCATATAAGGCGCTTATAAGAGAACCTGCAATGCCTGCAAGAGCAACACTTATGCCTAATATTATAAATCTTAGACGATTCACATTTATTCCTATCAGCAAAGCTCTTTCTTTGTTTTGGCTAAACGCACGTATTGACGTGCCTGTATATGTTTCAAAAAGAAATAAATGCAGAGTTATTGCACATAGGTACGCTACTATAGCGATTATTAAGCGAATGGCAGCAATTGGAACACCCAAAATAAGAATAGGTGTATCTAAATAGGTATAGCCTACATAATTGGCACCCCATAAAAGGAACACCATATTTTGCAAAAGCATCGAGAGAGCAAAGAACACTAAGACAGACACTGAATGGAACTCTTCAATATTTTTACATTTCAACTCTAATGGATTAATAACAAGTTTGTCAACGAAAAAGGCAATAATTAATGAAGCAGAGAAAGAAAAGATGATTGAAAGTAATGGATTGACATTATATAAAGTGAATAGCCAATAAGTTATATAAGCACCAATCATAACGAAGTCTCCATGGGCTATATTTAATATATGTAGCGTACCTGATGACAAACTAAATCCTAACGCAATTAACGAATATATTCCAGCAGTAATTAGACCATATAAAAAAAGGGATAGTTGGATCATAGATATCTACCTCCACGGTGGTTTTGGATAGATCTCTTCGCTAGTTGCGTATGCACGAGGCCAAATGAGCTCAACTGTTCCATTCTGCACTTGACCTACATATGTAACTTGATAGATATTAATCCATCGTGCTCCATTAACTTCTCCGTACTTAAATCTTCCTTTGATTGTCATAATATCTAACTGTAATAATGCTTCTTTTATACTCTCAGGATTCAATGAATTTGCAGATTCAATTGCAGCTTGATATATTTGACAAGTAGTGTAGGCATCAGCACATTCTGAGGGTGGCAGTAAGCCATATTTACTTTTATATTTTTCGACAAATTCCTCTAAGCCTGGATAGGGTAGTTTTACATGGAATGTGATCATGCCACAAAGTCCTTCAGCGGTCTCTCCTAGTGTATCGAGTAACTGCGGTGCATCATAACCTACAGCTATGTAGAAGAATTTCGGATTGACGTTTAATTCCTTGCAGGTCCGTACAAATAATACATTGTCTGCAAGTGTACCTAAACTAATAACAGCGTCAGGATTATTATCCTTCATTTTTTGCACCAAAGCAGTTAAGTCTTGTGTACCTGTTGGATACTCCTCGTAAAAGATTAATTCACGATCAATTCCTTCTATGCCCTCTTTAACAAAGGACGCCATCATCATTGCTACTCTGAAACTACTTGCTGCAATTGCTATTTTCTGCAAATCTGATTTAGAATTTATGTATGATACAACAGCATCAGCCCAGTTTGAAACTGTCTGCTGTCCTATAAATGTATAATTGTAGCCTCGCGTGTATATATCATTTGAAGCAGCAGTAGGACCTATAATAGGCATATGGTATTTCTCAGCAACGGTGCTAACTGCGAAAAATACTGCGCTGCTATAAGGCCCCAGCAATACATCCACTTTGTCTTCTGTTATCAGTTTCTCATATAGTTTAACGGCAGTCGTTGCATCACCCGCATCATCATATACTACCAATCTTATAGGTAACCTAGTTCCATATTCACGTACAAATAAGCCTCCTTTTTCATTTACTTGGTCAACCCAAAGCTTGTATGCATTAAGTTGGTTTGTAGCCTGCGCAGAATTCGCACCGGACAATGAAAGAGAGCAGCCTATGACGATTTCGTTTTTCGTTGGTGTTTGTGGTCGTGAAATTAAGGCAAAATAGACGCCAGTTGCGATTGCTGCTATAAGGATGATGACAATTACAATTATTGCTTGTGTCCTTGTAATTGCTTTTTTTGAGAGCAATATCGTCAATCTTTTTCCTCCTTTTCCGTAATATTCAAATTTATTTAACCTTCCTTAAAAGACTTTCGAGAACCTTGAGAACTTGCTTCACCTTTATTGTTTTAGTTTTTCTTGGCAATAAAAATATTAGTAATCTACTTCCAGAAGACAAGAATGTTTGGTCTGAAATTATTATGGTTAAAAGACCAAAATTTTTTATTGCCGCAGTATAATGCTCATCCTACTATAAAGAGTAAAAGTTGCTTTGTTGTTGAGACGCACTCTGCGATCGATGTGCGGGATCTAAACAGCTAAAGGATACTAGTTTAAGGGCAATAGTTGCGGTGGACAATGTTGCGGGTTACAAGCCTAAATATGCTTCTTTCACTTTCTCGTTTTTTAGCAGATTCTTGCCCGTGTCTTCCAAGACTATTCTCCCGTTTTCCAATACATAGCCCCTATTAGCAAGGTTTAATACATCATAAACGTTTTGCTCAACAATTAGAATTGTTAAACCTTTAATATTTATATCCTTCACAGCATCAAATATCTTTTGTGTAAACACTGGGGATAAACCTAAGGATAGATCATCTAACATGAGCAAAGATGGTTTCAATAACAAAGCTTGAGCAATGCTTAACATTTGCTGCTCTCCGCCACTCATCACCATGGCTAATTGATTTTTTCTTTCTTGTAATATGGGGAAAAGTTCAAATATCCAGTGTAAAATCTCCTTTTTTTCACTTTTGCTGTATCCGTGAGCACATAAATTAAGATTTTCACTCACAGTTAATTTGGGAAAAATACATCTTCCTTCCGGAACCAGTACTATGCGTTTTTTTGTTATTTCATTCGGATGCAGATTGGTAATTTTCTCACCCTTAAAAATTACATCGCCAGAAATAGGGCGAATCAAACCCGAAATTGTCTTCAGAAGCGTTGTTTTTCCGGCACCGTTTGACCCAACAATGGCAACAATTTCCCCCTCGTTTACATTTATGGAAACATCCCATAGCACTTGAATTTTTCCATAAGATACATTCAACCGATCAACCTGAAGCATGATTAAAACCTCTGTACATATTTTTCTCCTAAGTAGACTTTGATAACTCGGGGATTATTAGCAATTTCACGTGGTTCTCCTTCAGCTATCTTTTCTCCCTGATGAAGGACAACTATACGATTGCAAAGTGACATTATTAATCTCATGACATGTTCGACAATAATTAAGGTTATTCCATCTTTAATTATCCGTTTAATCAACAAAATCATATCATCGACTTCTTTTGGATTTAAACCAGCAACTACTTCGTCCAACAGAAGTAGTTTAGGATCCGTAGCTAACGCTCTTGCGAGTTCAAGGCGTCTTAAATCAGCTAGTGTTAGATCACTTGCAGTTTTCTTCATAATATGTATTAGCCCTAAAAACTGCAATATTTCTTCAGTTTTTCTATGCGCTTCTTTAATACTTTTTGATCTTAAAAGAGCACCGACAGTTACATTTTCTAAAACAGTCATCCCAGAAAAAGGTTTAACTATTTGAAAAGTTCTAGCTATTCCTTTTCTACAGATACTAGAAGGCCTAGACCTACTTATATCCGCGCCTTCAAACTTTATCGACCCGGCATCTGGCAGATAAAAACCAGATATTACATTCAACAGTGTAGTTTTTCCCGAACCGTTAGGACCGATTAACCCAAGTATTTCACCTTCATTCAACGTCAAAGATACATCATTTAAAGCTACTATACCACCGAATCTTTTCGTCACATTATTGACTTCAAGTAGCACCATGCAATTCCTCTTCACATTTTCTGTTCCATTATTTTGAAATATTTGGTAAGTTAAAATGTTTGCGGTTAAATTTTAGTAAGTTAAAAGTGGGTCCGAGCAGCAAAGAATTAAACCACAAAAGAGTTAGTATTTTGTATAGAGAATAGCTCCTTGTTGCTGGAGAATTTTTTGGAGTTCTGAAACATCTTTTTCTAGTTCACGCGGTGTAATACCGTATTGGCTGCAGAGTGCTGCTGCAACACCAGCTGCTTGGCCAGTAATAATATTTTCAGGCAAAGAATCACGTTTAAAGTCCTCAGTAGTGGATATTAGTTTTCCTGCAAGAAGGAGATTTTCAACATTCTTTGGTACTAGGCATCTGTAAGGTATGTCATACGAACCGCCATTTTTTGGAATTACCCGACGTGTATTCGGATCTATATTCATCGATTCCGCTGGGTATCTACAGGAGTGAAAGGGACCACCTATTAATGTGTTCATAGCACTTTTTGCTACGACGTCTGAAAACTTTTTTGCTTCAGCCACATCATCGCTCGTCAGTTGATAATCTCCTGTGAAGTGTCTACCCTCTCGGCCTCTTAAACAAAACAGAACTTTTGTACAATAGGAGTCTTTGAAGCCGGGAAGGTATTTCTTTACGGCCCTTATAGCCATGGCTATATTCTTTCTACATATTAGTTCAGCTTTTGTTAGTTCCCTCACATCTGTAACATCACAATCTGCAGCTTGAGCAGTATGTTGAAATACTGGCGAAAAGTAGCCGCCATCTCTATATGTAAAGAAGAATCCTAGATCTGAGCCTCGTGGCGGAAGATCGCCATTTTCAGCTGCCTCCTCAGAAAGTGCATAAAAATTAGCGTCCGCGTAAATTCCCCTTTTGACAATATCCAGTATACTTTTCGATTTCATAAACTCATTTAGCACTTTTGTTCTCCATCTCTCCCACCTAGGGTCCTTGGAAGGTATTGATGGAAAACGCACAAGCTCTTCAAGGTGTTCTCTGTAATATTCTGTCACCTTATCCCAATCTACATTATCCATAATAAAAGCAACCGAAGGCGGATCTATTTCCTCCTTAGTTCTGTCAATTTTTGTGAAGGGCACACTCGCCCTAACTGCAATATCTCCTTCACCAGTGGCTTCAACAATAACTTTACCATAGACAACCATTCTACCGTTAGTAGTCTCAACAACAACTCCCTCAACGCTTTTACCATGCATTATGACATCAACTGCAAGAGAGTGTAGCAAGAGGTCTACGTTACTTTCTTCTAACATTTGAATAAGTAAAAGCCCTGCCCATTCAGCGTCAATCAACGCAAAGCTAGTGAAACATCGATCCTCAGGCCTGGGGAATGGTAACGCTTTTCCGTCTTTTTCGAGGCAATTGTGAATTTCCTCTACTAGACCACCAATGATCTGTTCACCATTTTCGTTCCATAAGTGCGAGAAAGCCCAACCAGGTGGTCCTGAAACGTTTAGTAAACCTCCAACTGTACCAAATCTCTCTATTAACAGTGTTTTGGCTCCAGCTCTACCAGCAGCAATAGCCGCAGCACAACCAGAAGCGCCACCACCTACAACTACTACGTCGTAGTGTCCAGATGTCTCTATGCGTGCGCCCGCCCTCTTAAATGCTACACTTTTCATCTTTTCCACTTTCCTCTCTTAAAATTTTCTATGGATTTTGCTCGCTCCCCGTTTGGAAGTAGCATTGGTCTAACAACTGCTTCGCTGTGGAGACCCCAAGGAATTATTATTGCTGAATGTCCCCCTCGTCCGCCTGCAACAACTATCCATATGTCATCCGGTGAACGAGTAACAGGCATCGGATGTTTATTCTCGAATCCTTTCGGTCTCGCAGGCGAGAGACCCCTATTTCTAATCATTGGCAACGGATTCGCAACCCATGTATGAATATACTCTTTCAACTTTTGCTTAGTCCAGCCGTCTTTCGCTAATAGTTTTGCGTGATCTGGCGTCAAAACTACTATCAACGAACTTGGCATGTACGCATTATTACTGCCCAATGTTGTACAACAGTCAACCAATGAAACTAGGAAGTCTGAGGCTGTCTGGCACATAAACTCTATTATATCGTGCGGGTTCTCTGCTTTAAGTACTAGAACGGTAGTTGTGTCTTTATCGTATAGTTCTTCATTTATAGTTGGCCACGGACCAATCCCCGATTCCTCTGCAAAGCAATAAGTAAACTCTGCTGGTGAAGCCAAACAATCTAGGTCGTCAGCACCGGGTATGCAACGAAGCCTGTTAATAAGCACCAAGTTTACTGCCCTACCTATTGGCCCATTTGTCCATGGACCAGGACCAATACAGCCCTGACCACCCCATAACCCTACTTCCTTAGCTATTGGTCCGCTCACTAACACCAAGTTTCCACCTGGGAACGAGGTGTGCACGGATTGTAAGAAATTATATCTTGGATCCGTTAGTGCTTGAAATGCTGTGACCACTACGGGAATAGCGTTAGGCTTACACCCAGCCATTATAGCCGCTATTATTATGTCCTTAACGGTTATATCAACCCCTGCTGGCCCAACGTCTTCTTGAATAATCATTTCAGGATCCCATGGGCAGTACTCCAGCATTTTTTCATAACGTCTTTGAGTTGGAGGTATTATAGGTAGGCCGTCGCCTATACCCATTTGTAGGAGAAAATCAGTTATTTCTTCTACGTATGCTCCTGGCTCTAATTTAATGTGTTCATCAACTTTTATTTGATCAGACAGTTTAAGGAGCCCGTCTGCCGAGGGTGGTTCAACATCATACTTAAAATCGATCGTAGCAATCTTCTCCGCAGTTTTGGGATCACTCGTCAGACATTTAATGATAAGATCCATTTGCTTGTCAACCTCCGCATCTATCTCTTCTTTAGTAGAGGCTTGATAGACATCTACTGGAACTAGACATAGCTGGCCGGCTCGATAGAAAACGTACCCTCTAACTATGTCATGTCCCGGAGGAGCTGTTATGTAAACGGCCGGAATACCTGCTTCTTCTATACCCATCACTACCATCGCCGTTGCAGGGGAAGTTCCCATATCTCCCAAAGCAACGATTGCAACCTTGGGTTCATATTTGTTGACTAAGCCCCTTCCCATCTGCTTAAGTTCTTCAGTATATTTTCCCCTTACAGTTTCTACGTGATACACCACATTAGTTATTCCTAGTTTTCTAAGATTTTCGACAAGTCTCACATAGATTTCCCAATATCCTGCATATGACAGTTTCGTATTATCATAGAAAAGTATAGGCCCCTTCCTTAAGTCCTCCATGCTACATCTTGGCGCTAGTTTTAACTTATACCTTTTCTGAACACCCCTTGGATCAAGTATAGGCTCCAGCATGTTAAGATCACCTTTGCAGCGCTTTTAATGTTAAACTCACCTATTAAAATTTTTCTAATCCCAATTGACATTGATGATGAACTGCGCACGGGTAACGTAAACCTTCGGTTTTGGCACTTAACTTCACCAGACACCAATTTACGGAAATTCTTTATTAACCTAATTATTAAATTTACTCATTGTTAAAAATAGTCATGATACTCTTTTTTTTAAGCTCACATTTCCTCAGTTCACTTCTTTTGATTTTTCCTGTTTCGGTTTTCGGTAACTCCGTGACGATTTCCACAACTCTTGGAGCTTTATAGGGTGCTACCTGTGTCTTAGCAAAGTTCTTTATCTCCTCCTTCAGTCCATTGCTTGGTTGGAAGTTTGGCTTTAACACCACGAATGCCGCAACTATTTGACCGCGTTCTGGATCAGGTGCTCCGATGACTGCAGCCTCTGCTACAGCCGGATGCTTCGTTAACGCATCCTCCACTTCATGAGGTTGCACGCGGTATGCCGCCGTTTTTATTATATCATCGCTTCTGCTTACATACCAGAAGTAGCCATCCGCGTCTTTGTAGGCCAAGTCGCCAGTGTAGTTCCATCCGTCTTTAACAGATTCTGCCTGCTTCTCTGGCCTTTTCCAGTATCTAGTTCCTGTTGGTCCGATTACCGCTAAATGCCCAATTTCATTCGGAGGCAACTCTTTCCCATAGTCGTCAAATACCTTCACTTCATAGCCTGGTACTGGGAGACCAAGAGATCCAGGTTTGACTTGGCCAAATCTTGCCGATATAAAGGCGTGGTGCATTTCAGTACAGCCTATGTGATTTAAAACTTCAACGCCGAAAAAATCTTTTATTTCCAAGTATAACGAGGGCGGACAATGTTCTCCACCTGTCACGCAAACCCTAAGCGAACTGAAATCATGTTTTCCACGCTCTTCTTTCTGGGCTATCATGGCTCTGTAGGCTGTGGGAACTGCGCAAAGAATGGTTATCCTATGCTTTTCTATAAGTTCAAACATAAAAGTAGGATCAAATCTTCTTTCTCCCATTAGCGATGACGCTGCCCCACAATAGAATGGGTCGCTTATTAACGCGTTGTGCCCTAAGGAAAATACCATACTAGCAGGTCCGCCCCATACGTCTCTCTCATCAGACATTAACACTTTTTTGGCGAAACATTCTCCCACTGCTAGGTAGTCCCTATGAGTGTGTATGCAACCTTTTGGGGGACCTGTTGTACCTGAAGTGTACTGCAGAAGCGCTATTTCGTCTTGATCTACACGAATCGCATCTAAATCAGTGGCTCCTTTATAACTTTCTATTAATTCATTAAAAGCCATGTAAGGATGGCTAACTTCACCATTCACTATTATTATATGCTTAATGGTTTTCATTTCGTCTTTGGCTTTCTCCACCTCTTCTATTAACTGTGGAGTTGTAATGAGAACTTTCGCCTCGCAGTCATTAGCTATATAGCAAAGCTCCTTTGCCCGCCATAAAGTGTGTACCGGGACACTTACAGCGCCTATTTTCTGAACGGCAAATTGACTTACTATGAACTCTGGAATGTTAGGCAACCTCAACATGACACGATCTCCAACCTCGACACCTAAGCTTTTCAAGGCATTACCAAACCTGTTCACCATCAATTGGAGCTCACTATAAGTAATCCTCTGATCCTCACACAAAATCGCTACTTTCCCGCCCACACCCCTTCTAACGTTTTCATCAACCAAAACCTCCGCAATGTTAAGTTTAGCCGGCCACCCTTGAGCCTCTGGAAAATCTAGGTTAAACCTCGGCCACATCTCCTTAGGCGATCCATACTTCTCAATTAAAGACAAGTTCAACACCAAATTTTTATTAAAGAGCGCGATGCGCATTTTACCTTTTTGTTAGCGTTTAGGCGATTACGCCATTTGACAATTAAGTTACATTTAGGTTTTTTATTATTAGTAGTATTACGTTGTATATTAGTTTGTCCGGCGTTGTCTTCAGTCTTTCAGCTGTTTCTTCCAACCGTTTATAGAACTGTTTTTCCAGCATTATGTTTACGAAGTTTGTGTTTCCGTAGGCTTTTACGGCTACAACGCCTTGAGGCGGTTCCTCAAGCTCAAAGGAAATCACGCGACGCTCAGGATCTTCTCCGGCTCTACGGCGTAGAGCCGACTTTGCCCTTTCAGATTGCGGTGGATCCTTGAACTTTTCTGGTAGATATTTCATGACCCATTGGTAGCTCATTCCGGTTTTCTCGGCTATTTTGTAGGCGATTTTTTCCTGTTCAACGCCTTCTTTCTGGTAGATTTCTCCAAGCCTGCCAAGCATTTCCATCTTTTCTTTGGCTGGTATGTGGCGTCTGCACACGTTGCTTATGATTCTGGCTATGAGGCGCTGCTCCTCTGTTTCAATGTTTTCAATGGTTATTTTTGGCCATTTCTTGTCTGCTGTTAGGCGGTGCATACCGTCTATAACGTTTCCATGCTTGTCCAGAAGAACTGGGTAAAGCCTTCCAGCACGCTCACCAGAAACCTTTAAATACGTGACGATATCCTCTTCGTTCATACCTTGAACCCTTTCGCGTTGGAATGTTTTCATTAGCGCGATTTTTATTTAGCTTTTTCGTAAAGTCGGGGTGGACGAGGGTAAAACTTAAATTTTCGTGTGGATAATCCATAGAGCCCGGAGTGTTTGGGTTTGGATTTGAGGGTTTTCGCCAAGAAGGGCGTATTAGAGGTTTTGGATCTGCTTTCCGACAAC
>Ga0315298_1004330_pt1 | contig 21345 bp, 15 predicted proteins | sample WHS_1_MG_FD_203077 | JGI IMG/M metagenome (GOLD analysis project Ga0315298, IMG submission 203077) | Extremophilic microbial mat communities from Washburn Hot Springs, YNP, Wyoming, USA - WHS_1_MG | ecosystem: Environmental > Aquatic > Thermal springs > Hot (42-90C) | place: USA: Wyoming...
GTGCCACTGCTTCGTAAGAAGCAGTGCTGAAACAACCCGACCGCACTGCTTGCCTTGCGGCAAGCAGTGGCACACGGACCGCAGCGGTGTGCCACTGCTTCGTAAGAAGCAGTGCCTGAGCAACCCAACGGCACTGCTTGCCTTGCGGCAAGCCGTGGCACACGGACCGCAGCGGTGTGCCACTGCTTCGTAAGAAGCAGTGCCTGAGCAACCCGACCGCACTGCTTGCCTTGCGGCAAGCAGTGGCACACGGCCAATCAGGTCCACAGGTTTCGATCGAGCACTCGGTAGTTGATGGCCTCGCTAAGGTGAACCGGCAGAATGCGTTCGCTGTGGTCCAGGTCGGCGATGGTGCGGGCGGTGCGGAGGATCTTGTCGTGAGCGCGGGCCGAAAGGCCCATCTCGGTCATCGCCGCACGCAAAAGGCTCATCCCCTGTTCGTCGAGTTTGCAGAACTGACGGATCTGGCGGTGGGTCATGTCGGCGTTGTGGCGCGTGGAGGTACCTCGGAAGCGTTCGGCCTGGATGGCGCGGGCGGCCATCACCTGCCGTCGCATTTCGGCGCTGGAGGTGCCCGCGGCGCCGCCGGCCAGTTCGCGGAACGGCACGGCGGGCACCTCGATGTGGATGTCGATGCGGTCGACTAGCGGCCCGCTGATCTTGGACATGTACCTTTCGACCTGGGGCGGTGTACAATGGCACGTTCGCCGCGGGTCGCCACGGTAACCGCACGGACAGGGGTTCAACGCGGCAATAAGCATGAAATTGGCCGGAAACGTGGTGCTCGATTGGGCCCGGCTGATGGTTACCGTGCCGTCTTCCAGCGGCTGGCGGAGGACTTCCAGGGTTTGGCGGTTGAACTCGGGCAGTTCATCCAAAAACAGCACGCCATTGTGCGAAAGCGATATTTCGCCGGGCGTGGGGATGGAGCCGCCGCCCACCAGGCCCGCGTTGCTGATTGTATGATGGGGGGCGCGGAAAGGGCGGATGGCCAGCAGGGGCTGGCCCGGTTTCAGCCGCCCCACGGCGCTGTAGATACGGGTGGTTTCGATCGATTCGGCGGGCGAGAGGTCCGGCAGAATGGTGGGCACGCGCTTGGCCAACATGGTCTTCCCCGAGCCAGGCGGTCCCACCATCAGCAGATTATGCCCGCCGGCGGCCGCCACAGTGATGGCCCGCTTGGCCATCTCCTGCCCCCGCACGTCGGAGAAATCCACCTCGTAATGCGAGTACGTGCGAAACAGGTCGTCGATCCGCGAGGGGGCGGGCTCGATTTCGATCTGGCCGGTCAAGAATCCTACGGCCTGGGCAAGGCTGGCCACGGGGATGACTTCGACGTTTTGCACGACGGCGGCCTCGGCGGCGCTGTCGGCCGAGATCAACAGGCCCCGCACGCCAGGCTGTTCGGCGGCGGCCATGGCCATCGACAATGCCCCTTTGGCCGGCCGGGTGCTTCCGTCCAGCGCCAGTTCCCCCACCACCGCAAACTCCGCTAGGCGCTGGCCTTCCATCTGCCCACTGCCGGCCAGCATCCCCAGGGCGATGGCCAGGTCGAAGGAAGCCGCTTCCTTAGGCAGGTCGGCTGGCGCGAGGTTGATGACCACCCTGTTTTGCGGCCGCTGGAATCCGGAGTTCACCAGCGCCCGTTCGACCCGGTGGGTGCTCTCTTTGACCGCCGCCTCGGGCAAGCCCACCAACAGGGTTTTGGGCAAGCCGGCTGGCGATACGTCCACCTCCACTTCCACCGGCACGGCGTCGATGCCCAACAGCGAGAAGGTCTTGAGCTTGGCAAGCATGGGCGAGACTGCCCCGTCGAGCGGGCCATAGGGCCAGGCTAGTTGCGGCAAATCGATCGGCCCGACCAGGGGGCCGTCGGCCTTTCCATTGTCGGCCGCAACTGGCCGGCCTGCAAGCCCCCGCCCCCGGCCCGCAGGATTCTCGTCGCGGGCCAACGCCTGCAACTGGTTCCCAGGCCGCTCGAGGGCGTCTGGTGGCCAGCCAATGGCTGGAAATACTTTTACTCGGCCGGGGCCGGCGAGAACGCGGAGTGCGATCGGCCTTGCGTCCTGTGTTATCGGCTGGTCGCCCGCATGAGTCTCTTGACCAGATTGACGATGCGCTCTTCCAGCCCGGGTTGGAAGGGCCCGTGCAGTCCGAAGTACACGGCCGACCCGCCCGCCTCATAACCTCCCTCGGCGAGCACCCGTTCTGAGGGGATATAGGCGAACACTTCGTTGGAATACCCCGCCACCCACAGCCGCTGGTCAGGAAACTCCTTGCGCAGGCGGAGGGCGTAGTCGACCACAACCTCGCCCGCCAAGGCCACCAGCGTCAAATCTTTTCCGAAGCGTACGACCTGCGCGGGGTAAGGATACGACTCGGGGATTTTTTCGCCGCGTTCCAACCTGGCCAGTAGCATTCGCGCCAGGCGCTGATGATAGATGTCGCCTTTGGCCACCTGCTGGCGAAGCTGCTCGGCGGTGGGAGCCGGGACCAGCGGCAAGTCCACGCGGTCGAAGGCCACGGCCAGTTTGCCTTCGACGGGTTGCATGGAGCCGGCCAGAACCTTTTCGACAGCGGCGGCCAAGGCCTGGCCGTGCTGTTCGGCGTGTTCCACCTTGCCTCGAGGATCTGGATTGGCATCAGCCCCGCAGCCGATCATGAACAGGCTGGTGGCCCCGGGATGGGCCTTTTCCAGGGCGATCTGCGCAAAACCCGCGTAGTCGCCGTTGATCTGGTAGATCGCCAGCGTGGTGTTGTGGCACGCATAGCCAAACACGACCGCACGGAGCTTGCCCTCCGGGTCGCGGACAGCCAGCACGGGCACCGAGTGATCCACTGGGCCAGCCGGATTGGTACCAATCACAAAGCCTTGGGGGCGTTTTGCGCGGCGGTTGATGGCAAAGGCAGCTTGGCCCTGGCCGAAAGACAACCGCGCCGGGCGGGAATCGGCCAGTGCCGCCTGGATGACTTCGACCAGCTTATCTTCCAGTTGGCGACAGTATCGGCGGGCCACCTCTTCATGTTCGGGCTGCATCGAGTGGGCGATGCCCGCCACATCGTCCACCACCGGGCCGCTGTGCGTGTGCGAAGAGTTGAACACGATTTGGTGACGGCCCAGGCCCGTCTGCTTTTGCACGCGGGAGGCCACCGCCTCGGTCAGCCGGCGGTTCGTCCCGATGAGGTCCATGGTCACCAGCACCACGCGATTCTTGGCAGCATCCTCGATGGCCAGGGCCTTGGCCCACAACGGATGCAGAACGCCTTCGGAGGGATGATTGCGGGCTGCGTATCCGGCCATCCAGATGGATTCCTTGGGTGTGATGTCCACCCGGGCAAGGCCAGCACGCCACGGTGCCGGCTGCGCCCCTACACGTCCCGCCATAAAGACCACCAGCGTCAGAACCCATAGCCTGCACATCGTTCTCATGGCTAAACTCTCCCAAGCTGAGTTGTGCACTCTGTATTCCGGTGTATTCCGGCCCGCCCTGCCGCATAACAGCGTACTGGGACCGCCCTCGGCACGTCAATCACCACGGAAAGTTCAACCGGTTCGGCGGGCAATGCCCGCCCTACGCGATAAGGTGTCAGTCGCCGCCTGTGGGTCGGCTGCGATGGGTCCCGTCGAGGGGTAGAAGCAGCAACAGCAGCCCGCCGGCCAAAGTGTCCTTCAGCAAAAGAAGTCGGCGTCGCCGGCGGGGTCGACGCCGAGTGTTTCGCACGCTGGTCATCATAAGTGGCATTCAGCCAACCAATTAGAATTGTGCAGTGCGGACGTGCCGGTTGTCCCCGCCCCTGCACATCCCCAGCGATTCCCGGGGAACTAGCCGGCTTCGGCCTATAAGGGACGTAAGATAAAAGCGAGGGGATGCTGGGGCCCCAACGTCAGAACACCAGACACGGTGAGTTGCCGTTTTCCCGGTTTCGGGGCGATACGACACCTGTTGTGGTGTGCGGGCCCCCGATTGCGGTTTGATGGCCCTGTAATGTGCGATCAGAGGAGTCGATCATTCTATGACCGTCGTTCTCACCGAACGCGCTGCCAGCGAAATTCGGCGCATGATGCAACAGCAGCAGTTGTCGCCCGACGAGACCTTCCTGCGCGTGGGTGTGGTGGGCGGCGGGTGCAGCGGTTACGAGTACCGCCTGGAATTCGCGCCGACTTCGGATCCGCAGGAAGACATCGTCGCACAGTCGCAAGGAATCCGCGTGGCCGTCGATAAACGCAGCGCCCAGTTCTTAGCCGGCACCGAGATCGATATCGGCGAGGGGCTCAATAACCGAGGTTTCATCTTCCGTAACCCGCTGGCCGTGCGGACCTGCGGCTGCGGGAGCTCATTTGGGATCTGACCAAGGCCAACGCGGGCCAGAGGCCCGGCAAGCCCGCTGCTCCAGGGGCGGCAGACGCGCTGGCAGGCGTGCCTGCCCCAAGGCAGCGGCTACGGACTTTTGGCGTACTCGGCAAAGGCTTCCGCGACTTTTCCCTCCTTCTCGTCGCCCAAGTGGAAGAGAAAACGGTAGCGGAGCCGCAGCGTTTGGCCGGCTGGCAGGGTGTACGAGCCATCCCCTTTGCCGGTAAAGTCTTTGATGCCGAATGGGTTGGCGGCGAAGAGCCCGTAGGTCCGCACGTGCCAATAGGTCGGAAAGCGGAAGCTGGCGGGGTGATTGAGCACGGCGATACCCACGGTCTGCCCATCGACCGGGCCGTGGTAATCGACCCAGGCCGCCCGTTTGCCCCAGGCAGCCGCGTCGGTCAGGCCCTCGCTATTGACAATCCGGCCGCCACGCTTGGCATCGACCTTCATGGTCTCGGCCACGCGCAGGCCCATGGTGCCTTCCTTGGTGTCGCCGAAGACGACCGGCCCAGCCGAGGCTTTGAGCGTAATATCGAAGTCGATCCACCGCGTGGCGCCCGTAGTGCCGAACGTGAGTGTGCGCAAATCCTCGCAGATCTTTCGGCCGTCGGGACCTACCCAGTCGTTTTCCGCGGCCACGATGGCCACCGGGCCACTGGCGATGCGTGTGAAACGCCGGTGTTCGATGGTCCCGTGCGTTCGGGCTTCGTCCCAGAAGGTGATGCCGTTAACGCTCCCGTGCGTGAACCACAGCGACCGCTGATGGATATGGTCTTTGCGCTCGCCCGGCAGTTCACCCATGGGATAGGCGCGAGTCATGGGCTTGCCTGTGGGCCCCAGGATGGGCCAAAGGATGGGCTTGGTGCCGCTGCGGGTGAGATACTCGGTAAACAGCGCGCCATCGATTTTGATCACCACGCCCTGCTTCGATTTTTCGGCGGTAACCTCTGCAAAAGCGTGGCCCGCGGCCAACCCGATGGCGGCCGCACACATCGTGCAAAATAAAGTCCGCATAGGTGCATCTCCGACGATACCAACACACAGGGACCCGTTGGCCCCATCATATCCCGCCGGGCCGGAGGTTGCCACCTGCGTGGTCGCCCCCCGCGTCGCACTCAGCGGCCCAGCCAGCCTCGCCACGGGCTGCACGGGGCTATGGGACGCCCAAGGAACCAGTCTGCACCCGTCGCACGCAGTGTGCCATGGATCCGCACACCAGGCTGGTCGCAGGGCCTCTTACGGCTTGGGCGCGATTTTGCCCGTGTCGCGGCGCAGTGCCTGGATGGCCTTCCGCACCGCCTGGCCCGCCACGCCGCCCCGCCATCCGGGCAGGCGGAGCCCGTGCTGATGCAGAATGAGCTTTTCGATTCGGCCGTCGGGTTCGATTGTGAACTCCAGTTCCGCTTTTACGGCCCGGTAGAAAAACCGCGTCTCCGAGGCCGGGTAGATGCCCAGGCTTGGCTGATTGGTGGCTTGAGCCCATAGCCGATCTTCCCGGCGGAACACCGTGATTGAAAACCCTGGCACGATTTCATACACGCCCACGTAGCGATCGAGCTTGTTGGCAGGCAGCCGGATAGGCATGCGGACTTCCGGGGGTTCCACTTTTTCGCCAGCCAGCAGCCTCAGCACCTTCATTCCCAGCACATCGCCGATCCCCCCGGCGGTGTTCGAAAGCACGACCACGCCGGTGTTCGTCTTTTTGCAAAAAGCCACGTAACTGTGGTATCCGCCCGTCTGGCCGTTATGCCAGTGAATGCTTTGGCGGGTGTTGACGTGCCATCCCAGGGCCATCTGCTGCCCGGGGCCAATCTCGCGCCGGGGCAGTTGGGCGGCATCGAGGATTGGCCGAAGCGGTGTAGGGATTTGTCCTAGATTGGCCGCAAGCCATCGCACCAGATCCTCGGCCGTGGACCGCAGCGCGCCCGCGCCGGCGAGCGCGGGAAAGTCCCAACAGCCCAGCGGCCGGCCATCGATGTCATGGCCTGGGCTCAATCGCTGCGGTTGGGTACCGGACAGGGTGATTCGCGTATTATCCAAAGCCAGCGGCCGACAGATCCGCTCCACTACCAACGACTCGTAATCCTTGCCCGCCCGGCGGGCCAAGGCATGACCCAGCACCCCCATACCGAAGTTGCTGTATTGGTACCTGGTCCCTGGGCGGCTTTGCAGTTGGACATCGGCCAAGGCCTGGTACATCTGTTCCACCGTGTAGTGGGCGTAGGGATTGTCCGGATACTTGGCCACCTGCGGCAAGAGATTGGAGGGCAGACGGGGCAAGCCGGACGTATGGGTGGCTAGATCGAGCAGCGTGATGCCGCGGCCTTCCCATTGCGGGACCTTGACATCGGGCGGCAAGAACCTGGCCAAGGGGTCGTCTAAGGCCACCTCGCCTCGGTGCACGGCATCGGCCAGCAAAACGCCTGTAAATACCTTGGTCACCGAGCCGATTTCGAACAGGGTGCGGGCGTCGGGCGTTTGCGGCCGCTTCGGCGAGAGAATGCCGTAGCCGAAAATGGCCGTCCGCGACCCGTCGATGATGCCGACCACCAGGCCCACGGCCGTGCCGCTTTCGATCACCGGCCGGACCAGCGCATCGACCCGGGCCTTGAGATCAGCCTGGGCCGCCAGCCCTGTGCCGAGCAGGCAGGACCACGCCACAAGGGCCAGTGTGCATCGGGCCTTGGCCCGTATGCTCGGCGGCGGAGATGGGCTGCTACTGGCGTAGGCCCGCTTGCCGCCGCTATTCCCCGCGCCGAAAAGCGGGACCAAACACCCCAAACCGCGGCGGCCCAAACTCCATTTCCCGGCGCTGACAGTATGCTGGTTCGACCTGGTTTGCCGCATGCTGCTACCAAAGATATGAGGACAAGTCCGCCGCCGGGTTCCGCCAAACCCAGTGCATGTCGCAAGTAGTCCGCCATTGTGCCGGCAAGGGGGCGGCTTTGCCAAGGCCGGTGGCACGTGATACGCTCAAGATATATTGGAATACGCGCCGAGCCCGGCAGCGCAGCACTTGCTGTGCTATCCGCGGGGCGGTCGGAGGCTGGTACTATGACACCTGCGCTTCGGGTTTTGACGGTCGTGGCCATGCTGCTCCCTGCCGGTTGCATGCAATATGAGCCTGCCCCGTCCAAGGCACCCGACAGGCGGCCAGAAAGGAGCGTCCAACAGGTGCCCGGGTCGCCTCCGCCGGCTGGGGGAGCGGCAAGCCAGACCGCGACCGGTTTGCCGGGGCCGCCGTCGTTGGCAGCCAAACCCGCGCCAGCGTCCTCCCCGCCTGTTTCCGCTTCCAACTTGCCGCCAGCGCCCCCTCCGGCTGGACCGGGAATTAGGATGCAGGTGTGGCTGTCGGCAGGCGTGGCCCTGCCGCAAACCTTGCCTGACGGCAGCGTGATGACCTTCAGCGTGGATTACGAGTTTCTGCCCGGCCATGCCCCGGCGTCTTCAGGGGGGTATGTGCTGGTCATCCAACGGCCCCATGGCCCCCCGGGGCGTTTTCCTGTGCAGCTTCGGGCAAAGGATACGCTGGCGGTTTTCACGAATTGGCCCCCTTCGGAAGGCCCGTTTCATGCGCACCTGGAGGATGCATCTGGCCAGCGGATTTCGGACTCGGTGGAACTTCGTTGAGTTTTTCGCCGGAATTGGCTGGAAGGTGTGCGTCGGGGCAATCCGGCGCTTGGGTTGCGAGCAAGCCAGGCACCATGCCGGGTAAAACGTGTGCTTGCGGCGCTGGTTTCAGCGGCGGGCTTCGCGAACCAGATGGCCCAACTCCGGCACAATCAGCCGCTCCATCGCCAGCCGAACGGCCGCTTCGGAGCCGGGCATGGACAACACCACCAGCCGGCCCATCAGGCCTCCCAACGCCCGGCTCAGCATGGCCGCCGCACCAATCTCGTGATAGCTGAGCATCCGGAACAACTCGCCGAAGCCCGGCAGCGGTTTAGTCAGCAGTCGGCTCAGGGTTTCGAAGGTCTGGTCGCGGCTCCCCAGCCCGGTCCCTCCGGTCAGTAGCACGGCATCCACGTCGCCACGGGAGGCGTAATCCTCCACCAGAGCGCGAATTTCGCTCGGCTCATCCGCAACGATGCGGCGATCTACGACCGCATGGCCGGCTTTTTCCAAAAGCTCGACGATGGCCTGCCCGCTTCGATCGCTGGCCAGCGTCCGGGTATCGCTGACGGTGATCACCGCGCACCGCACGCAGGCGGGGGCTTCGGCCCGATGTTGCTCCGGAACCTGGGGCATACGTGTATCATCCGCAAGAGTCATCGCCGTGGTGCGACGCGTTGGATTGTTGCGGAATGTGGCCCCGAGGGCAAGCCGCCAGAAAACAGCGTCACTGGCCGCGCAAAGCCGGCAGCAGAGGGACCGAAACCGCCGCCCGGACTGCAATCAAACCGGCGCTCAACCCGGCGCCAAGCACCAGGCCCGCCAAGCCCAAGAGGGTCAGCCAGGGGACTTCGGCGCGGTGTGCGGCGAAATGGGGAAGTACGGCGGCTCCCGCAGCCACCCCTCCGATGACCAAACCGGAAGCCAGCAGGACCGCGTTTTCCAGCGTTACCAGCCAACCCAGCGTCCAGCGGCGAAAGCCGGCGGCCCGCAACAGGGCCAACTCGCCACGCCGCTGGATCACATGGCGGAGCTGTACCACGGCCAGTCCCACGGTTCCCAAAAGCAGTCCCAGGCCGCCCAGGCTCTGGAAGGTGCTCAGGTACGTGTTCTGTACCGCCAGAAAGCGGGCTAGCCGGGCGGGAGCCGTCTCCGTGGCCAGTCCGTAATCGCCCAAATAGCTCTCCAGGGCCTGGCGGACCTCGGGCACGATCGAAGCAGGGGCTTCGATCAAGAAGAACCGGAAGCCGGCGGCCTGGGGAAAATACTGCCGGAACGCCGCGTCGCCGATCAGCATTACGCCCTGAAAGAGGCTATCGCGCAACAGCCCGACCACCACCAGGCGCAGCGGCTGGCCGCGGCCGTCGCGAATTTCCACAGCCCGCCCGATGCCCGGCCCCAAGTGCAGCGAGTAGGTCGCTGTGGCGGCATCAAGTACGACGGGCACACGAGGAACGCCATCGGGATCCGGCTCCAGAGATTGTTCGAGAAGGGACCAGGGATTGCTTTGCTGGCCGGGCCTGGCCAAGCCTGTCCACGCGAAGCCCCCGCGCTCCACCATCGCCTGAGGCACGCCCAGCACCCGGGGCTGGCGCGGCCGATACAGGTTCAAGCAACTGGCATCGTCGCCCGGCTGCACCCGGAAGCTGTAAATGCGGCAGTTCCGCAGCAGGCGGGCCGCGGCCGGCGGGATGCCCAGTTGGGCTCGGCCGACGTCGGTGTCGAGGTCGGCCAGCAGCGGCAGATCGCTCTCGGCCACCAGCGTAAAGCCCCCCGTGCCGCTGGTGTAGTGGAGCGACGTTTGGCCTACATCGACGCGGAACACGCTGATGGCTCCCAGAAGAAATACGGCGCTTGCCACCAGACCTACAGTCAGCGTGCTTCGCCCCGGGTGCCGGGCGGTGTTACGCACCGCCAGACGCAAAATGTTTCCGCGCCCGACCGTCACAGCCGCCCCCGTGGCTCCTGCGGCCAGCCGGCTCCAGAAAAAACACATGCCGGCAGCCAGCATCAGCAAGCCGGCCAGGAAGAACAGTCCGGCCTGGAGCGTTTCCGACAGTGTGGTCCCAAGTACGCCCAAGGCCAAGGCCAACACGAGGCAAGCGAAGGTCGCCTGGATCCATCTGCGTGTGGCGGCAGGGCGCAAGGAAGGTTCGGATTCCAGCGCGCCAGAGAGAAGTCGCCGGCACGAAACACGGCTTGCCCGCCATGCCGACCCCACGATGGTGGCTCCGCAGATGCCAGCCCCCGCGAGATACCCCACGGCCAGGCTTTGGGGCGCCCACGCCAACCGCAAAAAAGGCGTCGCAATAGCCCCCAGCCATATCGTTTGCAGCCCCCAAACTACCAGGGCCGCGTAGCCGATGCCCAGGACCACCCCCACCAGACCACCCGTAGCGGCTACTAGCAGTCCTTCAGCCACGAGCACTCGCATGGCCTGGCGCCGCGTGAAGCCGATGGCCAGAAGGATGCCCAACTCGCGGGCACGCTGGACAACTCCCAGGCGAAACAAAAGCACCACCAGCATTCCCGACGAGACCAGCAGGAAAAAGCTGAAGCCGAGGAACAGGAACTCGAAGTCGGTGGTGCCGGCCGAGGCCGCCAACCCTTGCTTCTTCACAGGCTGAAACACTAAACCCATCCGTGTGGGATCGAGCGCCAACCGCCGGGCTAGCTTCTCGGCGGTCCAGCCGGGCAGGGGAGCGACCCGGAGCGAGGTAACTTGGCCGAATCGGCTGCCCCAAAGTTTTTGACCGGTGGCCAGCGATACGAAAGCCTTCGGCGTGCCCCGGTAGCGATTCCAGTACGCCTCGTCCTTGACCCGCACGCGGGTGGCGTCGAAAGGAAACGGCGGATCCCACGAGGCTATGCTCCGGCGGTCGGTCAACCCCGGAACTTCCGGGGTAAACGCGGGATCGGCCGCCGCCCCTTGCAAGGCCACGATGGCCGCCAGGCGGAATTCCGCCCATCGCTGCCGCACCACTCCGCCGGTGCTTTCTGGCTCGAAGTATGCCACCTGAATGCGGTCGCCCGGCTTGGCTTGGAGGTCTTCGGCCGCCCAACTGTTCAGTGCAATCTCGTCGTGGGCCAGGGGTGGGATCGGTTTTCCATCGACGCCGCACATGGGGCCCAGTGGCGGCTCGGCTGCAAAATCCACTGCCGCAATGGTCGAGTATGGTATCGTATGCTTGCCTAGCGCAAGGGTTATAGCCAGGTATACGAAGGCCGGCTGGACGCGGAAATCACCTAATGCGGCCAGGGCGCGGCGGATTTCGCGCTCTGCGGCCGGGTCCAGCACAAGGCGGTCCGAGGTGATGTTGATGTAACCTTGGCCGGCCGGTTCGATCCGCAACCCATAGTCTTCCGGCAGGGGGCGCCAAAGAGGCGCCCCCATGCCTGGCCGCTGCGGCGCTAACCCGGGGGCTGTGCTGGCAGGCCCAGAAGTATCGCCTGCGGCTTCGCCTCGTGGGGTGCCAGCCCGAGTTGTTTCCGAACTGCCATTTTCTGCCGCCTCGGCCAGCTTAGTGCCCGCCGCCAGAATGGCATTGACCCGGCCGGGCTGCCCCAAGCGGTCCTGAAGCCACCCAAGGTCCACATAGGCATTGCGGGGCTCGCGCTGGCTGGCCTCCAGGGCGAACCGGCCGACACCCTCCGTGCCAATCACCTCGCGCACCACCGCGCGCTGGGTGAGCACCGTATCGGTGCGCCGTCCCAAAGCGCTTTCTGCAGGTATGGCGCTGGGACGCGGCAAGCGTAAAAGCAGTTCGTCTCCCTCGGCCACGCCCAGATCGTCGGCCAGGACGCGGTTGAGCACGATCTGGCGATCGCCGGGGCGATGGCTCGCCCCCGCGTTCCAAAACGCCCAAAAGCGTTGGTCGCACCCGATGAGGTTCACTTGGTTGGCGCGGCGTGGGGGCCTTGGCCCTGCGGTTTCCAGGCTCACGCGCAGAAGGATGACTGGTGCGGCGGTCCCGGCAGGCCCCGCGGTGGCGGACGCCGCCTCGGCCAGTTCCCCGCGAAAAAACCGGTCGGCGACCAGCGCCTCGTCAATCCGGCCCAGACGCTCGTACGTTACGCGCCGGAGACTCGCCCGCATCGAATCGCCCACCACCAAAGCCCCGACCACCACGGCGGTGGCCACCGCCACCCCGCAGGCAGCCGCCCCTTGAATCCGGCGGTGATACCACAGCGACGCCAGGACAAGGCGGAGCGCGCTCATCGTTCCACCAGGCGGCCATCATCGAGTTCGTACTGGCGGCCCATCCGCCCAGCCAGCGCCGGGCTATGGGTTACCACCAACAGCATGGCGTTTTGTTCCTGAGTGACTTCCAAGAGGAGGTCAGCCACCCGGGCCGCCGTGGAGCGGTCCAGGTTTCCCGTGGGCTCGTCGGCCAGCACCAGAAGCGGCCGGTTTACCAGAGCCCGCGCCAGGGCGGCCCGCTGCCGTTCGCCCCCCGAGAGTTCGGCGGGGCGGTGTTGGAGCCGATCGGCCAGGCCCACGCGGGCCAAAAGCTGTTGCGCCCGGGTCACGTCTTCCGGCGCCGTCCGGCCGGCGGCCACTGTCGGCACCAGCACGTTTTCCAGCACCGTGCACTGGGGCAGCAAGTAATGTTCCTGGAACACAAAGCCGATCTTCTGGCGGCGGAACGCGGCCAGGTCAGGCTCCGACAAGCCGGCCGGGTCCTGTCCATCGAGCAGCACCCGGCCCGAGGTGGCTGGCTCCAATGTCCCCACGATGCTCAACAGGGTGCTCTTTCCCGACCCGCTGGGGCCCATGATGGCGGCCGTCTGGCCCGACTCCAGCACCAGCGATACCCCCCGCAGCACCCGCAGAGGTTCGCCTCGCGTGGGATACTCTTTGCACACCGCTTCGACCACCAGCGAACTCATGGGCCCGCCTGCGTGGAAAGATACAAGGCCAACCCCATCTGGCCGATCTGGTCGAGTTGCTCTTCCAGCCAGTCCACGTGCTGATCCTCTTCCTTGAGGATGCGTTCCAGAAGGTCGCGCGTCACCGCGTCGCGGACCTCGTCGGCCAGGCGGATCGCCTCGTTGTACTGCCGGACGGCGCCCAGTTCCGCTTCCAGGTCGGCCCGAAGCTGCTTTTCCACATCCGGTCCGATGTGGATGGCATTGAGGCGGCTGACTGTCGGCGGGGATTCCAGAAAAATGATCCGGGCGATAAGCGCCTCGGCATGTTTCATTTCCTGGATGGCCCGCTTCTCGATCGCATCGTGCAACCGGTCGTAGCCCCAGTTGGCGCACATCTCGCTGTGCACGATGTACTGATTGATGGCCGTCAGTTCTTCGGCCAACAGTTCGTCGAGCTTCTGGATGAGTTGAGGATTGCCTTTCACGATCCGCCTCCTCGGTAACGCAGGATGGGAAGTGCACGCCGCCTATGCGCACGGCTCGGATCGCCGGCAGCGCGCTGTAAACACCTGGAGTATTGACCCGGCGGTTTGCCGGGCCGTCCGATGCCGATGCCCGCTTGGACAAAGGCTGACCGAGCCTGCCAACGTACCTGCCAGAATAGGCAAGCGCTGGCGGTGGGTCAATGGGCGGCGGCCGACAGAAGCGACTCGCCCCCTAGCCCGTAAAAGGTGTACTCGGCATCGGGGACCGCATCGCCCCAACCGCCCCCAAACCCCCCTTGCGGGTCTTCGCACTGGGCGATAAACCGTCGTGCAGCCTGGGCATCAATCTGAGCGAGCACGCCCAGGTCCCCGAGGGCCGCCAAGGCGGTGAACGTGCTCAACAGATCGGCCAAGGGAATCCGGGCGTGGGCGCGAAACCCGCCTTCGGCATTCTGCATGGTCAAAAGGAATCGGGCAGCGCTTTGGGCACACGCCGTGTCGCACGCATCCAAGACACGCAATACCGCCACGGCCGCTGCCGTGGGGTTGGTGCCCCCGTGACGCATAGCATCGAGTTCGACAAACCCCCCGTCGGGCCGCTGCCGCGATCGGATCAGACCTGCCACCTGCTGTGGCGCTGCAATGGGCATCTCCAGCAGTTCCAGCGACACCACCGCCAGGAATGTGCCGTAGGTGCTACTGGTTGAACTGTCGGCCGTCTTGGCGTAACCCCCGTCCGGGCGGCGCAGGGCTTCCAGGCTTTCCCACAGCCATCGGCGAATGTCCGCCGCCGTGCCCAAAACATGTGCACCGGTCATCGCCTCCAAAAGCCCGGCCGCGAAGACCACCGAAACCAGGTCCACCAGTGCCAGCGGCCGTCCAATCTGTTGCCGAAGGTAACGGGCAGCCCGATGGGCTACGGTGTCGGTCAAGCTTCCCGCCAAAGCCAGGGCCCGCAGGGCAAAACTGGTGTAATAGGGATTGCTCGGCCCCTGGCGGCCGGAAAATCCTCCATCGGCATTTTGGAGGCCGACCAGGAACGCGGCATGACGCTGACGCCGCGACGGATCCATGGCGGACAGCCCAGCTAAAAGGCGCTTGGTCAGTTCCGTAAGATAGGCCAATGACACGACTCCTCGTGAACCCGGGGGAAGACACGCGAATCTGGAAAACTCGTCGGCGGCGCGACCTCCCGGGGCTACGGCGGGCGGGGGGTCCCGAACCAGCGCCGCACGCCGCCGGCGGCCGGTTCGGGAGAGGCTACGGGTTCGACATCGCAGTAGTACAGGCAATTCGTCGGTACAGGGTGCGGATCTGTTCAGCCATGCTCGCTGCGTGGTACTGGCGGTGCACGACCTCTTGTGCCTGCCGGGCATAGGCGGCAGCCAAGGCAGGGTTTTCCAGCAATCGAGCCACGTTCCGTGCCAGATCAACAACATCATGGGCCCGAAACAAGAGGCCGCCGCCCGTTTGGGCAAGCAGCTCGGGAAATGCGCCCTGATCGGCCGCCACGACCGGCACGCCGTTGGCCCAGGCTTCCAGGGCTGGCAAGCCACGGGCTTCGGGCTGGATCGACGGCAGGCAAAGCACGTCCAGCGACTGAAGGAATGCGATCTTCTGGCGGCGATCCGCCGCGCCAAGGTAGCGGTATTGGTGGGTCAATCGCCGCTCGGCCAGCCATCGCTCGATGTTCGCCAGGTACGTCCGCTCCGCCGGTCCCAAGTAACCGGCGGCAACCAGTTCGACCTGGTCGCCGAAGCGGTCGCGGAGTATATCCAGAGCCTCAACCAGCAGATGCACCCCTTTTTCGGGCGCGATGCGGCCCAGATAGCCGATCCGCCGCCGCTCCGAAGGCTGGCGGGGATACGGCAGCGCGCTTCCGGGCGGCAGGTGGCCGGCCAGGTTCAACCCCGGCGGCACCACCGTGATCCGCTCCGGCGGGAGGTTTAGATATTCGGCCATTCGGCCGGCGTAGTGCCTGGAGGGCGCGACGAGGCCATCCAGTTCCGCCGCGTGCTGGCAGAGCTGCTGGCGGGCCTGAGCGCTATAGGGTTCGGGGAGTTGCGAGACGAAGAGGTCTTCGCCGGCCAGCCCCGCCACCACGGGCACGTGCAATTGGCGGCGAATGGCACTTCCCAGGCCGGCCAGGAGCGCGGTCGAAAGATGTACCACCTCGGGTTGCACGTTCTCTTTCAGCCAGCGCACGGCGGTTTGCACCACGCTGCGCTGCGGGCCCTGGTCGCCGCGGAGCATGGCGACAGTCAGCGGTCCCAGTTTTGCCGGCGCCGTGGCCGCTGCCCGTTCGCCGATCCATCGCAACAATCGAGGGCTGTCGAGCCAGTGCATGAAGATGGGGGGCATCCACCGGCACACGCCGACGCGCTGGTGGAGGTACACGTTCAGCCCGCCGAGGACCACATGCTCCAGGCTGAGGTCGTTTTCGTCGGTTCGGAGCGGCGTGTAAGCCGGCACCAGGAACACGTCCTCCCCGGCATCGCGCAGGGCAGCGGCCAAGGTGTTTCCCTGAAGGCACTGTCCGCAATACATGCCCCCTGCACCGGCAGTAATCAACGCGATTCGCATGGCGAGTGGAAACGGCAAAGGGGAACAGCTACCGCCGGCCTGGCACCCGGCAGCCGTAGCGCCGAGCCGACACAGACAACTTCAGGCGAGGACGGCATCGGCCAAATAATGCAAGAGCCGTACCAGCGGGGGCGAACTGGCATCTTCGGCGATCGCATGGGCTCGCCGCCGGTGTTTTTCGACCAAGGCGAGGGCCTGGTCGAATACGCCGGCCTGCTGGTACAGCGCGCCGATAGCCGCCAGCGGCGGCCGATCGCCCTCGTCGCCGTTGGCCAACAGGCGTTGGAGTTCGTTCCGATGGCTGGGGGCGAGATTCTGCATGGCCAGCGAGGCCAGGATGGTGGGCCGGCTGCCGGGTCGATCCGCGGTGGCAGCTTGGCCCCGGGGGGTTTTCCAGCGCCAGTCATCCAGATCGTCGAGGATTTGGTAGGCCACGCCCAAGTGGCGGCTGAAGCGTGCAGCCAGCGCCCGCAGTTCCGGAGGGCTGTGGGCCAGGCGGAGGCCGGCCCAAAGGGCCGCCTCGAACGCCGGGGCAGTCTTCAGTGCGTAGATCCGCAGTACCTCCAGCGGCGGCAGAGAGAACTGAGGTGCTGCCCGCCAGCTCAGTTCCGCCCCCTGGCCTTCGCACAAGCGGAGATGGGCTTCGGCCAGGGTGGCCAGCACGTCGCTGACGGCGGCCGCGCCCAGTGCCGCCTGCTGGCCCGCCACCAGCCGATACCCCAACCCGATCAGGTAGTCGCCCACGTTGATCGCGGTAGCCGCTCCATGCTGCCGATGCAGCGCCGGCTGCCCGTAACGCTCGCTATCATCGTCCTCGATGTCGTCGTGGACCAGCGAGGCCTTGTGGAAGACTTCGATGGCTACAGCCACTCGCCGCACGCTGTCGGGGATTTGGGCCGCGTCCACGCCGCTTTGGGCTTGATAGGCCGCCAGAGTGATGAAAGGCCGGAAGTATTTGCCGCCGCGGAGCAGGAAATCCCAGGCCAACGTTTCAGTGGCCGCCAGGGGATCCAGCGCCAGCCCGGCAGCGGCAGGCCCTGACTGCCCAACGGCGACCGGGGCCCGCCGGCACAGCGGGCGTAGCAGCCGGGCCAACTCTTCCGCCTCGAACAGGCGCGAAGCGGCACGCAACAGCGGCAAAAACTGCGGCACCAATGCGCCCCCCGGCCGATACGGCGTCGCAATCATCTCCGCAACCCACTCCACGTCGATCGCGGTGTTGCGGCAGCCGTTGGTCAAAAGCGGTACGGCCATACAGGGGATGCCCACCTGGAGCACCTTCTCCAGGGCCTTTTCCAGCGAGTTGAGACAGGCGGCGCCGAGGATGGCATCCGCCTCCCCTTGCACCACCATCTTCAGCACGATCGGCGAGCCTTCCGCAATCAGCACCCGGTAGCCCAAGGCTTCGGCTTGGCGCTTCAATTCGTTCAGTTGGCAGGCCCCGCACGATCGGCATATCAGGCCCAGCGCATCGTACTGGGCCGGACACGTCTCGGCCTTGCGCAGGCAATGCGGCAACAAAAGCAGGCGCCGATCAAAGGGAACCGCCTCCACCCGTTGCCGCCAATATGCCGAGGCAAAGGCCACCATGCTGAACCCAAGATAGCACTCGGGGAGTGCGAGTTCGGCCAGAATAGCGCGGCCGTGGTTTTCCAACGTGATGCGGCCCAGGGGGCGACCGGGTTCCAGACCACTGGCTCGCCGGGCGGCACAGGCCCGGATCCGCTGGCGGTCCTGCCACAACTCGGGAATGCACTTGATGCCGGTGGTCTCGCCCACCAACAGTGTGTAGGTCTGCCCGGCGGGCCATCCCGCGGCATCGGGGCCAGGAGGTAGGGGTGCGCTAGCCAAGGGGAGTTGCCTCGTTCGCCTGTATTGCCCCGCAAGCGCGTCCTAGCGCCGAAACCACAAAGATCTGCGGATACAGTTTCTCATCATACCAAAGCCGGGCAAAGTATAAACCGATGGGCGAACTCTGGCGATAGCGCCCGGTTTCCACTGCGTCCACCAGCCACGCAAGCCCCCGGGCCAACGCCGCTTCGACCGCAGGCTCCGCCGGTGCCGCCAGGAGGGCCTCGATTGCCAACGCCGTTTCTTCGACACTGGACACCTGTCCGCCAGGCCCCCCCGCCCTCGTTAAACCGCCCCCCCAACCGCCATCTTGTCCTTGCTGCGCCACCAGAAACCGCACCCCGCGCTGTGCTGGCGGGCTGGCCATCCGCTCTAAATCGCGCAGCGCATGGAGTACCCGCGACGTGCCGTATACATAGTTTTGTTCATCCACTGAGTATTGATTTCCGAACCACAGGGGTACCCAACTGCCATCCGGCCGCTGCTGCCGCACAAGGAAAGCGAGACCCCGGCCGAGGGCCCGATCCATGCGTTGACCCAGTGGCCCCCACTCGGCCGCCGCTTGTCGCCACGCCCACAAGGCCCGCAGGGCGTGGGCGGTCAAATCCACGCCGCTGCGGTCGAAGGGCAAGGCCCCCCAGCCTCGACAAAACGTGGGGATGCCCCCATCGCGGTTCTGTAAGCCCAGTAACCAGGCAATTCCTTGCTGGGCAGCTTCGTCGATGCGGCGGATAGGTGAGTCCGCCGCATCGCCATTGCCACCCTTGCCCCTCTTATCCGAGCCGGCCCCCAGGGCCGAGCGGATGGCGGCCAGAGCCAAAAGGGCGCCGGCCGTGTCGTCGGCATCTGGCACCGCCCCCGAAAGGTCGCTCCACCCCCAACCCCCTGGCCGAGCTTCCGTAAAGGGATGCACGTGGCGGTGCTGGCAGGCTAATAGCCAGTCTAGCGACACCCATTGGGCCACGGGCTGGCCCGCCCCAGCCAACGCACCAACCGCCAAGGTGGTTACCCAAGTGGCCAAGTTGGTGTCGATGGGCCAGGAACCATCGCTGCGCACCGAATTGAGCAGAAAGGTTACTCCGCGTCGCCCCACCGGATGATCGGCTCGTCCCGTGGCTGCCAAGCTCATCACCACGAAGCTGGTCAGCGGCACCGCTTCGAGGAACCCGCCGCTGGCGGGCTGCATCCGCTCGGCCACCTCCAGCGTCCGCCGCAGCAGGCGGTCTCGCACCCCGCGGATAAAGGGATTGCGCGGCGGGCCATGAAGGTGTCGCACCTGCCCGATGGCCACCAGCGCCGGAATCGCATAACTCACCACCGGAATGCGGAGAAGCCCCAAAAGCCGGCGGGGCAGACATGCCAGTTCGAAGGGCAGGCGCGGAACCTGATCCCACGACACCACTCCCGCCAGGGCGCAATTGGCCAAGATGGGCACGGCAAAAGTCTTGTCCTTGCCGTAACGCCGCTGCAGTCCCGCGACGCCCCCTCGGGCGTGGATGTAACGATCGGCCCGCGCCAACCGGTCTCGGTGTCTCTCGGCCACGCCGGCCAGGTGCATGGCGGCCTTCGCGAGCATCGTGGTGGCGATGTTCGAGGGGCTTTGGGGTGTATCGCCCCAGCCACCGTCAGCATTCTGCGTCGCGGCCAGCCAGGCCACGCCGGAATCGATCCGCGATTCCAGCACGTTCCGGTCGACGCTGCCGGCAGCCCCCGCGTGGCGAAGGACCACGGCCAGGGCGCTCACCGCCGTGGCCGTCGCCAACGCCGAACTCGATAGCTCCCCCACCCAATATCCGTTAGGATGCCGTTGGGCCAGCAGAACCTCACAGGCGATTTTGAAAGCTGCGCAAAGTCGGTCGCTATCCACGCCCCGCATGGCGGCCTCGTCAGGGAGCGGGTTGAGCGTACGATTGCCAATCGACTACCGAACCATCGCTGTGCAGGGACATGCCCCGCAACATCTCGGCAGGGACGCCCGGCAAGAGCACCTGCACCGATCCGTCGCACACCAGCACGTTAATGCCGCCCGCATGGGCCGATGAGGGCCCTTGCCCAGGTGCGGTGCCCTGGCCTCCCACGGCAGCATCCAGGGGCAGGTCGCGGGGTTCGGTCCAGCGCACACGGGCCCCTACGACTTCCACCACTACGAGCGTGTTCGACGCGCCGTCGCGGATGTCGGCCAGCGACACCGACTCATTCGGTCGGCCACCCACGGTCCCCGGCCCCACCAGCATCAGATAGTTCGTCTCCCCCGGTACCGAAGCCGCCGGACAGCAATACACGCCGGGTACCCGGGCCACCAAGGCCGAGTTGCTCGGGCTGTTCCACGGTTGCGCTTTGTCGTACTGGCTGTAGAGGAACTGTTCGCCGAGGAAGGGCAAGATCAGCACGCGCCAACTGTGCATCGGCCGGCCCCGGCCATCGGTGGTCACAGCGGGCGGGAATGCCCCGTACACCCTGTGATAGGTGTATAAGGCCGTGCCGATGCGCCGGAGGTTGGCGGCACACTCCGCCTGCCGGGCATCGCGGGTCCCGCGGGGGCCTGCGGCCAGCAGATAGGCGAGCAATCCTAGCATGGCCGCCCCGGCAGCTAGGACCAAGGAAAACAACGCCACGGCCGCGCCCGCCGAGGGGTTGCGCCACCCGGGACCGCCCGGCGCCCGGAGGCTCGGGATGGCCACCAGCCGGCCACACCGCGCGCACGGGCCGGATTGGCCGGCATATCGGTCGGCCACCAATGTCTCCAGGCCACAATGCGGACATGCGAACCAGAACGGCATGGTTCACCCTGCGCGGTAGGCCCGCACCCTATCCATCACGCGATTGGCGGTCGCGATATCCGGCGCCCCCGTTACCCGGTAGAAGACCCCGCCGCACAGCCGCCGAGCCTCCAGGGCCTGCACGAATCGCGGGAAATCGACCTGCACCACGAGCGGCACATCGCCCGTGCGGGCGCGAAGTTCCGCCAGGACCTCGAAGGCCGGCGCATACCCGCGGTCGTCCCCCAGATACATGGCCTTCAAGCCACGCAACGTGCTCACCGCTTCCAGCAGGTGCCGGCCATTGCCGTGAATGTGCAGCACCCCGCCATCATAACGCGAGAATATGCGTTCCACTGGCTCGCGCCCCCACTGTTCGAAGCAGGCCACCGAGGTCATGTGAAACGGGTCCACGCTTTCCGACACGATGCGCCCCGGTATCCACTGCACCATGTTGCTGAACGTGCCGCCAGCCAGGCCCGGCACACGCGCGAAGAACTCGTCCTGCACCGCCACGTTGATCTCATAAGCCAGCGCAATGGCCCGCCGCACCATTTCGGGCCGCTCCGAAAGGGCCAAATACGTGTTCGTCGCTCCCACCAACTCGAACACGAAGTTCAGGCCATCGATCAGGATGAAGTGGCTGATGCCGAATTTTCCCTCAGCCGCGCGCACAAATACCGCAAGCTGGCGCCGATAGCGATCGAACCACGGGTGGCTCAGGTCCAGACGCAAGCGGTCGAACTGGTTCCAGTCGGACAAGAGGGGGGCCACCATCGAGGAAATCCACCCGTTTTCAGGATGGGCCAAAAACTGGACCTTGCCTCC
>Ga0315298_1004331_pt1 | contig 21341 bp, 16 predicted proteins | sample WHS_1_MG_FD_203077 | JGI IMG/M metagenome (GOLD analysis project Ga0315298, IMG submission 203077) | Extremophilic microbial mat communities from Washburn Hot Springs, YNP, Wyoming, USA - WHS_1_MG | ecosystem: Environmental > Aquatic > Thermal springs > Hot (42-90C) | place: USA: Wyoming...
GCTTTCGCCAACCATAAAAACGCGCCCGGCTGTTCTCTGCCGCCAATGACCGAATGTTGTCATCGGCGGGTATTTCTGATTGCTTGTGTCCGGCGATTGTGTTACACTGAAAAGCGGTTCAGGGTTCGGGTGCGATACGATATGCACGTCTGATTACCGGACCGGCCGGAACAACCTGTGTCGCGATGCGGTGTAGTTGTAAACGAGGACGAGGCCGCGCCGATGTGGCGTGCCTTCCGTAAAAGCCGGCTGGCATAAGGCGGCCCGACCCGAGCAGACATTACAGGCCCTCCCAAAGCCGGGGTTGACTCTCACGCCCGCAGCCCCGGCTTCTGTTTTGCGCCCAGAGCCGTCCAGTCAACCGTGCCGATGGCCGATGCGATCGCGCCGGGTATCGGCGACTGGCGAGGACTTCGCGGCATTTCCGACTCCGGCACGATGCACAGCACCGGCACTCTGCCCCATTTCTCGATCGCTCTGGGATTCGTCTCCTCGGCCAGCGGAGGCGTGTCGGCTGGATACCGGTTTATCACCACCCCCGCCGTGCTGACGCCGCGCGACCGCAACGCCCACAACGTAAGCAGCGTGTGATTTATCGTGCCCAAGCCGGCCCGCGCAACGACCACCGCCGGCAGACCCAGCCCCGCGGCAATATCCAGAAACGTATGCCGCTCGTCTATCGGCGTCATCACCCCTCCCACTCCCTCCACCACCATGAAATCGCTGTCGCGGCACATCAGCGCGATCGCTCGGTTTATGCTCTCCCAGTCCACCGGCCGACCTTCGCGCTGTGCGGCCACGCCCGGTGCCAGCGGCTCCCGATACCTCTGCGGGCAGACCAGATCCAGCGGATGCGGTGCATCGGCGCAATGTGCCAGAAACTCCGCATCCTCGCTCACCAACCCCTCCCTGCGGTGCACGCAGCCGGTTGCAACGGGTTTGCACACCGCCACCCGCCGGCCGTCGCCCTTCAGCCAGCGCGCGATCGCTCCGGCCACTACCGTCTTGCCCACCCCCGTATCGGTTCCCGTCACCAGCAGGCCGGATATCTCCACCGCATGCACAACGGCGCCCATATGTCGTCACCTTTCTGTGCGCAGAGGGCGCCCCTTTCCGCGCCGCGCGACCGCGCCCTCATACGATAGCTGCTCGGATCAGAGGTTCGCCACTTCCGCCCGCACCGCCTCCACGATCCGCGCCAGATCATCTTCTTCCATCGCCGGCGGCGGCATCAGCACTATCACATCTCCCAGCGGCCGCAGTATCACACCGCGTTTCCGGATGTTCATGCACACCGCAGCGCCCGTCCGCCTGCGGAAATCGAATCGCCTGCGCGAAGCCTTGTCCTCCACCAGCTCTATGCCCACCATGAAACCCTTCTGCCGGATATCGCCCACGTGCGGAAGGCCGCGCAGCGGCGCGAGCATCTCCGCCAGCCGCACCGCCTTGCGCGCTACACGCGCCGGCAGATCATTGCGCAACAGCAGCTCCAGCGATGCCGTCGCCGCTGCGCATGCCAGCGGATTCCCCGTGTAGGTGTGGCCGTGGTAAAACGTTCGCCCTTCCCACGGTTCGCCCAGAAACGCCTCGAAAATGCGCTGCGTAACGAGCGTTGCCGCCAGCGGCAGATAGCCGCCGCTTATTCCCTTGCCCAGACACATGATGTCGGGCCGGACCTCCTCATGTTCGCACGCGAACAACCGGCCGGTTCTCGCAAAGCCCGTGGCCACTTCGTCCGCTATCAGCAGCACGCCATATTCCTCCGTCAGCCTGCGCACAGATTTAAGGAACCCCTCGGGGTGCACGATCATCCCCGCCGCTCCCTGAACCACCGGCTCGATGATGACCGCCGCGAGCGTCTGACGGTGCCGCTCGAGCAGCTTTTGCAGGGCGTCGAGACATGCATCGCGCACGGCCGCCGGGTTGTCGGGCGTTTCGCTGCGATATACGTAAGGGGCAGGCGCGTAATGCACCGGAAACATAAGGGGAAAATAGGGCGTGTGAAACAGCGCCGACCGCCCCAGCGACATCGCGCCCACCGTGTCGCCATGGTAAGCGTTGCCGAACGCCACAAACTCCGTGCGCTGTTTCTCGCCGAGGTTGAACCAGTACTGCACGGCGATTTTCAGGGCTATCTCGACGGCCGTGGCGCCGGAGTCGCTGTAGAAAACGCGCTTGAGATTGCCCGGCACCACCTTCAGCAGCCGGTCGGCAAACACTATCGCCGGTTCCGAAGCCAGTCCCAGCATCGTGCTGTGGGCCACCCTGTCCAGTTGCCGGCGTATGGCCTGGTCTATTTCCGGCACGCGGTGCCCGTGGACGTTGCACCACAGGCTCGAAACGCCGTCCAGATAGCGGTTGCCGTCGGAATCTATGAGATACATGCCCTCGGCCGCGGTTATCACCAGCGGCTCGGACTCCATCCACAGTGACATCGGCGTGAACGGATGCCACAGATGCGCCTTGTCGAGACGCCGTAGTTGTTCGCTCGTCGCACCCGACATATCGCACACCACGCAGAAAACGCCGGCGAGCATACGGACATGCCGCGGGGGTGGTCAACGGCCGTGTTGTGCGGGAGAATATACGGCCGGCCATGCCGTCAGCGCCCGATAAATCTGAAATCGAACGGATGATACAGGAGCAACTCATCGACCGCGGGATCGAAGACCAGCGCGTCCTCGACGCAATGCGCGCCGTGCCGCGCGAGCGCTTTTTCCCGCCCGATGCGCGGCACGAGGCCTATGAAGACCGCGCTGCGCCCATCGGCCATGGGCAGACCATCAGCCAGCCTTACATCGTGGCCCTCATGACCGAAAGGCTGGAGGTAAGACCCGAAGACCGCGTGCTCGAGGTCGGCACGGGCAGCGGCTATCACACCGCCATACTGTCGCGCCTCGCTCGCGAGGTGTACACCATCGAACGCATAAAGCCTCTGCTGGACGAGGCTCAGCAGCGCCTGCGGGAACTGGGCTGTACCAACGTTCGCTTCAAACACGGCGACGGCACGACCGGTTGGCCCGAGTTCGCCCCTTTCGACCGCATTCTCATAGCCGCCGGCGCTCCCCGCATCCCGCGCCTGCTGCTGATGGAGCAGCTCGCCGACGACGGCATCGCCGTGCTGCCGGTCGGGCCGATGGACGAACAGGTTCTGGTAAAAGTGCGGCGGCGCGGCGGCGATCTGCTCACCGAAGAGTTCTGCCCGTGCCGCTTCGTGAAGCTCATCGGCGAATACGGCTGGCAGCAGTGATGCTTAATCCATCGCCTGCGCCCTGGCGTCTTTCTGAAGCACGTCGAATCGCGTCTCGCGCAGATGCGGCTGCATTTCCGGCCGCTCCAGCAGCTCCACCACCAACTTCGGGTCGGTGTTCACCAGCTCCTTCAGAAACTCGTACAGCTCATCGCCGCTGGTGCGCGCCAGCGCCGCGGCGCACGCCACCGTCGCCTCCCGCGAGGGAGCGAGCTCCATCACCCTGCGGAAAGCCGCCGCCGCCTCGCGGAACCGTTTGGCCTCGGCGCAGCGCTGGCCGTATGCCTGCCATATGGCGGCATCGGCTTTGCCTGCCGCTATGGCCGCTTCCAGCTCATGCAGCGACATGCCGTTGCCGTTGTTGCGGCTTATGGCTGTGCGCACGTAAACACCGCAGCACACCGCTGCCGCAAGCAGCACTATCGCGGCTGGCAATCGTGGATAACGCGTCATCAACCCGGTCCTTTCGGCGACTCTCGCCGCATTGATATACTATGCTTGCCGGCGGCGGTTGGCGCCGTGCCGGCAGGCGATATTCGTTTTCTCCGCATGCTGGAACCCGATGACAGATACGAGGTGGCCTACGCCATCGCCCGCCTTCAGATTGCCGGCCCGCACGCGCGCGGCGAACTGCGCCCGAGGGATTTCGCCGTGGTTAAAGTCCTGCGCAGCGAGCAGGCCGCACGCGAGGAGACCGAACGGCTCAACAGCACCGGCCGGCAGAAAGGCTGTATCTACTTCTATCAGGCCACCCGGCTCCAGCGCGCCTGATCGCGCGGCACGCCGCACTATGAGCATCAGCCAGCCGCCGCCCGATGGCCGCGGCTTTCGCCAATGCTGCCGGCGGGCGCCATGCGTCTGACCTCGTAGCCCGCCCCGCCCGCCGGCGACATGGCGCGGATTCGCCGCCGATGCGTGTCCGGCGGCGACTATGCCGGAACTGCCAGCTGTCCGACAAGGTCCGACACTCGCGACACGCCCATCCGTTCCATGTAGGCGGCAAGGCCCTCGCATATCCTTACCGGCGTCTGCGGATCGATGAACAGCGCCGTGCCCACCGCCACAGCGCTTGCCCCGGCCAGAATGAACTCCACGGCGTCCTGCCAGAACTGTATCCCGCCCATGCCTATTATGGGCACGCCCGCCACGCCCGCCACCTGGCGATACACGCGCCATACCAGATGCAGCGCCAGAGGTTTGATGCACGGCCCGGAAAGCCCGCCCGTCACATTCGCCAGCCGCGGACGCTTCTTCCATATGTCGATAGACATGGCCGTGAACGTGTTGATCATCGACAGGATTTCCGCGCCGCCTTCGATCGCCGCCCGCGCCACGGCGCAGATGTCTTCCACGTTGGGCGAAAGTTTCACTATCAGCGGCTTGCCCGGCAGCGCCTTCCGCACGGCGCTGACCAGTTCCTTGAGCTTCGCCGGATGCGTGCCGAAGGTCAGCCCGTCCTTCACGTTCGGACACGATACATTGAGCTCCACCGCCCTGACGCACGGCAGAGCGTTCATCGCCCCGCAGGTCTCCACGTAGTCGTCGATGCTGTGCCCGGCGACGTTGACTATCACCGGGCAGGGCATCTTCTCCAGCAGCGGAACCTTCTCGGCCAGAAACCGCGCCAGCCCGACGTTGGCCAGCCCGATGGCGTTGAGCATCCCCGCACGCACTTCGACGATCCGCGGCGGTTCATTGCCCGGCCGTTCCTCGCGCGTTATCGACTTGGTGACGAACGCGCCCAGCCGGCTCAGGTCCACGAAATCGGCGTACTCGAACGCATAGCCGCACGTCCCCGAGCATGTCAGAACGGGATTCGCCAGCCTCAGGCCCGAAAGATTTACCGCCAGCTCCGCCATCGCGCACAGTTACTACGCTCCAACCGAGGAAACAGCAAGGAGGCGTGCAGTTTCTGCCGCGCATTCAACCGCCCATCCCTGAAGGTCAACGCGGCTGTGCCCGAATCCTCAGCCGCCAGCCACCCGCTTCTTCGCCCGCACGGCGTGTTGATGAAGCGGGAACCGACGGTTATATTTTACGCAGATATGTTAGGGGGTGCGTATGTCCGAGCGCGAGGGCGGCAGTAGCGAATCGCGCACGAGTGGTCTGAGGCTCGTCAAGGAGCAGCCTGGGCTGCCGCGCGAGGTTTTGGTGATTCGCGAGGGTCTTACCGTCGGACGCGATCCAAGCTGCACGATCACCATAGACGACCCCGCCGTCGAATGGCTTCACGCGCGCGTATGCCGCGCGGAGAACGGCGACGGGCGGCTGGTGATGAAATGCCAGACTCCGGCCGCGCGCATAACCGGCCCGGGCGGTACGGCGGTGGCCGAGGTCGTATTGCGGCCTCCGTGCAGCTTCGGGGTAGGCCCGGCGCGTTTCACGGTGCGGGGCGAGCGTTATTCGCCGGAGTCGCAGACGCTCGCTCGGTGTCCGCGCTGCCTGGAGCCGCTCGGAGACGTCGGGGGCCAGAAAGCACAATGCCCGCAATGCGAGATGGCGCTTTTCCGCTGGCCGTGGCCGGTGCAGGACGACCGGCATTCGTACTGGTTGCCGGCACGCGTGGGCGATTACGAGGTCGAGCGTGTGGTGGGGGAAGGGGGGATGGGGATAGTCCTGTATGCCGTTGGTCGTGAAAACGGGCGGCCTGCGGCGATCAAGATACCCAAGTCGCATTTTTCCGCGGGCGATGAATGGTGGCGGCGTTTCGAGAAGGAGGTGGCCGCACTGCGGAATCTGGAACACGCCAACATTGTGAAGCTGCTCGATCACGGCACAGACCGCAACCTGTGCTGGCTGGCGATGGAGTGGATAGCGGGCCAGACGCTCGCCAGCAGGATAGAGGCGACCGGCGGTGCGGGCGTGGATGTGCCCCGGGCAATCACGTGGCTTGTGCAGATATGCGACGGGTTGAAGTACCTTCACGAAAGGGGCGTTGTCCATCGCGACCTGAAGCCGGGCAACATCCTTATTACCGACGACGGCCAGGTGAAGCTGGCGGATTTCGGCGTTGCCCAGGTACGCAGGGATGCCGCCGCCCCGACGCTCAGCGTAACGCAGACAACCGCCACCGGTGCGGTGGGGACGCTGGGCTGGATGGCGCCCGAGGTCGAGCGTGGCAAGCCGAGTTGCGCATCCGACGTATATGCCTTCGGACTGATATGGCACGCAATGGTTTACGGGAGGCGGCCGGCGCTCGGGGAGAAGGTGTGCGTGAAGGGTTTGCCCTGGGCATGTAAACGGGTATTGAAGCGCTGCCTTTCTCAGGAGCCTTCGAGACGTCCGAGTATTGCGGTCGTGCGCGAGGCTCTGACAACATGGCAGAGGCGGCATAGGTCCTCCGTTGACCGCGCGTTCATTGCGCTGAGAATCCTGCCGGCGTTTCTCCTGAGCCGCACTACTCTGGTGCATGTCGTTCGGAAGGCCGCGGAGGCGGGTGACACTGATGCGATGGTCAAGTTGGGGCGGTTGTATGCCGAAGGCAGGGGCGTTGCGCAGGATTACGGCGAGGCCGCGAAGTGGTTCCGCAAGGCCGCCGAGCAGGGGCATGCCGGAGCCCAGTATAACCTGGGCGTGTGCTACGCGAATGGTCAGGGCGTTGCGCAGGATACTAGCGAGGCCGTGACCCGGGATCGCAAGGCTTGGGAGAAACCGGGAGCCGGGGCGTTTCCTGGGCTGGCGGAATCAAACAGGAGGAGATGGCTGCGCGCCGCATGGAAATACGGCCCCCGGATAGCGCTCTGGATGACGGTGGTAACGATTACGATATCGTTGGTACTGCGGCCTAGTTGGTTCCCCGTGACCTGGTACCGCATCGGTGCCAACCTTGGCTTTGCCGGTGCCCAGTACAACCTGGGCTTGTGCTACGCCAACGGTCAGGGCGTTGCGCAGGATTATGCCTGGGCTGTGAAGTGGTTCCGCAAGGCCGCCGAGCAGGGGCTTGCCGAAGCCCAGAACAAGCTGGGCTTGTGCTACACCAACGGCCACGGCGTTGCGCAGGATTATGGCGAGGCCGTGAAGTGGTGCCGCAAGGCCGCCGAGCAGGGGCTTGCGCTGGCCCAGCACAACTTGGGCGTGTGCTACGCGAACGGCAATGGCGTTGCGCAGGATTATGGCGAGGCTGTGAAGTGGTACCGCAAGGCCGCCGAGCAGGGGCATGCCAAAGCCCAGAACAACCTGGGCGAGTGCTACTACTACGGCCACGGCGTTGCGCGGGATTACGCCGAAGCCGTGAAGTGGTTCCGCAAGGCCGCCGAGCAGGGGCTTGCCAAAGCCCAGTACGACCTGGGCGTGTGCTACTACTACGGCCGGGGCGTTGCGCAGGATTATGCCGAGGCTGTGAAGTGGTACCGCAAGGCCGCCGAGCAGGGGGATGCCGAAGCCCAGAACAACCTGGGCGAGTGCTACGCGAACGGTGAGGGCGTTCCGAAGGACGATAACGAGGCTGTGAAGTGGTTCCGCAAGGCCGCCGAGCAGGGGAATGACAAAGCCCAGTACAACCTGGGCGTGTGCTACCACAACGGCAATGGCGTTGCGCGGGATTACGCCGAGGCCGTAAAGTGGTTCCGCAAGGCCGCGGCGCAGGGGTATGCAGAAGCGCGGGATGAACTGCGCAAACGCGGGCTGGAGCAGCACCCGGTCGCCCGGTGACGGTAATGATTTCATACCTCAAAGGAGCGTGTTTATGAAATGGTTGCAGTTTCGAACAACCTGGTCGCATCGTGTTGGCGCTGCCTCACCGGTCGTAGTCGTCCTTCTGGCCGGCATACTGGTGATGCTCATAGTGCTGGCGTACATCATGGCCACCCGCCCGGGCGCGACCGCTACTGCGAACCGGTCCGGGGCAACCGCGCCGAGCGATCGCGGTGTGGTCAGGGCTGAGCCGAGCAGGCCGGTGGATACCACCCGCGTGAAGCAGACCTATCTGCCGGGCAGGTCTTACCGCTCGGTCGTCAAGGCGTCGCTGTCGGGCAGAGCCAGCCACAAGGACTGGGGCATCGTTAACGAAATGAACATGCATTACGCCAGCGAGGCTGAGATAATACGTACCATCCAGTCCAACGACGGCACAACGCTGGTCCTTGTGCAGGAGTTCCGGCGAATGCGCATGTTGTCCGCGTTTACGAAACTGGAAGGTTTGAGGATTGATCTGGGGCCGGGGGCGCAATTGGCGCTGGACTTCGTCGCTGGGCTTCTGGGCGCTCCTCCCGGCTGGACGACGTTGGCAATCAGCGAGGCCAATCAGCTGTTCGACAATGCTCTGGCCAGATCGTTCATCGACTTGCTGCGCTCCGACCCTGCCGCCCAGGTGAAGACCTTTGTTGACGGTCTGGAGGGCAAGAAGGTCCGCATCACCTACGTCAACGGCTTTGGCGTGAAGGAGGTTCAACCTCTCGGTTGTACTCTGTCAGACGACCAGCGGGATTTCATCGAAGGCACCTCGGTCATAGACGCCTACGTATTTCCTGAGGTCGAAAGCCGTGTTGGACAGCGATGGACCATAAACGGGCAGGACCTTCAGCAGATCTTGGATCCCACGCTTCGCGCGCGGCTCAGCGGCAGCCTGACGGCGGAGCGCGGCCCGGACGGAGGAAGCCCCGACAGCCCCACAGCCCAGATTTTCCTGCGGGGCGGCGTGCTGGATCTGCACAACATCGGCAAGGGCACCGAGACAATGGCCAGGTGGGCGCCGCGCGGCACGATGGTGTATGGCTTCAAGGATGGCATCATCACGCAGGCCGAGCTGGCGGGCAGTTTCAGGATAGACAGCCGATCCACAGACCACATTCTTTTCGAGGCCAGATTCTCAACCGAACCACAATACCGCATCACATATTACTGCGAGGTGATGAAATGAGCGTGGGCAACGGCATTGGCGAGCCGGCCCGCTGCGACGCCAGCGACATTCTGCTGGAACAGGACATCGGCCTGGTGGTGGGCAGGTCAGGCAGTTGCGACAGGGTCATCGACCATCCGTCAGTCTCGCGGCGCCACGCGAAACTGACGCTGCGCGAGGGCTATCTGGAGGTGGAAGACCTTGGCAGCAGCGGCGGAACGTGGGTGAAGGACGGCCGGATAGATTCGGCGGTTGCGCGCGACAACGACACGGTCCGCTTCGGAGCATCCGGTCCGGTGTATCGCCTGGACCTGGCGGGACGGCGGCTCGTGCCAGAGCGGGCAGTTCGCGGCATGTGCGTGGCTCTGGCCGACGTCTCGGTGGAACGCGATGGGCAGGTGCTTATTGCCGATGTTTCCCTGACAATCGAGCCAGGGGAATTCGTGGGGATCATCGGAGTAAGCGGCGGCGGAAAGAGCCTCATCATCGGATGCATAACCACCACCGTGGAGCGCACCCGTGGCGAGCTGCTGTTCGACGGGCGGCGTGTGGATGACACATGCATCGATGACTATCGCGCGGCCATCGGAGTTGTATCCCAGGACGACGTCGTTCATGGTGCGCTCACCGTGCGCGAAAACCTGCTGACTGCGGCAACGATACGCCATCCCCGGGAACCCGAAGAAAAACGCAATAGCCTGGTAAGGCAGATAATGGAACTGCTGGACCTCGAGGAGCGCGCCGACAGCGTGGTGGACGTGCTTTCCGGGGGCGAGCGAAAACGCGTCAGCATCGGCATGGAACTGCTGAACCGACCGCGGCTGCTTGTGCTGGACGAGCCCACCAGCGGCCTGGACCCCGGACTACAGACCGAACTGATGTCCACTCTGCGGCGGCTCAGCCGCGAAGGCATGACGGTGCTGTGCACAACGCACACCACGGAAACCCTCCATTATTTCGACCGGGTGATGGTGCTCGGGCGCAACAGGGCGGGCCAGAGAGTCTTGTGTTTTCAGGGACGCCCCGAAGACCTGTGGGCGCGATTCGGCGTGTCTCCCGGCGCGGCGGCCGATTTGTATAAACAGCTTGCTTCAGAAGGGGTGTCGGCTGTCAGACCGGTGGAGTATTCTGGCGTCAGGACTTCGCGTCGCGTGAACGTCATGCCGCGTCGTCCAGTGCCCGATGGCACGTCCCTGTTGCGCCAGGCAGCCGTCGTGGCGCGCAGATCGCTGTTGTCATTCATGCGCGAAGGCGCCGGTGCCGAGGTCTCCGCCGCCGGCAACGCGCTGGTGCGCGGCTGGCGCAGGTGCCCCAACGTCGTGATGGCCGTCTTGCAACCCATCGCTCTGGCGGTGCTCATAGTGCTGACGCAACACGCGCAAAAGAGATCGGCTTTTGTGCATTTTTTTCTCGTCATCGCTGCCATATGGATGGGCATGACGGCGACCGTGCGCGAGGTGGTCAGGGAGGTGAGGCAGCGCCCGCTCTACCAGCGCGACCGCCTTGCCGGACTGGCGCCCGGAGCCTACCTTGGCGGCAAAGCAGTCTTTGCGGCCGTGATCGTGGTTGCGCAGACGTTTCTGCTGTATCTGACCGCAAGAATGGCGGTACCGCTGTTCATGTCGGTGGAGCATGATGAGATCCAGCGGCAACAGTTGTTGAACGCTTCGTGGGCGGTCGGGTTCGCGGTTCTGGCGATCGCCGGCATGAGCGGGGCGATTGCGGGCATGCTCATTTCTGTCATGTCGCGGTCGGAAAGGGCGGCCGTCGGATTCCTGCCGCTTGCCATTCTGCCCCAGGTGCTCTTCAGCCGGGTGGCTTTCGGCCATGGCGGCGAGGGCTGGAATGAGCTGTCGCCGTTCGGACCGATCGTCGATCTGCTCCGTTATTTTCGGTCGCCGGACGCGACGGTCGTGGATATAAGTATAGCGATTGTATCTCTGCCGCTGTTTTCGCGCCCGGAACTGGGAATGTTGGACATGCCCGCCAGCGGAATAGCCGGCCTCATCGTGGTCGGCGAATGGGTGTATTGTGCGATCCTGATGGCAACCTGCGTGCTGGTGCTTTACAAGGCGCTGGGCATCCGCGAACGCTCGTGGTTTGCGCTCCGATAGCATGCGCGGCCGCACGCCGTATATGAGCGCGTATCCGCCGCATGATGGCGCGGGAATGTTCCTCCGTCGCGCGATGAGTTGGTGAGCACATCGCGGCGTCCGGGCTTTGCAGCGGCAGGTTTGTGGGACGGAAACCGGACTGTCGCTGAAGCCCGCGCTGATTGCTTTCCTGCCCGCGGTGTATTACACTATGTGCACTATGAGGTGGGTCGCTGCCGTTACCGCTGCGTTGCTGCTGCCATTGCCCGTTTCGCGCGTCAGTCGCGCCGCCGATGCGCCGCGGAAGTTCGACATCCCCGTGTGGCATCCCGACGCGCGATGGCAGCTGGATCCCGAGCCGTTCGCCGGCACGATACTTCAGGGCGAACTCGACGGCCCGCGGCGCCAGGTCATGTGGCGATGGGCATTGATGCCCGAGCCGTGCACGCGCATTACCGAAGGCGGGCGGTACGTCTGTCTCTCCTATGATGCCGCCACCGAGCGATATCACGTCGTGGCAGGCAGCGCCCGGGGTTATCTCGACGGCCCGTTCACGCGCGCCCGTTTCGGCGGCAGTTCCTATTCCACACGGGGCGAGGCGTGCGCTTCGCCCGACGGCCGGTATCTTTACATCATCGATGCTTACAACCAGCGCGCCATCCGTGTACTTGATCTCGAAAAACAGGAGGTCCGCACCATCATGCGCAAAGCCCCGGCGGTGCGCGACCTTGTCGTTCATCCCGACGGCCGGCTGTTGGTCGTCAACACCGGCGAATTGCTGATCCTCACGCCCGATGGCGCGCTCGCCAGCCGTCTGCCGCTGGAAATGAAGGAGCGCGACACGCACCTGAGTTTTTCCGCGGCTCTGGACGAAGTTCATAATCGCCTTTACGCCACCCAGTACCGCGCCGAGAACTGGTACGTGTGGTACTGGGACCTGAAGGACGGTTCTTTCCACGGGGTGCTGCCGCGGGCCAGAGACGATGAGCCCAAACGCAAACCCAACGAGGCCGGGCCTTTCAAAGGCACCAACCTGTACAACGAAGGCGCTGTGGCCTTCGGTCCCGACGACCCCGAAAAAAGATTCCTGTATCTGGGCCGCGTCGATACCGACACGTTCTTCCGTCTGGACCTGGAGAAGGAGGAAATATGGGCTTTTTCGGCGGATGACGGCCGGTTCATCAGCAGCGGCGCGCCCAGGGGCAAGTCCAGTTACGGCAAGCCGCCGTTGTGGCTTCCCGACGGCAGTTTCATGTGGCACACCCTGTTCTGGGAAGGCAATCAGGTGCGCGTTTTCCGCCGCATCAGGTAAGAGGAGGTCCGCCGATGTTCTGCCGATTATTGTGCGCCGCGGTGTTGCTGTCGGCCTGCATCGCTTCCGGGCAGGCACCCGACGTTCTGCTGCCGGTTCATGAGGGGCGGGACGCATACGCTCCGGCCGTGGCGTACGGCAACGGCGTGTATCTGGTGGTGTGGCAGTCGGGCCGTCTTGCTCCGGGAGACATCCGCAAAGGGCTGACCATGATCGGCGACATAGTCGGCTGTCGTGTGGATGCCTCGGGAAGAGTTCTCGACGAGCGGCCGATAGTCATATGCGGCGCTCCCGACGCTCAGGAAAAGCCTCGCGTGGCGTTTGACGGCCGGAACTTTCTGGTGGTCTGGCAGGACCTGCGCAACGGCAGAGACTGGGATGTGTACGCCGCGCGGGTAAGCCCGGAGGGCAAAGTGCTCGATCCCGACGGCATCGCCGTCAGCGCCGGTCCGCACAACCAGGCGTTGCCGCGCGTGGCGTGGGATGGAAAAACGTTCGTCGTGGTGTGGCAGGACTTTCGGTCTGGCAAACTGTACGAGGTGTATGCTGCCAGGATCGATTCGGACGGCAGGGTCATCGATGCTGACGGCATGAAGGTGGCCGCCGGCACGAAAGAGTATCACCGCTACACGCCCGCAGTTGCGCCCGCCGGCAACGGCCGGGCCTTCATCATGTGGCTGGGGAACATAGTTCTGGGGATGGGCACCACCGCCGGCGGCGTGTTCCTTGAAAACGGCAAGCCGACCGACGCGCCCACCGATCTGCCCAGGCAGACGGTCGGCGCGGGTAATCAGTGCAATCCCGTGTCGCTCGCGGGCGGCGATAGCGGTTTTCTGGCCGCATGGTCAACCGAAGTGCCCATGGGACGCGGCAGCGGCTCGGAAAAAACCAATGCCGTCCTTCTCGGCGCCGACGGAAGGTTTGCGCAGGTTCTGCTTCTGGGCGGCCGACCCCATCGCATCCGCGACCCCGACGTAGCATGGACAGGCACGGACTACATCGCTGTGTGGCACGAGTTCGTCGCCGCCGGCGGGCTTCATGACGAGGTGTTCATGTCGCGCGTGGCGCCCGACGGGAAAATAGCGCCGGCAGGTGTTCGCATTGCAGGGCGCTTCGAGGCCCCCGCCTCGATGGCCTCGGTCGCGTCGGACCGCCAGGGCAGCGCAATCGTGGTATGGGAGCAGCACCCCGATAACGAGCGCACGCCCATCACGATCGCCGCACGCCTTCTGAAAAAGTGACTCGGCGTGCGTTCCCGCCCGCAAAGAGGTGTGCCGGCTGGCCCACATATGAGCGCCGCCGCACAGCACGGGCGGGTGCCGATCCGCACCCGGGCAGGGGGGGTTACTGAGGTCCGATGCTCTGCGCTTCGGAGGCGGCCTTCTCCCGCAGCGACTGCCACGAGAAAAGCCTCTCGCCCGTGTGTTGCAGGGGTATTTCGCGGTAGAGTGGCGATGTTATCGCTGCCAGATCGTTCCAGTGCGCTGCGGCCTGTTCGAGCAGGTTCCGCGCGGTCTTTCGCCGCGCCGCATCGCCCGCGGCGTCGGCTTCGGCAAGCGCCACCGCCGCCCGCAGCTTCGCCGCAAAGTGAAGCCCCAGATGGCTCCACGCCCGTATGTCGGCCACTTCATACGCCAGCGGCCCGTTGCCGCCGTTGATGTTCTCCACCAGTTTCAGCGCGGTTCTCGCATCGGCCTCGGCCGCGTCTGCCACTTCCAGAGGCGAGACCCTGCCGGGCGCGACTTTGCCGCCGGCGCTGACGAACTGCTCTACGCCTGTCCAGTCTTCATCTACGGGCCTGGCCTTGCGCAGCCGATCTACGGTGATGAAGTTGCCGCCAGCGAGAAATCCTTCGGTGTAGAGGGTGTGATCCCAGGTGAAACCGACGAACGTGGCGATGCGCTGCGGCACGCGGCTGGCACGCGCCATCGCCTCCAGAAGCGCCCGGCCGTTCACCCGTCCGTATCGCTGTTCGTAGGCGCTGGCGAACACATCGTCGGGGGTTGACGGATCATACAGCAGCCTGCCCCAGACCATATAGAAAAGCCACTGTCGCTCGAAGGCATACTTCCAGTTGCGCTGCGGACCGTCGGCACGCGTGATGTAATCGACCGCCGGTATGTAACACTCTGAGCCGATGAAGTAGCCGCCCACGCCCTTGTGCCCGTTCAGTCGGATGTGCTCGCGCACGAACTGCGGGTCGCCCCACCGCAGAATAAAGAAATCCTCGTTGCGCACCATCCACAGGATGCGATACTTCGCAGGCGGAGGATTCCACAGCACGTCGCTGACTCGGCCGCCGTGAATGATGCACAGACGCGGCGTCGAATGGCCGTGGGACCAGTTGAACTTTATTTCGGTCCACACAACCGGAAGATCCAGCTCCTCCAGCAGTTTCCTGCCCAGTATTTCCGTCTGGCGGTTCATCGATCCGCCCGAGCCGGTGTTGGCCGAATGCGGCACGCGCAGGTTGAACTGCACGGGCCGTCTGGCGGCCTTTATCCCGGCCACGATTGTGTCGTAAATCCATTTGCCGCGCTCTTCGGGCGTCATGCCCCCCATGCGTTCGCTCATGGCCACGCCAAGCCCGTCCAGACCCGGATACTCGTCGATCAGCTGCGTTACGCACTGGCGGTTGTATTTCTGCACCAGTTCGCTGGTGTCGCCGTTGCCGAAGAAACTCCAGTCAATGCTGTATTTCGCCACGTTGCGGGCGCGGGCGAAGGCCGGCGAAACGAAGATGTTCCAGAAGAACAGATGCACCTGTATGCCGCGATCGTGGGCCCGGTCCATCAGCGTGCGCCAGAACTCCTGCCAGCGCGCCAGCTCCTCGTCGGTCATGTCGCAAGCTTCGGGGAAGTCCTTCGGCCGGATCATCAGATGAAACGGATGCAGATTCCACAGGCTCAGCACGTTCAGGCGGTTCTCCGCCATCATGTCCAGAAACGCCTGCCAGAAGGCCATGTCGCGGCACACTTCCGAATGGAGTTGCAGCGACGGATGCCTGCGGTAACTCATCCACGGCAGGTTGAACTTCACGCCGCGGAAAGGAAATCGCGGCGCGACGTCGCGGTCGGGCACTCCCGCCGGATCGGCGCCGCCGGCGATCAGTTCAGCGAGTTCCAGTACCCCGTACATGGCGCCGGCCGCGTCGCCGCCCGCCACCCATACCGCGGGATTCCCGTTGCGCACCCCGCGTCTGATGGAAAAAGCCTCGTTGCCCGCCCGTTGCGACGACGCACAACCGTCGGCCGCCATCCGCGCAGCCATGTCGGCGCTGATCACGCCCACATGCACCAGCGTCGTGCCCGCTGCCGGCGCATCGACCACCGCAATGCCGCGCTCGCCAAGGGCTTTGCGGAGACGCCCGAGGGCAAAGGACACCTGAGGCGACGGAGTCTCCACATTCAGCATCACCTGTCGCGTCATGGGCTTCTCCTGCGGCAGCGCCGGCGCGGCTGCCGCGATGGCCAGCAAGAGTCCCGCCACTAACGCACGCGATATGATCCGGTGGCGCATCATATGCGGCATGATCGGACGCGCAGCTCAGAGCGTCAACCGCCGGCCTGATGCCGGTGTCTCACGGCGCATCGTTCTGCACCGCCGTAACGTCCACACACTCCACCCCCAGCGCCCCGGCGAGCTTCCTGAGAACCGCCGCCTGATGGCCCACCCCCAGGGCGAAGTGATGCGTTGGACCGGCCAGCGACCAGCGCCGCAGAAATGTCCGCACATCCGGCGCGAAGCGGCAGCGCGTGTTGGTATTTCCGGTGGCCGGAATCGGCCCGGGCAGCGATTCGCCCTCGGCAACCACAAACCTGAACCTCCCGTCGAACGTCTGCGTAAGTCCCAGAAGCGTAACCGGCCCATGACGGATGGCGAACTCCACCGACGGCCCGCGCCCGCGCTTGCCGTGCAGCAGCGACAGCCCGCGCAGAACCGGCCTGCCGTCGGCTATCGCCACATGATGCGGTCCGTCGTGTCCCACCAGCACGAAATCTCCCGTGAAATCGATGGGATGCAATTCGGCGAACGAACCGCCGGCGCCCAGACGATCCATTATGAGCATGGCCAGACAGTTCTTCAGATCCAGTTCGCCCGCTATCGGCACCCCCCGGCCGGTCAGAAGCGATGCGCCGACTATCAGCGAACACGCCAGCCGTTCGTTGGCATTGCCGGCAAGCCCGCGGTAGTAATACGCCAGCCCGTCCAGCCGGAAATCGCCGATCAGCTGCTCCAGCCCAATCGACACGCGGGCCGACCAGCGCAACTCCGCCGGATCCACCTCCCCGGCCAGCGGGTCGGAACCCGGCGGCGGGAAATGAAATATCTCCCTTATCTGAAGAACGCGTCTGTCCACCTCGGCATCCGTCACGGCGTCCACGCGGACCTGAAGATCGTCGAGTTCGATATGCTCGACATGTGCGCCGAAATGACCCTCCACCATCGTCGGGTCCGAGTTCATGTCGAGCATGCCCTCGTACACGTGGCCCATCAGACCCAGCCGCCCGTTGCGAAGGACATGCAGACATCGGGCAATCCGTCCCCAGTCGGCAAGCACGTTGATGGCACTGTCGTCTGCGCGGAGCAGCCCGACCACCACATCGGCGATGTCCCGCCCCGCACGCCGGATCGCGCAGCAGATCTCCGGCACGGACGTGATGTTGTCGTTGCACAACTGCATGAAAGTCGTGGCGCGCGGATAGTCCAGAGCCGCATCGGGCTGAAGCGCCGCCAGCACCACCGGCCGGCCGGTCCGCTGCACCACCGGCAGGGTGCATGCCGCCGGGCTGTACGTCACCACATTGCATATCAGCAGATCGACATTCTCCGCGCGAAGCCGCTCTCCGATGGCACATGCCTTTGCCGGAGTGTCGCTCATGCCGGCATCGACGATTTCCAGCCCGCGCTGCCGCAGCATCCCGCAGAGCCGCGCGTGGTACCCCATCAGCCGTTGCAGAAGCCCGTCGAACTGAGGCCAGTATGTATGCAGTCCCACGCAGAATACGCCAATTTTCGCCGGCGCCGCTTCACGCTGGAAATACTGCTCGAAACTGAGGATTTCATCGGTATGGACTGACATACGCTCTGCCCTTTGCTCGGGGAGCACATTGTAGCAGTCCACCAGGACACATGCGCACGGACACGCGTCCTGTTATCGGCACACGCTGCACCATGACGAAATGATCGCGCGTCGGCAATGCCTCTGTAATGACGGTGTTGACGCGCGTCGTTGTCTCCGGTGCTTCCGAACGCCGTTACGGCGGCAAACGAACCGGCCCGCCCGAACGACGTTCATCGCTCAGGCGGGCCGGCGGTTTGTTGCGATGTCGTGGCGATCTGCGCCGGCCTGGTGCCGGCACGGGATTATTTCAGCACGCCATCCTTGCGGGCCATGTGCCGCAGCAGATCGACTACGCGCATGCTGTAGCCCCATTCGTTGTCGTACCAGCTGACCACCTTGAAGAACCTCTTCTCGCCCTTGAGGTTGTTCTGGAGGGTGGCGAGGCTGTCGTATATCGACGAGCGGGGATCATGTATGAAATCGCTGGAGACCAGCTCCTCGTCGGTGTAACCGAGAATGCCCTTGAGATACGTTTCCGATGCTTTCTTCAGCGCGCTGTCGATCTCCTCGATCGAACTGTCGCGCGCGCTGCGGAAGGTGAGGTCAACGACCGAAACATCCACCGTGGGCACGCGGAACGCCATGCCCGTCAGCTTGCCCTTGATCGCCGGCAGCACTTCGCCCACCGCCTTCGCCGCTCCCGTCGTGCTCGGGATGATGTTGATCGCCGCCGCACGCCCGCCGCGCCAGTCCTTCTTGCTCGGACCATCGACGGTCTTCTGTGTGGCCGTGTAGGCGTGAATGGTCGTCATCAACCCCGTTTCTATCCCGATGCCTTCCTTCAGTATGACGTACACCAGCGGCGCAAGGCAGTTCGTCGTGCAGCTGGCGTTGCTCACGATGTGGTGCTTGGCGGGGTCGTATTCGTTCTCGTTAACGCCCATCAGCAGCGTCTTTACATCGCCCTTGCCCGGCGCGGTGATGAGCACCTTCTTGGCGCCGGCCGCCAGATGCCCCTTGGCCTTTTCCGAGTCGGTGAACAGGCCGCTGGCCTCTATCACGTAGTCAACGCCCAGCGATTTCCAGGGCAGTTGTGCCGGCTCCTTCGCCGCCATGATGCACTTGATCGGGTGGCCGTTCACCACGAGCGTGTCGGCCTCCTCTTTCGAGGGGTCGCTCTTGCGCGCCTCGACCGTATGCCTGAACTTGCCGTGGACCGAGTCGTACTTGAGCTGATACGCGAAATACTCCGCGTCGGTCGAGATATCTACCGCCGCAACGACGTCTATCTCCTTGCCCAGAAGCCCCTGATCGCACAACGCCTGAAACGCCAGACGTCCGATGCGGCCGAATCCGTTGATGCCTACTTTCACTGATGCCATTAGACTGAAGCTCCTTTCCTTTCACACGCCCGTCTGATAACTGGTCATGGCGGGCGGTGGCGTGGTTTGATAACGTCTGCCCGAATAGTCCAGACACGCCGTTCCGCGCGGCGCGCAGTACCGTAATCTATGGCCGCCTTTGCCTTGTGTCAAGTTGCCGCCGCGGCGCTTGCGCGTTATTATGTTCATGGCAAGGGAGATGCTTTTCAGATGCCTGCAACACAGTCAGCGGGCCGCCCGGGCGGTCGGGCCATGGTGGTGGGCAGCCCTTCGGGGCGTGCGGGCGCTGTGTCAACGCTCAGAACCCTCGGCTGCGAAACGCACGAAATCGACGATCCCTACGCCGCCATGGTCGAACTGTCCAGCCGCCCCCTTGCTTATCGGCACCTGATCCTGTGTCTCGGAGGGCTTTTCCGGGAAGAGTTGCGCATTGTTGCCGCCGTCAAGCGCCGGTTTCCCAACGTCAGCATCTGGCTGGCCCAGACTGACGGTTGCGCCGCGGGCATAGCAGAGGCCGCCCGGCTTGGCGCCGATGGGCTCCTTGCCGAAGACGGGCTGCACGGTTTCGCGCCCTCTGCCGATGCGCCCGGCCAGCCGCAACCGCAGCAGACCGCCGATGCCGACCCCGAGCCGGTGCTGTCGGAACCCTCGCCCGGCATCGCCGAACCGCCGCTTGAGCAATCCGGCAGCGAGCCCGTCCTCACCGCCGACGAATTGCGGGCGCTTCTGGCCGACGTCCCCGCGACCGGCGGCGACGACCAGCTTGCCGGCGGGTCATGAACACCTTGTCGGCGCACAGGCCTTCGTTTCGGCCAGTGGAGCCATCGGACGCGAATTATGCCGCACAGCGACCGCCAGCAGGTGCTGCTCATCGGTGACGACGACCGGCAGGTCCGCTCTGCCCTCGCCGCCGCTTTGCCTCTGGCAGGCGTCAAGTCGGCGCCGACGTGGTTCGACGGCATAGCCGAACTGACCACGGAGCGCTTCGGCGTCGTGCTGGCGCCGCTCGAGCCTGTTCAGCATCGCGCCGAAGCGGCCGTCGCCGCGCTGCGGCGTGCGGCGGGCAATGCGCGCCTCGTGTTGCTTACTCCTCCGGCATTGGAACCGATGTCGCGCGGGCTCCTCGGCACCGGATGCGACGACTACCTGATCTCGCCCGTCAGCCCCCGCGAGCTCCAGGCGGCTCTGGCCGCGCTGCCGCCCGGCACGCAGCGCGTCGCCGCTCCCGCCGAAACCCCGCCCGAAACCGTTGCCGAAACACTGCTGAAGTCGCTGCCGCTGGCGGAATCAGTTGTCGAGTCCATAGCCTCCCGGCCGCACGCGGCTGTTGCCGAGGCAGTCAGAAAACTTGGCGACTGCCTCTCCCCGCTGATGCGCCTCGAATTGCGTCCCCCGGATGCTCCGCCGCCGCAGGTCGAAGACGGTCTTGTCGCCCTGTGCCAGACCATGCGCCAGGATGCCGAACTACTCGGCCAGCTGTGTCTGGTGCTGCCCAGAGATCAGGACCAGACCGCCGCAAGACACATGCTGGCAAGGCTTGCCGCACTGCTTTCGCGCGTGCATGAGGTGGAACAGCGTCATCGCCGGCTTCAGAAACTCGCCATAACGGACGATCTGACCGGGCTTTATAACGCCAGATACTTCCGCCACTTCCTGTCGCGCATAATCGACCTTGCCAGAGCCAGACGCTTCCCGGTGACGCTGTTTATCTTCGATATCGACGATCTGAAAAAGTACAACGACCAGTATGGCCATGCCGCCGGCGACGAAGTGCTCAAACAGACCGCGGCCCTCATGCGGCGCTGCTGCCGCGAACACGACCTCGTCGCCCGCATAGGTGGCGATGAGTTCGCCGTGGTGTTCTGGGAAAAGGAAGGCCCGCGCCAGCCGCGCGATCCGAAAACCGCCGGACACGCCCGCGTTCCGCAGACCCCGCTCGACATACTCAACCGTTTCCGCAGAATGCTCGCCAGCCACGAGTTCAAGAGCCTCGGCCCCCACGGCAAGGGAACGCTGACGATAAGCGGCGGGCTGGCCGTCTATCCTTACGATGCGCGGACCATGGAAGAACTCATCGAAGCGGCCGACCGCGAACTGGTCTTTCGCGCCAAGAAATCCGGTAAGAACACCATAGTGCTCGTGGGCGGCGAAGAGCACCCGCATCGCCCGCAGTAGGCAGATCTGACCGCGCCAGTGGCTGTGTACGGGCGCCCGGTCATCGCAGACGCGCGCTACTATGTCCGCTCGTTCGCGCGGCCACGCCGGCCAGTTTGCCCGCGGCAGCGGCGGGTTGTAGGATGTTGACATGACGTCGCCGCCCGGTTCTTCTACGGGGAACCGGGCACGTGGCGGCATGCAGCAGTACGCCGGCCGGAGGCGGGGCATATATGGACCGCGGACAAC
>Ga0315298_1004332_pt1 | contig 21340 bp, 22 predicted proteins | sample WHS_1_MG_FD_203077 | JGI IMG/M metagenome (GOLD analysis project Ga0315298, IMG submission 203077) | Extremophilic microbial mat communities from Washburn Hot Springs, YNP, Wyoming, USA - WHS_1_MG | ecosystem: Environmental > Aquatic > Thermal springs > Hot (42-90C) | place: USA: Wyoming...
ATGTCGGGTGCTTCTCTCCGTACCTCTTTGGATGCGCAGAGCACCATCTGGGCGAAAAGCTTCCACTCCGGGTCCAGGGTGTAATCCCAGTGAGAGAGATTGTTGGGTTCGTTCCAGAATTGAAGGGCTTCGATCAAACCGTCACTCCTGGCAGTCTGTCCTTGCGCGTCGAGAATCCTACTTCTTCTTACCTCGGATTGGCAAGCAGTGTGCCATCTATAATGTCTGGATACTGATGCAGGTCTGGTCGCTCAGCAGCGGAAGCTCCGGCAACTGCTATTTGGTTCGGGAGGGTGCCACCCTCCTCCTAGTGGAGGCGGGGCTTGGCTCGCGGCGGGTGGCCAGGGAGATGGCCGCCTTGGGTCTCTCGCACCCCACCGCGAGTGCCGTTCTGGTTAGTCACGAGCACGCGGACCACTGGCTCTCGGCGGAAGCCCTGGCGGCGCGCTGGCGGGCCCCGTTACTGTGTACCCCCGGTACCCTGGGGGCGGAGTGTGTGAATCCATCGGTGGATCACGAGCCGTTGATTCCTGGACGCTCCATCCGAGTGGGAACGCTGGCTGTTGAGTGTTTCTCCGTGCCCCACGATGCTCGAGACCCGGTGGGTTTCTTCATCCGCTCGGATGCGGCCTCTTGCTGGCTGGCCACGGACATGGGATTCGTGGGCGAGGAGATGATCGAGCGGGCGCGCGGGGCGGATCTGGTCATCCTGGAGGCCAATCACGACGTCGAGATGCTGCGGCGCGGCCCCTACCCGCAACATCTCAAGGAGCGGATCCTGAGTGAGCGGGGACACCTCTCCAACGAGGAGGCGGCCAGCGCCCTGATTCGAATGGCCGTAGGGAGACCGCGCCGATTCTGGCTGGCCCATCTGAGCCAAACCAACAACTCCCCTGGGCTGGCACTGGCGTCGGTGAGGGAGGTGCTGCGGCGGGAGGGGCTGGAGAAGCTGAAGGTCTCAGTGGCGCTGCGGGACCGCCGAAGCCTGTTCTGGGACTCCGAGGCCGAGTTGGAGCAGTTGCCGCTGTCCTGATGTGTGGCGCCGCTCCACTGGTCCCACGGTTCCGACTGCCTCCAAAATTGACACCGCATGGGGCGTCGTTTAAGATTTGGCCAAGCTGACGGGCGGAATCCGCACTTTCGACAGTGCGGATTCCTCTCTGTATGTCGTCGATGCTGTTAGTATTACGGGGGTGAACCTGGTGACCGGTGAGGAGATCCGTAAAGCCTTCTTGAGCTTCTTCGAGTCGAAGGGGCATCTCGTCGTGCCCAGCTCCAGCCTGGTCCCCAGGGACGATCCCACCGTGCTGCTCACCACCGCCGGAATGCAGCAGATGATCCCCTTCATGGTCGGGCGGCAGGTCCCTCCCCACCCCCGGCTCACCTCCTGCCAGAAGTGCTTCCGCAGCACCGACATCGACAGCGTGGGGAACCCACGCAACCTCACCTTCTTCGAGATGCTGGGGAACTTCTCCATCGGGGACTACTTCAAGCGGGAGGCTATTCAGTTCGCATGGGAGTTCTCCCTGGACTGGCTGAAGCTTCCCAAGGAGAAGATTTACATAACGGTGCATCCCACCGACGACGAGGCGAAGAGCTACTGGCTGGAGGTGGGAATGCCGGAAGAGAGGATCTCCTACCTGGAGGACAACTTCTGGGGACCCCCGGGCGATAGCGGACCCTGCGGCCCGGATTCGGAGCTGTTCATCGACATGGGCCCCGAGATGGGATGCGGCCGGCCCGAGTGCGCCCCGGGTTGCGACTGCAACCGGTACCTGGAGTACTGGAACCTGGTGTTCATGCAGTACTACCAGGACGTGGATGGCACTCGCACCCCGCTGCCCCGCAAGAACATCGACACCGGCCTTGGGCTGGAGCGGATGGCCGCCATCAAGCAGGGGTGCAGGTCGGTGTACGAGACGGATCTCTTCCGTCCCATCCTGCAGGCTGCGGAGGATCTCTCTGGCCGCCGGTACGGCGAGAGCGACAAGACCGACTTCTCCCTTCGAGTGATTGCCGACCACGGTCGCGCCATGACCTTCCTGACCGCCGACGGGGTGTTGCCCTCCAATGAGGGGAGGGGCTACGTGCTGCGCCGGATTATCCGCCGGGCGGTACGCCACGGACGGCTCCTAGGGGTGGACGGGGCGTTCCTGCCGGGCATCGTGGACGAGGTGGTGGACCGGATGGCGGGCGCCTACCCGGAGCTGGCAGAGCGGCATCAGTTAGTTCGGCGCGTTGTGGCGCAGGAGGAGGATCGGTTCATCCGTACCCTCCAGTCGGGCTTAGGCCTGCTGGATCGTTGGATTGGTGAGGCAAAGGAGGGAGGGCTGTCCGTACTGCCGGGGGGCCTCATGTTCCGGCTTTACGATACCTATGGGTTCCCGCGGGAGCTGAGTGCCGAGATCGTGCGGGAGTCGGGCCTGGGCGTGGACGAGGATGGCTTCAGGGAGGCCATGGAGCGACAGCGACAGCTCAGCCGGGCGTCGGCCAAGTTCGGCCGGGTGCTGGAGGTGCGAGATTCCGGCGCGGCGGTGGACGAGGTGGAGCAATCCCGGTTCGTCGGCTACGAGCTGCTGCAGACGGAGGCCCAGATTGTCGCCCTGCTGGAGGGTGGCAAGTGGGAGCCCCGAGTCGACCAGGGCATGGATGCCATAGTCATACTGGACAGGACACCCTTCTATGCGGAGTCGGGTGGCCAGGTGGGCGACACGGGAGTCATTACCACCGCCGATGGTCGGTTTGAGGTGCGGGACACTCAGCACGACGACGCCGGGCGCATCCTGCATTTCGGCACCGTGGTGGAGGGGTTCCTGGAGGTGTCCTCCAGCGCCATGGCCATCATCGACGCCGAGCGCCGGATTGACACCGCTCGTCACCATACCTTGACCCACCTGCTCCATAAAGCGCTGCGCGACCGGCTGGGGACCCATGTGGCCCAGGCCGGATCGTTGGTCTCTCCCGAGGTGGCGCGCTTCGACTTCACCCACGACGCGCCGCTGACGGCTGAGGATCTGCGGGCCGTGGAGATGGAGGTGAACAGCCGCATTTTGGCCAACATGCCGGTTCTGATCACTACCCGGACCTTCGAGGAGGCGCGAGCGCTCGGCGCCATGGCGCTGTTCACGGAGAAGTACGGTGATTTGGTGCGGACCGTGGGCATAGGGGATTACAGCCTGGAACTGTGTGGAGGCACTCACGTGCCCAGCACGGGGGTCATCGGGGTGGCTCACATTCTCAGCGAGGGGAGCGTGGGGGCCGGTGTTCGTCGCATCGAGATGGTCGCAGGACGGCCGGCGCTGCGTGCCCTTCGGGCTCGAATGGATGAGCTGGAAACCATCGCGGTGCAGTTGGGCACGGTGCCCGAGATGGCGGCGGAAAGGCTTCAGGCCATTCTGGAGGAGCTGGCATCCTCGCGAAAAGAGGTGGCGCGGCTGCGTTCGCGGCTGGCTCGTGTCGAGGCGGAGTCGCTGCTGACAAAGGCGGTGGAGGTGAACGGTGCCAGGGTCGTCTCCTCCCAGGTTGAAGCGCCGACCATGGACGCTATGCGAGAGATGGTGGACTGGCTGCGGCCGCGCCTGGAGCCGGGTGTGATCGTGCTGGGGGCGGTGGTAAACGACCGACCCAGCTTCGTGGCCAGTGTCAGCAAGCAGTTGGTCTCCTCCCGGTTCGATGCTGTCAAGCTGGTGAGGCAGGTGGCCGCGCAGACGGGCGGAGGCGGGGGCGGCCGGCCGGAGATGGCTCAGGCAGGTGGCAAGGATCCGCGACAGATGCGCGCCGCTTTGGAGAGCGTGCAACGTCTGGTGGCGGACGAACTGGGCTCCAGGGCCTGACCTCTGATCTTCCCTCAACTCTTCTTTCCCTGCTGGGGATCGGAATGCGAGGAACTCGATGCCACGCTGGGGCGAAACTCCGGTAACCTTCGACCGCTCGGATACCCTTCACAGCGCTATGGGGAAGCTGGAAGCGGCGGGTGACGGCGCCCCGGTGGTTGTTCTTGCCCCGGGTTGCCGGATAGCGGATAACGTTCTGCTGTACCGCTTGTTGGCGAGGGCATCCAAGAGGTTCGGTACCCCGATCGCCGTGGTGAGCACGAACCCTCTCTGGCGCCACTTGGCCCGAGAGGAGGGGCTGCGGGCTTACAGTTCCCCGGGTTCGCTGAGGCGGGCGCGTCGGCGGTCTCTCATTTCGATCCCCGAGAACGCGGTCGACTCCTTCTTCTCCTCCCTACTCCCTTCGATAGTCAGCCACGGTTGGGTGTCGCTGGCCGCTCTGGTGTGCATCCTGGCCCTAGCAGGAGCAGTGGCGTACTTCTTGGTGCCGGTGATGAAGGTGACGGTGAGCACGCCGGTAGAGAGCTACAGTCGGGAGGTGAGCATCCAGGTTGATCCAAATACCAACGGATTGGATGCTACTCGCGGGACCATTCCCGGCCGCATCATAGAACACCGTTTCAGCGTTTCCGACTTTGTGGAGACCACGGGCGTCAAGGACGTGGGAAAGGACAAGGCGAAAGGGGAGGTCACGCTTCTTAATGGCGGCTCGAGTCTGGTGCTGGTTCCGGCGGGTACGGTCCTCTCTACTGCCGCCGGGGTCAAGTTCAACACCGTGATGGCCGTGTCGGTGGGCCCCTTCTCTGGAAGCGTGGCTCCTGTCGGTGCTGCTACCCCTGCCGCCGGGTCGGCCGCCAGCCCATACGCTCCCTCCCCCGCTCCCGCTGCCACCAGGGTACCTGCCACGCCGGTTGCCGCGCCAAGTCTGTCCGCGGGAGCCGTGAGGGTTGCCGTGGTGGCCATGGACCCCGGGGAAAAGGGCAACGTACCGGCCCTGGCGATCAGCAAGATTGAGGGCGACAACTTCCGTGACTTGACCGTTTTCAACGAACAGCCCACCACGGGTGGCACTCAGGCAAAGGGCAAGGTTGCCTCCGCGGACGACCGGAGTCGCCTGAAGGACGCCCTGTTCCAGAAGGCCCAGTCCCAGGCTCTCTCGGAGCTGACCTTGCGAGTCCGCCAGTCGGAGTCGGTGATCCCCCATTCCATGCAGGTTCGCATTGATCGAGAGGAATACGACAAGGCAGTGGACGAGGAAGCGGATCGCCTCAGGGGCACGATGGATGTGGTGGCGACGGGCATGGCCTTTGCGAACCAGGATCTCAACAGCCTGGCGGAGGGCCAGTGGAAGCGGAGCGTTCCCGCCGGGTACAGGGCCCTGGCGGGCGGCATGCAGATAGCACCTCCCGAGGTGGTGGATGTTGGGCCGCAGGGTGCCGGGCTGAGGGTCAAAGTCACCGGACGAGTGGAGCGAGTTCTGGAGGTCGATCAACTCACGGACTCGTTGCGCGGACTTACGGTGCGGGAGGCGACGGAGAAGATAGCTCGGATGGAGAAACCACCTAAGGCTGTGAGGATCGAAATGTGGCCCGAGTGGGCATCTCGCGCTTATAGGATAGAGGTGCAGACGATCCAGTGAGAGTGCTGTCCCTGGACGTCGGCGACAGACGCATCGGTGTCGCACTGAGCGATCCCACGGGAACCGTGGCGAGCCCGCTGATGACCATCTACCGTTCCGCAGAGGTCAAAGATCACCAGATCATAGCCGATCTGGTTCGAGAGCATGCTGTGGAGCGTATCGTCATCGGTCTGCCAAAGACCCTACGGGGAGAGCTGGGGCCACAGGCCCAAAGAGTGCTGCGATTTGGCGATCGCTTGAGCCGGGTGGTGCAGGTGCCCATCGTCTACTGGGACGAGCGATACACGACGGCCGACGCGGAGCGCATCGTAGGACGCCGGCGTCGAAACCGAGGGCGGGGTTTCGTGGACGAGGTGGCCGCGGCTGTGATTCTTCAGGCATATCTGGACAGCCTTCAAAATGCGAGGTCTGAATGCTGACCACCCGATGTGGCTTCGGGCATATCGGTCAGCGTGTCCTCGACTGAGGGGTGGCTGACGGATGGGGCGTCGGGCAACATTGGATCGGTCCTTAACTGCGCTTCATTCTTCCATGATCCATATCTTCTTGAAGCGCGCGGCTACGTCCTGCCGTGTGTCTTCCACTGCTCGGACTCGTCGGAGGTTTGATGATCAGCATCAAAGGGGTTCTGATGCTGGCGGGCGTGGTGGTGGCCGTGGTTGTCCTCGTCCTCATGGCCCTGCTCGCTCTGCAAGTGGCCCAGAACCCTGGGCCTGCTGCCAGGGATCTCGTCTCCCGCATCGATGAAGCCGCCAAGCCAGGCGACTCCTCCACGCGGGATTTCACGGTACGCGAGGGCGAGGCCGCTACCGAGATCGCCGATCGCCTGGAGGCGGCCGGGCTGATAAAGAGCGCGCTGGCTTTCCGCCTGCTGGCGGAGGTGGAGGGGCACACATCGGATCTGGCCGCGGGCGAGTACGGGTTGTCTCCAGGGATGCGCCCCAGCGAGATCCTGACGATCCTGGTAGAAGGCAGGACCAAACCCCCGCCCATGGTGACGATACCCGAGGGCTGGCGGGCCGAGGAGATTGCTGATCGTCTTGCGTCCAGGGGGATTGGCACCGCCGAGCAGTTCATGAGTGTGGTGCGCCAGGGGCACTCTTCGGACCCCGCGCTGATGAGCCGCCCCCCGGGCGCCAGCCTGGAAGGCTATCTGTTCCCTGACTCCTACAGCTTTGACTCTAAGACCACTATGGAGGTCATGGCAGACCGAATGGTGGCGCAGTTCGACGCGCGGTTCTCCCAGGAGATGAGGGAGAAGGCGGCGGCTCTTGGGATGTCGGTGCACCAGGCGGTTACACTGGCTTCCATCATAGAGCGCGAGGCCGTACTGCCTTCGGAGCGCCCCCTCATGGCTGGAGTGTTCTACAATCGACTCAAGGAAGGCATGCTTCTTCAGTCTGACCCCACGGTGCAATACGCTTTGGCTAGTACCGATGCGGCGTCCCAGAGACAGTATGGCTGGTGGAAGAAAGAGCTGACGGAGCAGGACCTGCGGATAGATTCCCCCTACAACAGCTATCGCTACCCCGGCCTGCCCCCCGGCCCGATCTGCAACCCGGGGATTGCCTCTCTGATGGCGGCGGTCAACCCCACTCCAACCGACTACCTCTACTTCGTCGCCAGACCCGACGGATCCCACGCCTTCGCGAAGACCTTGGAAGAGCACAACCAGAACGTTGCTCGATACAGGTGACGGCAGTGCCCTGCCTCCCTTCCCGGCGGGGGAAGCTGGCCCTCTCCACGGTTGGCGGCTTGACCCGCGATTCCCTATGCTATAATTCGCTGATACAACGAAGCGGGTCCGGGCAGAATGTTCTCCTGTGACTTGACTTCGCTCGACACATGGAAAGGCACTGATTTGTCGAACGAAAGAGCACACGGAACCACGGTTCTCGCCGTTCGGCGCAATGGTGTGGTTGCCATGGCCGCCGATGGCCAGATCACGGTGGGCGACGTGGTTATGAAGCATACCGCTCGGAAGACGCGGCGGCTGTACAAGGGCAGGATTCTGGGAGGTTTCGCCGGGGCCGCGGCCGATGCTATCACGCTGTTCGAGCGCTTTGAGTCCCGTCTGGAGCAGCACGCGGGGAATCTGCGTAAGTCGGCGGTGGAGCTAACCAAGGAGTGGCGCACCGACAGGTTCTTGCGGCGGTTGGAGGCCTATCTGATCGTGGCTGATCTGCAGGACATGCTGGTGCTTTCGGGCGATGGTGAGGTCATCGAGCCGGACTCGGACTCTGTTGCGATCGGATCGGGTAGCGCCTATGCTCAAGCCGCCGCTATAGCGCTCCTGAACCACACCGACCTGCCGGCACCCGAGATCGCCCGAATCTCTTTGGAGATCGCAGCTAGCCTGTGCATCTACACCAACACGTCCATTACGGTGGATGTGCTGGAACCCTGAGAGCAAGCGAAGCCGGCCTGCCTGTAAACCACTTCCCTGAAGAGGATCGGGAAATGGAAGACTTAACTCCCCTGCAAATCGTCGAAGAGCTGGACAAGTACGTCATTGGCCAGGAGGCTGCCAAGAAGGCGATGGCTGTTGCCCTTCGCAATAGGTACCGGCGGCGTCTTCTGCCGCCGGAGGTGCGGAACGAGGTGGCGCCCAAGAACATCTTGATGATCGGCGCCACGGGTGTCGGCAAGACTGAGATCGCCAGACGGGTGGCTTCCTTATCAGGGGCTCCCTTCGTGAAGGTGGAGGCGACCAGATTCACCGAAGTGGGCTATGTCGGCCGGGACGTGGACAACATAATCCAGGACCTGGTGGAGGCTTCTGTAAGCAAGCTGTACGAGCGGAAACTGCAGGATGTGCAGTCGGAGGCTGAGAAACTAGCGGATGAGAGGATCATAGACTATCTCTGCAAGCAGACTCTACCAGGTTCCCGGAGGAAGGGGGTGCGCAAGAGTCAGGTCGGATCGGCGCTCTCGGTAGGGAAGCAGCAGGTGAGCAGCGGATCGGAGGGGGCGAAGGATGACCAGGCGACGGCCGCTCAGGCAGAGACCGGCTCAGGAGAGCAGGTGACCGGGAGACACCGGAACCGGATGGCGAAGCTGCTGAAGAGTCGCCGTTTGGAGGACACCATCATCGAGATCGAGGTCTCCAACGAGAACGACAACTACGAGTCCGTCTGGGAGTTCTCCACCGGCATGAGCCAGGAGGAGGTCAGCGAGGGCTTGCGGGAGTTCGTTGAAAACTACTCCTCCTCGCGGAAGAAGTCGCGGAAGGTCTCGGTCCAGGATGCCCGCCGGATCCTGACGCGCGAGGAAGCCAGCAAATTGGTGGACTACGAGGGGGTCGTTGAGCAGGCCGTCCAGCAGGCGGAGCAGAACGGCATCGTCTTCATCGACGAGATTGACAAGATCGCGGGATCGGGCGTCGAGACTGGATCCGATATCTCGGGCGAGGGTGTCCAGAGGGACCTGCTGCCCATCATCGAGGGCAGCACGGTCATGACCAGGTACGGGCCTGTCAAGAGCGATCACGTGCTGTTCATCGCGGCCGGTAGCTTCAGTCGAGTTAAGCCATCCGACTTGATTCCCGAGTTGCAGGGGCGCTTCCCCCTCCGCGTGGAGTTGCAGAGTCTGGGCTTCGAGGAAATGAAGCGGATTCTCCGCGAGCCGAAGAATGCGCTGGTGACCCAGTATGCCGCGCTGCTGGCCACCGAGGGGGTAGAGCTGCAGTTCACTGAGGATGGGATAGCAGAGATCGCGGCCACGGCCTGCCAGATGAATCGCCAGTTGGAGGACATCGGCGCGCGTCGGCTGCAGACGATCGTGGAGTACGTGCTGGAGGACGTCTCCTTCCGGGCGCCGGGGATGAAGGGGGAGACGGTGGTGGTCGACGCCGCCTTCGTCCGAGATCGCGTTTCCCACGTGGTGGCCAACGAGGACCTGAGCAGATACATCCTTTAGGTGTACCGCATCCCGACCTATCCCCAGGGTCCCCCATCCGTGCCAGGAGAGGGAGACTCTGCCTCTCTGGGGAAGAGGGTATGGGAGGTAGGTCAGCCGAATTTGCTGCTTGAGCGTAGGGCGTGCTAGAATGCCCACGGGCGAGTGCGCCCATATTATTTGTCACGCTGCCGGACCAACGGAGCCGTGTCGGGGATGCTCGTGGGGGTCGCGTTTCGACCTTGCGGGTCATCCGGGCCCTCCGCCGGGTTGATGGTGGCGGAAGATAGAACGGAGAGGATCACCAACTTATGGCAGCACCGGTATCCATGAAGACGCTCCTGGAGGCAGGTGTGCACTTCGGGCACCAGACCCGCCGCTGGGATCCGAAGATGAAGCCCTTTATCTTCACGGAGCGAAACGGAATTCACATCATCGATCTCCAACAGACGGTGAGCCGCCTTTCGGAAGCGATGAACTTTGTGCGCGACCTTTCTGCCACGGGCGGTATCACCTTGTTTGTGGGCACCAAGAAGCAGGCCCAGGAGACCATCGAGCAGGAAGCGACTCGTTGCGGCATGCCGTACGTGAACCAGCGGTGGATGGGCGGTATGCTCACGAATTTCCAGACCATCCAGACTCGAATCAAGAGGTTGGCCGAGTTGGAATCGGCGCGAGAGCGGGGCGACTTCGACCGGCTTCCCAAGAAGGAGGCTATGTCCCTGCAAGATGAGATCGACAGGCTCAACCGGCTGCTGGGCGGCATGAAGAATCTCACCAGGCTGCCGGACGCGGTATTCGTGGTCGATCCCCATCGGGAGGCGCTGGGTGTAGCTGAGGCGAGGCGGTTGGCTCTCCCGATTGTGGCGATGGTTGACACCAACTGCAACCCGGACATCATCGACTATCCAATTCCGGCTAACGATGACGCCATCCGGGCCATTCGGCTGCTGACCGGCAAGATCGCCGATGCCATCCTAGAAGGTGCCCAGCGCCGCGAGGCGGAGCTCTCCAAGGCCGAGGCCGAGGCTGAGCTGGCCGCTATGGAGGGCGAGGAAGGCGTGGAAGAGGTTAAGCCCGAGGTGGAGATGGTGGCGATGGAGTCTCCTGCCGTGGAGACCGCGGCACTGGAAATGCCAGCGGACGAAACGGTCGTGCCGGATGAGGAAGCCATGCCAGAATCCACCGAAGACGAGCAGGAGGGTTAGAGCAGTTGGCCGAGATCAGTGCAGCCAAGGTTAAGGAACTTCGAGAGCAAACCGGCGCGGGCATAATGGATTCCAAGAGGGCCCTGGAAGCGGCCGGCGGAGACATGGCCAAAGCCGCGGAGATCCTGAAGCAGCAGGGACTGGCCCGGGCTGCCAAGAAGGCGGAGCGGAAGGCTGAACAGGGGCTGATAGATGCCTACATCCACGCCGGCGGTCGCATAGGCGCCATGGTTGAGGTCAACTGTGAGACCGACTTCGTGGCTCGCACCGAAGACTTCAAGCGGCTGGTGCACGATATTGCCATGCAGGTGGCTGCCACCAACCCTAAGGCGGTGGGGAACGAGCCCGATCTGGAGATCGGCGAGGGGGATGGTAAGGTTCCCGCTGAGGATGTCCTGCTCAAGCAGCCCTTCATCAAGGACCCTTCTATGACTGTGGGGGACCTGGTCCAGAACACCATCGCCAAGGTCGGGGAGAACATCGTGGTGCGCAGGTTCACCAGGTTCGAGTTGGGAAGCTAGGGATGATGCGAGGGCGGGACTCTAGCCCGCCCTCGCGGGCTGATATGGGATGGCCAGGTGGCGCGGCTAAAGTACAAGCGGATAATGCTAAAGCTCAGCGGTGAGGCGCTGATGGGAGATCTCCAGTACGGGATCGATCCGGCGATGGTCGCTTACATCGCCGGCCAGGTTGCCCATCTGCAGCGGCTGGGCGTGGAGGTTGCCATCGTCATCGGAGGCGGCAACATTTGGCGCGGCGTCGCCGCGGCGCATCGGGGGATGGACCGCGCCACCGCCGATTACATGGGTATGCTCGCCACGGTAATCAACGCCATGGCTCTTCAGGATGCCCTCGAGTCGCTGGACGTTTGGACGAGAGTTCAGTCGGCGATCACCATGTCGGAGATAGCCGAGCCCTACATACGACGGCGCGCCATCCGGCACCTGGAGAAAGGGCGGGTCGTCATCTTCGCGGCGGGGACAGGAAACCCGTTCTTCACTACCGATACGGCTGCAGCACTGCGCGCCATCGAGATCGACGCCGAGGTCTTGCTGATGGCCAAGAACCGTGTGGATGGGGTCTACACCGACGATCCCCTGAAGAACCCGAGGGCCGCCAAGCTGGAACGACTCACCTATATGGAAGCTATCGAGTTGGGTCTCCGGGTCATGGATACCACGGCGCTGTCCCTCTGCATGGAGAACAAGCTGCCCATCATCGTCTTCGACTTGCGAAATGCGAAGGCGATGGATCGGATCCTGGCGGGGGAGCAGGTCGGATCACTGGTGTCGTCTCCCGATTGCACGGAGGACCGGCGCCGAGGTGAAAAGGGGTACACCCGCCCAAGCTAAGGGGGACAACTACCATGATCGACAAGGTGAACGAGGTATATAGTAGCGCCGAAAGCAGAATGCAGAAGGTCATCGAGAACCTCAAGCGCGAGTTGGCCTCGCTGAGGACGGGGCGTGCATCGCCCAGCCTGTTGGACAGGGTTTTCGTGGACTACTACGGGGTGCCCACTCAGATCAGTGCCCTGGCCACCGTCAGCGCACCGGAGCCGAGGCTGCTGGTAATCGCGCCCTGGGACAAGAGCACCATGGGTGCCATCGAGAAGGCCATCCTCAAGTCCGACCTGGGCATCACCCCTACCAACGATGGCAAGGTCATCCGGCTGGCCATCCCTCCGCTCACGGAGGAGCGGCGGCGAGAGATGAGCAAGGTGGTGCGAAAGAGGACTGAGGAAGGTAAGGTCGCGCTGCGCAACCTGCGTAGGGATGCGGTGGAAGATCTGAAGAAGCTGGAGAAGGATAAGGCCATCTCCGAAGACGATCTGAAGCGAGGGCAGGAGCGCCTCCAAAAGCTGACGGACCGCTACATATCTATGGCAGATGAGGTAGGGCAGCACAAAGAGAAAGAGATTATGGAGTTCTAGGGGGATCGTGCCATGGCAACTGCCCCGTTGACGTTGGGGGCAGAGAACAACGGCGGACCGATAGCGCGGGTGCCGACCCACGTCGCCATCATTATGGATGGTAACGGGCGTTGGGCGAGGTCCAGGGGGCTTCCCCGGCTAGCCGGGCACCGGGCCGGTACCGACAACATCAGACGTATTATCGAGGCTGCCGTCGAGCACAAGGTGAAGATGCTGACCCTGTACGCCTTCTCCACGGAGAATTGGAAGAGGCCGGATGAGGAGGTACAGGGCCTGATGAGTCTACTGGTCGAGGTCATAAAGCGGGAGACGCGAAACCTGCACCGCAACGGGGTTCAGCTCCGGCACATTGGGAGTCTGGAGGGGCTGGATCAGCAGCTTCAGGAGCGGATCCGCTACGCCGTGGATCTCACCCGGGGCAACGACCGGATCGTGGTCAATGTGGCCCTCAACTATGGTGGGCGAGCTGAGATCGCGGACGCGGTCCGACGCATCGTGCAGGCGGGGGTCGCACCGCAGGACATCACCGAGGAACTGATTTCGCGCTTCCTTTACACTGCCGGTGCGCCTGATCCCGATTTGATAGTCAGGACGGGTGGCGAGATGAGGCTCAGCAACTTCTTGATTTGGCAAGCTGCCTATGCCGAATACTGGTGCACTCCCGTCTTTTGGCCCGACTTTGGCAAAGAGCAGTTCCACGAGGCGATCGTGGAGTACGGACGTAGGCAACGAAGGTTCGGGGCGCTCAGCGATTCGTGAGTGATGAGACATGAGTCATGAGCAATGAGTGAACGATACGATGCCACTCATCGCTCATCACTCATCACTAGGTTCGGAGGACGATTTGCTGGCTCGGCGAGTCGTGAGCGCCGCGGTGCTGGCGCCCCTGGTGATCCTGACTGTCGCGGTGGGCGGCTGGTGGTATGTCGGACTGGTTGCCGTGGCGTCGGTCCTGGCCGCTCGCGAGTTCTACCTGATGTTGCGGCATTCGGCCTATTCCCCCCTGTGGCCGTTTGGAGTGGCTCTGAGTTTAGCCTTCATCCTTGATGCCGCCGCGCCCTTACTGCCCCTCGCAACACATCCCGGACAGATCGCCTACCCAGCGCTGGGTGCCGCCATCGCCCTGTCTCTGGCTTACCTCGTCTCTCGGCAGCAGGTCGAGCGCAGCTTCGCCGACTGGGCGGTGACCTGGGCACCTCCCCTCTATATCGGGTTTCTGGCAGCTTTTCTGGTGGCACTCAGGTTGCTGCCCTCGGGGGAAAGATGGGTCTTCATGGTGCTGGCCGTGACATGGTCCACCGATATTGGGGCCTACCTCGTGGGAAGCTCGCTCGGACGGCACCCTTTCTTTGCCAGAGTCAGTCCGAGAAAGACCTGGGAGGGAGCTATAGGGGGGCTCATGGCGGGAGCGCTGGCCGGAGGAGGGGTTGCGTGGGCCTTTGGGTGGGATACGGGCCAGCTGCTGGCGCTGTCGATTCTGGCATCCGTGGCGGCTGAGGCTGGCGACCTGGCCGAGTCCTGCATTAAGCGGCAGTTGCGCACCAAAGACACCAGCCGGTTGATTCCGGGCCATGGAGGCGTGCTGGATAGAATGGATAGCCTGCTGTTTGCCGGCACCTTGATCTACTTCTGGGCCCTCGTCGCTGGGGGATCGCCATGAGCAGGCGGCGCCGACTGGCGATACTGGGGAGCACCGGATCCATTGGACGTCAGACGCTGGATGTAGTCAGATGGCACCCGGACCGATTCCAGGTGGTGGGGCTGGCGGCCGGGAGGTACAGCGATCTGTTCCGGGCGCAACTGGAGGAGTTCCACCCCCGATGGGTAGCCGTGGGGCGCTCGCGCATCGAGGATGCGTCTTCCCTGCCTGAAGACCTGCTTCAAGGAACTCTCGGACTGGAGGAGGTGGCAACGGCGCCCGAGGTGGACACGGTAGTGGTGGCAACGGTGGGCCACGTCGGACTGGTCCCAACCCTGGCGGCACTCTCTGCCGGGAAGATGGTGGCGTTGGCCAACAAGGAGGCCCTGGTGATGGCCGGAAATCTGGTTGTCGCCGCCGCGAAGCGTGGTGGGGCCCGAGTATTGCCCGTGGATAGTGAGCACAGCGCCATATGGCAATGTCTCAGGGGTGAAGGGGAGTTTCGGGAGTGGCGGTCTTCGGTCAGGTCCCTCGTCCTCACCGCCTCTGGCGGAGCTCTCCGTGATCTGACCGTCGAAGAGCTGCAGCGCGTCTCACCCAGCCAGGTGCTGGCTCATCCAACCTGGCGTATGGGTCCCAAGGTGACCGTCGACTCCGCAACCCTCATGAACAAGGGGCTGGAAGTCATGGAGGCCCGCTGGCTCTTCGGTCTGCCGCTGGATAGAATCCGGGTGCTGATCCACCGTGAAAGCATCGTTCATTCGCTGGTGGAGTTCGTGGATGGCTCCGTCAAAGCTCAGTTGGGGACGGCGGATATGAGGATACCTATCCAGTACGCCCTCAGCTACCCGGACAGGCTGCCGGGAAGGACTGAGCCTCTGGACCTGGCGAAGGTGGGCCGGCTGACCTTTGAGGAAGTCGATTCCGCGCGGTATCCTTGTCTGAGGCTGGCTCTGGAGGCGGCCAGGAACGACCTTAGTTATCCGGCTGTGCTGAGCGCCGCCAACGAGGTGGCGGTGGACCTCTTCTTGCATGAGGAGATACCCTTCACCGAGATTCCGGTGCTGATCGAGGAAGTCTTGTCGAGACACCAGCCGGTGAAGATTGACGACTACGAGACCGTCCGGGCAGCCAGTGAGTGGGGCAGGAACGAATGCCTGTGTCTGGCCCGGAGCAGGAGAAGGAACTGATCCATGAGTTGGACCCAACTGGCGGTGATCCCGGTGCTCAGTGTGCTGCTGCTGGTACACGAGCTGGGTCACTTTATCGTCGCACGCCTGGCTGGAATAAGGGTCGAGGAGTTCGGCTTCGGACTTCCGCCCCGAATATGGGGCGTCAGGCGTGGCGACATAATCTACTCCCTGAATCTGATCCCGCTGGGCGCCTTCGTGAGAATGACAGGAGAGAACGGGGAGGCGGACCCTCCGCAGGAGGGTAGCTTCTCCAGCAAGGGGAAGCTGGCAAGGGCTGCAGTGCTCTTTGCTGGCCCTGCCATGAACTTCATCGCGGCGGCGCTGCTGTTCGCCGGCGCCTACATGATGGGCTGGCCAACGCCCACTTCTATGGAGATCTATATATACAAGATCACCGCCGGGTCGCCCGCGGAAGCGGCGGGGTTGCAGGCCGGTGACAGGATAGTAGCCATGGATGGCCGGAAGATCGAGACCTCGGATCAGTTTATCCAGGCCACCAGGGCCAAGCTGGGGAAGCCGATAGTGTTGACCCTGGAGCGGAACGGGTCCGAGGTCGAAAAGACCATGGTCCCGCGAACGCAGTGGGCGGAGGGCGATGGACCGCTAGGCATCGGACTGCAGGGCAAGGTCATTCAGATGACGCCTGTCTCGTATGCGGCGCCCCAGGCCCTATGGATGGGGTTCGGAAGAGCCGGACAGATGGTAGCGTTCACCGTCTCGGTGCCAGTCTTGATCATCCAGGGTGTTCTGCCGGCTGATCTCGCCAGACCCGTCGGGCCGGTAGGGATCTATCAGGTGACGACCCAGGCCGCCGACTACGTCGCGGACTCGGGCTGGTGGTTCCCATTGATCAGCATTACGGCCACCATCAGCGCCGGGCTGGCCATCGCCAACATGCTGCCCTTCCCAGCCTTAGATGGGGGCAGGCTGTTGTTGGTGGCTGTGGAAGCGATACGGCGTAAGAAGATCGCGCCCGAGCGGGAGGGCGCCCTGCACTTTGTCGGGCTGATGGTGCTGCTTACCCTTATGCTGATTATCTCCTACTACGACCTGATCTCTCCGCTGCCCAACATTGATTGGGGGCCCAGATAGGCAGCAGGGAGCAGGGGTTGGGAGTTACACCTCTTCCCACCAACAGTCGTGGAGGAACGTCCCCACAACTCGGTCATTCCATGCGCTTTCCCCGATCAGAGGGACGAAGCGAACGGGTCCCAGACGGTGCGGGATCAGTTTGCCTGCCCGCTTGACATACAGGGTCAACTGCTGGGAGAAACGGGAGCCGACTGGAACAATCAACCGGCCTCCATCAACCAGTTGATCGACAAGGGGCTGAGGGACACCGGGGCTTGCCGCGGTAACGACGATGGCGTCGTAAGGGGCTAGCTCGGCATACCCTCGACTTCCATCCCCCACCACGACTTGGATGTTGAGGTAGCCAAGCCTGGTCAGCAGCTCCCGTGCCGTTGACGCCAGCGGTTCGATTCTCTCTATCGAGACAACACTGCCGGCCAACTCGGCCAGGATCGCACACTGGTAGCCGGAACCTGTTCCCACTTCCAGCACCCGCTCGGTCCCGGTGAGCGAGGGGGCCTGGGTCATCAGCGCCACGACAAAGGGCTGCGAGATGGTCTGACCGTGGCCGATGGACAGGGGAATATTGCGCAGGGAGTGATGGCGTAATTCCTGGGGAACGAACAGCTCGCGCGGGACCCTTTCCATGGCTTCAAGGACTTTGGGATCGGTGATTCCCTCGGCTCGAAGCTCTCGCATCAGCCTCGCCAATTCGCGTGAGCGCGACATGATGGTTCTCCCGATTCCGGCGACCGTCCTCCACCACTATTCCGAACAGTCCGATCAGCCAAGCAGTGGCCCTCCGGCAGGGGCGGCTATCACTCTTTCGGAGTTCGCCGAGGGGGACCCGATCCAGGCAATGCTCGGATCGGCCTGTTATGCTATATTATGCAACGAAACGAGTCATTGCGTCGTTCCACTGTCTGGCAGCTCAGGCTCGTCCGGCGTTGCCCAGGACCTCCCACGGTGCCGTCGCACGGCTCCCTGCCTCCACATCGGAAACGACGCGACGTGCTAACGGGCACAGGCAGTCGTAGTGCCCCAGCATTCGGCTGTTCGCTGGCTTTCGGAGCCCGAGGAAATCCCACACGGAAAGGGTGATAGCTCTTGCCAGTCTACGTCTATCGTTGCGAGGGATGCGGGAAGCAGATCGAGAAGCGGCAATCGTTCTCCGACGCTCCTCTCACCGAGTGCGATTCGTGTCACGGTCCCCTGAGGAAGGTCTTCAGCCCTACCACCATTATTTACAAGGGATCCGGCTTCTACAGCACGGACTACCGCTCCAAGTCTGGTGGGGACGGATCCAACGGCAGCAGCAGGAGTAAGAAGGAGGAGACTCCCGGGTCCGACTCGGGCTCTGCCTCCCCGGGGTCCAAGGATGCCGGCAAGGCTGCCGCGGCAAGTCGATCATAATGATCCACTCCTGATCCGACATGCGAGCAGTGCTTCAGAGAGTCTCCAAGGCGGAGGTGCGCGTCGACGGGGTCACCGTCGGTCGAATAGGGCGTGGCTGGCTGGTGCTGCTGGGAGTGGGCCGGCATGACACCGAGGAGGAAGCCAGAAAGCTGGCGGACAAGGTGGTCAAGCTACGTTTGTTCGACGACGCCGAGGGTAAGTTTAACCTGTCGGTTATGGACGTGGGGGGTGAGGTCCTGGTAGTGTCACAGTTCACCCTGTACGCCGATACAACCAGGGGACGCCGGCCTAGCTTCGTGGACGCCGCCGACCCGCCCCAGGCCAGGGCATTGGTGGACGAGTTCACCGACCTGGTCAGAGGCTACGGGCTTAAGGTAGAGACGGGGCAGTTCGGGGCCCACATGGACGTGAGCCTCCACAACGACGGTCCCGTCACGGTGTGGCTCACCGTCGGGGAGTAGAGCGGCCCTCGCGCCCCGTCTCGTTCCCGCCGTCCACGAGGGTGCCACGCAGCGACCAGGGACCGGCACCATCGATGGCGACGGTCACGAGCCTGCCAGACAGGTTGTCGTCGCTCTCAAAGAAGACCAGCTTGTTGGACCGGGTTCTGCCCGACCATTTTCCCTTTTCTTTGTGCTCGACCAGCACCTCCACCTTCTCCCCGACGAGTCTGCTGTTTCGCCGGGTGGCGATGGAGGTCTGAAGTTCCTCAACCAGGTGCAGTCTCCGCTTCTTCTCCTCGGCCGGGACGGTGTCCTCCATCTTGCGGGCGGCTGCCGTTCCAGGCCGGGGCGAGTAGGCCGCCACATGGACCACGTCGAACTCCACCTGGCGCAGGACCTCCATGCTGCGTTGGAACTGCTGTTCTGACTCCCCGGGGAAGCCGACGATCAGATCCGTGGACAGGGCGACATCGGGGATGGCGCGGCGGATCTCGTCCACCAGTGCCAGGTATTGCGGAACGGTGTACCTCCTGGCCATTCGGCGCAATACCTCGTCGTCGCCAGCCTGAATGGGGAGATTGAGCTCCTCACACAGCGGCGGTATCTCTGCCATGGCTTGGATAAGATCGGGCGTGAAATCGTTGGGATGGGAGGTCAGGAACCTGAGCCGCGCCAGCCCAGGCAGATCCGCCACCGCTCTGAGTAGGGATGATAGTGTCTCGGGAGGGGTCAGATCGCAGCCCCAAGCATCGACTGTCTGGCCCAGCAGCACGATCTCCCGGGCTCCTCTGCCCAGAAGCGCCTGGGCCTCCGCCACCACCTCCTGCCGAGTCCTGCTTCTCTGGGGTCCTCGCCTGTAGGGCACGATACAGTAGCTGCAGAACTTGTCGCAGCCTCGAATTGCGGTAACCCCAGCCGATACCGGAACCTCGGAAGCATAGCTCTCCTCCCTTGGGGCGCACGACTCGAGCGCTTGGGTCGCGGAGAGGATTAACCCCGGGAGCCGCTCCATCTCTGACGGGCCGACGAAGAGGTCGACAAACGGGTAGCGGCGCTGAAGCTCCGAAGAGTCCGCCCCCGCCATGCACCCCGTAACGCACAGCACCATCCCTGGGCGCCGGGCCTTCAGCGACTTCAGGTGCCCCAACTGGCCGTGGGCTCGGTTCTCGGCGCTTTGGCGTACGCTGCACGTGTAGAGGATTGCTACCTGGGCGTCCTCGCACCTCTCGGCCGGTGCCATGCCCGCGTTATCCAATGTATCGGCGAGCCAGCGGGCGTCGGAGTCGTTCATCTGGCAGCCGCTGACCCAGAGGTGATATCTAACCGGCAAGCCTGCCCCTCCATGAGCCGTGGTGGCGCGCGATGCGAGTTTTGATAGCCCACGGCTTGCAAATTAATTATAGCCAGGCGGAGAGGCGGTCGTCCAGGCGCGTACGGGTGCGGGCCGAGACTCCGATCGAGCATCCCTCGCTGCTCCAGCCCGTCGGGCCTGTCGCCAGCCGACACAGCGTGCTGACGCCACTACCGGATGCGGAGGGCTCCCTTCAGTTTTCGTGGTCTGCATCTTGCAGGCCGGTTTTACGCACAGAGGAACCCTGTAATGGCGCAAGAACGCGGACCCATCGTGGTGGTTGAGGACGACACCACTGTCAGGCAGCTTATCGGAGAGATCCTTCGGCACGCGGGCTACCAGGTAGTCGAATTCGGCGGAGCGGAGGAGGCCCTGGCTTTCCTGGAAACGGTGCAGCCCGCCTTGATAACCCTCGATCTGGCAATGCCCTGCGTGGACGGATTTCGCTTCCTTCGTCTCTTACAGCAGCGACCGGGCGTGGCTCATGTCCCGGTGGTGGTGGTCACGGCAGCCCCTGAGTTCCTTCGATCCAGCGTGGCCGTGCTAGGGCACCCTGTTGTGGCAAAGCCGTTTCTGATGAGTCAGCTTATCGGCGCCGTCGAGAGGTCTCTCGAAATGCGCCCATCTGCCAACCAGCCCAATGCCACGACAGAGATGAGACAGTAGGCACCCAGTCCGTTGCCAGGAACCGTCTGTCATCCGCCTTCTGGGCCTCCGCTCTTGCCGAATCGCCTCGCGCCGGAGAGATGGGCCGCGCGCCGATCACTCTCATCCAGTCCAGCCAGAATCGCTGGGTGGAGGTGACCGTTCGTCGCCACGATGCTGGAGCCGTAAACTTCGGCAGGCCTTCCCAGGAAGTCGGTGACGGCGCAACCCGCTTCCCGGGCTATCAGAATCCCGGCTGCCACGTCCCAGGGGTAGAGGTGGTCCTCGTAGAAGGCGTCCAGCCGCCCGGCGGCAACGTAGCAGATGTCCAGGGCGGCTGAGCCGTCGCGCCGCATCCCCTGGCACCTGCGCGCGAAGTAGTTGAAACGCCTCATCACGGCTCCGAAGAGCCGCCGATCGTAGGGGAAGCCCATGCCCACCAGAGCTTGCAGCAGTTGGTCGACCCGTGACGGGCTGATGGGCGCGCCGTTCAGGAATGCTCCGCCACCGACGCGTGCCTGGAACATCTCATCCAGGAGTGGGTCGTACACCGCCCCGGCCAGCACCTTCCCCTCGTGCTCCACGGCGACCGAGACCGCGAAATGAGGGTAGCCATGAGCGTAGTTGGTAGTGCCGTCCAGGGGGTCGACTATCCAGCGGTAGATGGGGGAGGCTCCGCCCGTCGATCCCTCCTCTGCCAGCACCTCATGATCGGGGAATCTGGAACGGAGGAAGGAGACCACCGCCTGCTCCGATTGCCGATCGGCGTCGGTGACCAGGTCGATCTCCCCCTTGAACTCGACGTGGCGAATCCCTCGCCAACGATCCAGAAGAACGCTCGCGCCGGCCCGTGCCGCCGACACGGCCGTCTCCTCCAGGAGGGTGAGGGGTAGTTCAGAATGCTCAATCATAAGCGCGCGGATTATACCAGAATTGGGCCGCGCGGGTTGGGGTCCAACCAGTTTCTGTAGGAGTTATGGTTAAGCTGCCAGTGGCCGCCTGGAGACGATGCGAGAGCGGACCGCCAGGACGTACTGAGCGCCAGGTTCCGACCAGCGTGCCCCGGGACGCT
>Ga0315298_1004334_pt1 | contig 21335 bp, 18 predicted proteins | sample WHS_1_MG_FD_203077 | JGI IMG/M metagenome (GOLD analysis project Ga0315298, IMG submission 203077) | Extremophilic microbial mat communities from Washburn Hot Springs, YNP, Wyoming, USA - WHS_1_MG | ecosystem: Environmental > Aquatic > Thermal springs > Hot (42-90C) | place: USA: Wyoming...
CATTAAAATTATTTTATTCATTAATTAGTTTAGGAGCAGGAACTATTTTGGGACTTTTTGCTCTCATTTCTGCTTGGTTTTGGCCAATAGCTTCTTATTTCACTTTAACTATTATGGTTGTGGCTCTTTATTACATCGCCTGGGGAATCCTTCATCATCATATTGATCTTTATCTTACTAAAAAAATCGTCCTCGATTACGTCCTTATTGGCGCCTTTGTTTTCATCATGGCCTTAGGACTAACTTTCTTAACGAGGTAAAAACCTTCGCCAACAGATTTTATAATCTATTTTTTTATTCCGCTTATTTTAGAATTATATCGGTTCTCTTTCTGGAGTGATTTTGGCCCGCTCAAAGATCTCTTTTTCCACAATTTCGCGATCCCGTCCATACTTAAGCCTTGATAATTGAATGACGGCTTTGGCTATTTCGGGATCGCCAGGCGATGGATCATATAAGGTGTGAATATTAAAAGGCCTTGATTCGGTCCCATTAATCAAAAGGGAGATATAAGCATTATAACGTGGTATATTCAAAAGATCTTGACGTTTAAAAACTGGTTCAAATTCCTTTTCCATATATTCAGCATCTTCCACTCCAATGGTGAAACACATCTCCGTTCCCACATTACCAAAAATTGCTCCTTTTATTTCTTCGGGGAGTTGACCAATAAATTGATTGGCCACAATAAGATTTAAGCGGTATTTTCGCGCCTCAGAAAGAATAGTCACAAAGGACTCAGTAGCAAAGTTTTGGAACTCATCAACATAAAGATAAAAATCACGTCTTTGCTCTTCGGGAATATCAGCTCGACTCATCGCCGCCATTTGAATCTTGGTTACCAAGATCATACCCAAAAGAGTAGAATTAAGCTCGCCAATTTTACCTTTAGAAAGATTGCAGATTAAGATCTTTCCGGTGTCCATTATCTCTCTAAAATTAAAGCCGGATTTCACTTGTCCCATAATATTGCGCATAATATCATTGGTCATAAAAGCCCCAAATTTTGCAATTACCCAACCCGCTATTTCTCCTTTGCGTTCAGCACCAGTTTGGGGCATCTCTTCTTGCCAAAAGCGCAACACATTAGGATCAGAAACATATTTTAATTTTTGATCAACAAAACTACGATCAGTAAACATGCGGGGAATATCAATTATCGTTCCCCCCGCCGGATCGGCCATTAAAGGTAAAGAGGCATTGCGAATCCAGTGCTCAAACAGTGGCCCAACGATTCCTTGACGTTGTGGATCATAAAGTTTATAAATCATCAGAATTAATTCTTGAATCAAAAAGTCCTTTTCTTCGGGTCTTTTCCATTCGAAAAGATTTAGACCTAAGGGCCGTTCAATGTCCGCCGGATTGAAATAAATCACATCATCAGCCCGGTTTTTAGGAATCTTGGGTAAAATTTTTTCTTCGATCAAATCGCCATTAGGATCAATAACACAAAGACCATGACCCTTTTGAATATCGTAATTAATCATATTAGAAAGTAAATTAGATTTACCTGTACCCGTCTTTCCAATAATATACACGTGGCGACGACGATCTGCGCCTTCGGCCAAATAAACCATCCTTTTTTCTCCTCGATAAATACTTTCTCCCAAAGGCACCCCTTCTTTAGGTAAATTAGGAGGAGGCGGTGCTTGTTTGGCCAAGAGCCATTTAATCTTAGGCGCTTCTACAGTAAAATTAGGAAAATGAAAAAGTGTGGCTAATTCTTCGGCATTAAGAATCATATTGGTCTTACTAAAGAAACGAAAGATAAAAGCCGTAACGAGCTCCGGAATAGATTTTATCTTTTCTCTTTTAAAAGAATTAAACTCGGGAATGGTAAATTGAGAAAATGCAGAACGAATACTTTCTAATCTTGCTTGGGCCTTTTCTTCTGTCGAAGAGGAAACCACAATACGAATATTGGTTTCAAAACCCACTTTATTTGTTTTTTCTTCTAAGGCCTGAATGGTTGCTTCCTGCATAGGAGTAAGTTTGACCACTTCTTCACGTGGGGCAGTAGCTATCTCTGGATGAAGTAGATATTTAAAAAATTCGCCCATTCCAGCACCTAATCCTGAAGCCAATCTTCCTATACCCGAAGGCTTCATCCCTTTCCCCTCTTGGATTTTTTTGGCCAACATTCTTCCTTTAAAACGCCATTCTTCGGCGGCTGGTCGAATAATAAATTGAATAGAAGCCCCTTCGTCTTTATCTAATTTACTTAAACTATTGGCCAGACCATTTAAAGGATCGACTTCCAAATTTTTATAAGTCTTAATAGGGAAAAAATAAGGTTTAGCCAAAACCAAACTACAAGCAACCACCTTACTTTGCGGTTGAAAAATATTATACCCATCAATTTCTTCCACTAAAGCATCATGGTAATAAGCATGAATTTGTTGTTCCACAGAATTACGAAGTTCTTTAGGAACGGTAATAAAAAACCTAATTTCATCGCTATAAGGAACAATGGCTATTTCTAAACTAATATAATCTTGGCCATAAAATTTTTTTTTAAATGATTTTTGATAAATACTATAAATACTAGAAAAGAACTGCTCAGCTTCGCCAATAAAAAGCTGAGCCAATTCTTTAGGATCGCGTGTTTCTTCAATCTGTTTACCCCGTTCTTTTGGCACGGTCACTTCCAAAAAGACCATCTTTAAAGAACGGACAATACGGTCTCTTTTTTCTAAATAGTGTTTAATCAAATAATAAATTAAAAATAAACCGCCAAAGCCCGCGATCGCCAAGAGGAAATAAATCAATAAAGAACGTAAAAACATTTTAAAGATGATTTAATTATTTTACTCAAGATTCATGGCGTAGTTCATCAAGCGATTTATTCCCTTCATAAAAGGAAACATTACCACTTTTTAGACTCCGTTCTAAATTCTCCGCATATTGAATTAGAGAAGTTTCCTTTCCTGAAACAGGTACTGCCGTAGGGGCTTTACTTTCAACTTCCGAAACAGGAATAGAAACTGCAGGAGCTTTTGGAGAAACTTCTTCCGGAAAAGTTTTTGAAGGTATTTCTTCTGCTCCTATTGGTGGTGTTGACGGAACTTCAATCTCCGATCTCTCCTCTCCTATCTTCTCTTCGGGAAAAGACTCTGGTCCTTTCGAAGAATTTTCAGCCCCATCAACATTATTAATTGAGTTATTTGGTTGTCCTTCGTTATTAAAATCTGCCATAAATTTACCTCCGAGTAACTTTGTTTATATTTTAATACATTTTTTCCCAAAAATCAAGAAGAAATATCAATTATTCTATTTTACGTCTATTATCATCATTTGTCAAGAACTAAAAATGTTATGTTATTGCCAAGCGAAAATGTCAGGGTTTTAACTAATAATTCCTCCGCCTAAAACTTCGTTTTTTCGATAAAAAACTGCTGATTGACCCGGAGTAATCGCCCGTTGAGGTCGCTTGAATTTAATAATAAATTTTTTCCCTTCCTTAAAAAGAAGAGAACCGCAAGCTTCGGTATTATAACGAATTTTTGTTTTTACTTCTAAGGGCAACTTAGGCTCTTCTATGATAAAATTAACTTTTTCTAATTTACAGCAATCATGATAAAGATTCTTTTCTTCGCCTACTACTAAAGCATTATTCTTTACATCAATCTTTATTACAAAAATTGGTCTTTTTCGTCCCCCACCCAATCCTTTTCTTTGGCCAATAGTATAAGACAACAAGCCTTTATGCGTACCTATCCTTTTGCCTTTCATATCGAAAATAGGGCCAGGTTTAAATAATTTAGCATCAGCAATCCGCGATCTAATAAATCTCCGGTAATCGTCTTCAATAAAACAGATTTCTTGACTTTCTTTTCTTTCGGCTGAAGGCAAACCAAACTTCTTAGCCAAGTTTTTCACCTCTAATTTTTTATATTCACCAATGGGAAATAAAGCATATTTTAATTCTTTTTGAGTCAACCCCCATAAAAAGTATGATTGATCTTTTTGCTTATCCTTGGCTTTTAATAGTTTATAAATAGTTTTGATTTTTGATTTTCGATTTTTGATTTCTCGCTTGCGCGCGTAGTGCCCTGTAGCCACAAAATCGATTCTTAATTTTTTTGCGTAGTTAATCAACACAGGAAATTTAATTAACTGGTTACATCTTGCGCAAGGATTGGGAGTCCGACCTGCTAAATATTCGGCAATAAAATTTTGAATAATTTCCCTTTCAAATTTTTTACTTACATCAATAAGATAATAAGGAATATTTAACTTTTGACAAACCTGACGTGCAGATTCAATGGCTTCCAAAGAACAACAAGCCCGCTTTTGTTGTCTTGTTTTGGCATAACAAAATAATTTAAAAGTAATGCCTATTACTTCATAACCTTGTTTTTGCAGTAAAGCGGCGGCTACGGAAGAATCTACGCCTCCAGATAAGGCACATAAAACCTTTTTTCTTTTCATGCTTTTATTTTAACATCAAACTAATATAATTAAAGCAGAACCATTTTTAGAAATAAAAACATTCTAACATTCTATAGAATGTTAGAATGATAAAAAGGAAATTATGAAAGTGCCTAAAATTGAATTTACCTATTCTTCGATTTATGACAAAGTATGGGAAAATTTCATACGCATTTCTTCCAAGAGAAAGGGTTATTTTTATCCTCCCCGTCGGGTTATTCTTAAATATATGCAAAGGGTAGGTAGAAGATGGTACCAAGATGATTTTGGCTCTCAAATCCTTGTGTACATGAGCAGAATTACTAAACTAAAATGGTCAGACAACAAAATTCATTGTTATCTAGTGGGCAATTGTCAACCCTTTTCTGATCCAGTGACCATACCTCTTTATTATAAAAAACCGAATCATTTCGATATAGAAAGATTTATCAATGTTTTGATTCATGAATTAATCCATCAATTATTGAATCAAGAAGACAATCCTTCTCGAACAAAAAATGCCTGGAAGTATTTTTATAAAAGATATCGCGGGGAATCAGAAAGTACTAAAACACATATTTTAGTCCAAGCTATCCATCAAGCCATTTATTTAAAATTTTTTAGTGAAAAAGAACTAAAAAAAGATATCGAAATAGCCAAGCAATTTACCAAAAAAGATCCGGTTTATGCTCGTGCTTGGCAGATAGTCGAGAAAGACGGTTACCAAAATATAATCGCCGAATTTAGAAAAAGAATAAAATAAAAGTTAATATCCCAAAAGTCGAACCTCCGAATTTTATAAATAAAAAAAGCGGTTTTAGAATTTATCTAAAAAGATAAATTCAAGGCACCGCCGAAGCCTAAAATTAAAATCTAAGGTTACTTTCTTTTTGCTTTATTTAGACCATGCAAAAAAACACTTTGTAACTGGTTTGATTATTATTTTCGACCGCATCGAATCTAAATTTCCTATAGCTAAATTATCATTTCCATCAACAAATGCTACATTTTTACCATCGGGTAGCCAACGGACGAAGTTACTTTGACAAATTGCGCCAGGAAGTTTATAAATGCGCGAGGGATCTTCTAGATTTATAAAAGAGTATCCAAGTAAAATATCGTTATTTACAGACCAATCAATTGAGGTACAAGCATATAAGTCGCAATGAGCTGCCGCTTCACGATTTGTAACTTCTATTCTCTGCAATGAATGTGTCTGTAAGTCTATAATAGAAACACCAGGATTACCAAAAGTAAATGCTACCTTACTACCGTCCGGTGACCAACAAGCAGCCAAAATATCAAGATCGCCTGAATGTATCTTCTGCTGATCGCTTCCATCTATATTACTGATGAAAAGACCATCTTCACCTTCGATTGTATATAGAATTTTTTTTCCATCGGGAGATAGTCTAAAAATTCTCGCTTTTGGGATAACATAAGTTCTTCTATTTCCATCGCATGTAAAAACCATAATTAATCCCGTAGTATTAGAGGCGAATAGAATTGTAGAGCCGTCAGCGGAGATGTCAAGCACGTCGACGAATTCGACGAATGACGGCAATTCAGCACCCTCGGCTAATTTTTGTAAGTTACTACCATCGGCATTAACTACATAAATATTATTTGTATTTTTCTGAATAAAAGCTATTCTGCCTGGTAATGGCAATTTTGCAATTTGTGGTAATGACCTATCTGCCGATGCCTCCTGCGTAACTAACAGTTCTGGTTTGTATGTTTGGAGTTTCTTTTGCGTTGAACTTTCTTGAACATAAGAAATAATGGTAAGCACAATAAGTACAATTAGTAATACTGGCAACATTGCGAAAGCTAGCTCTATTAAACCTTTTAGCGGCCACGTCAACATTTCAAAAAATTGTTCCATCCTTTATCACTCCTTTCTAGCATCTTATCGCCAATTTCGTTGTCAAAGTACAAATTTGTTTAAAAACGGATTGTGGTATTAAATTTTAAGGATAATAATTCCAAAAGTCAACTACTTTTTCACTACCTGTTATTGCAAAGCGAAAATGTCAGGGTTTTTGCAAAGGGAAAATGTCACCCCTCTCATATATTGGTAGGAGGTGCCTATGGAAACATTAACTATGCAAGAAGTAAAAAAACTTAGTATTATTCAAAAGGGATTAGACAAAGTAATTAGTGTATCAGATTCAGCTAAACTATTGGGTTTGTCAGAAAGACAGGTTTATCGATTAAGAGATGCTGTAAGGAGAAAAGGTGCTTTAGGGGTAGTTCATGGTAATCGTGGTCGAGAACCGGTTAATAAGACTCCTGATGCAGTTAAGGATACTGTTTTAAGACTATTTGTGGATAAATACTATGATTTTAATGTTAATCACTTTACAGAAAAGCTTAATGAAGACGAAGGATTAAGAATTTCTAGAGAAACAGTAAGATTGATACTGTTTTTTAAGAAGGAAGAATTAACTCGATTAGGTATTGTTTTTAAAACCAAGAAAAAACCTTATCATAAATCGAGAAGAGAAAGAATGCCTCAGAAAGGAATAATGATTCAAATGGATGGATCTTATCATGATTGGTTTAACAATCAGCAAAAGTGTACTCTCTTAGGTTTAATTGATGATGCTACGGGAGAAGTAGATGGCTTGTTTGTGAAAAAAGAAACAACTTTAGGATACATGCACATAATGAAAAGGTTTTTTAAGGAAAAGGGGCTACCATTGGCTTTTTACGTTGATAAACATTCTTCATTCAAAACAACCAGACATGGGGGTATTCACGTCTACCAGAATGACGAGCATGATACTCAGATACAGAGAGCCTTAAATGAGTTGGGTGTTAACCTAATCTTGGCGGGGAGTCCAGAGGCCAAAGGAAGGATAGAAAGGCTATTCGGTACTTTTCAGGATAGACTGATTAGTGAATTACGGCTGGCGGGCATTAAAACCATTACTGATGGTAATAGATTTTTAAAGAACAAATTTATACCGCATTACAATAAAAAGTTCTCTGTTAAGCCTGGAAACAATAAATCTGCTTTTAGGCCGCTTCCTCAAAACATTGATTTAGACAGAATTCTATCAATCAAGCAGCAAAGAACAGTCAAGGCAGACAACACCATCTCTATAAAGGGTAAAATCTATCAAATATTGCCCGATGAATACAGAATAAGTTATACTAAAGCTAGGGTTGAAGTTTGTGAATTTACTGACCAAACAATTCATGTTTATTACAAGGATCAAGAACTGAAAATACAGAAAATAGGTCGAATAAATAAAAGACAAAAACAAACATTAGATGTGTTCATTAAATCATTAAAACCTACTCACCCTGACATAATCCCTTTGCAAAAGGGTGACAAAATCGCTCTGGCGTAACACTACTTTTTCACTACCAACATTACTCGGCCTTGGCCCATTTTGGGTGTTTGAGCATCAATAGCGGAAAATATTACCTCCCAAGGATAAAAATAACCTTCTCCCTCTTTCACTCCAGCATCGTTAGTAATCACACCTTCTGGAGTATAACCTTTAATTAAAACAAAATGATAAACATTGCGAGGACCATAATGAGGATTAAGTAGCGAATGAGTCATCACGGGCACAATCACAGGATTACCATGCATTATTTGTCGTTGAATATCTAGTTTAGTAATATTCTTGAAGCTTTGGGAATTTTTATAACCGTAATAATCTTTAGTAAATTGAACAGCTTCTTGGCAGGTCATATCTTTCTCAGAACCGTAATGGTCACGTTGCCATTTACGCATATTAAGCATCTCTTGATCAGCATATTCTGGGGTTAAACTTTCCCTTTCTAAATAAGCATGGACCATTAAAATAGCCGCCTCTTCGCAGGAATCTTCATGTATCGACCAATTAGCAAAAGGAGCTTGACAAATAAAAGGCACTTTTAAAAGAAAATTTTGCGGTGGTGGAGTTTTTGACCAACGTTCTGCTTTAATCTTATTATAAGGAAGATTAACCTGGGTCGTAGCTCCTAAAACCTTTGATGAAAAAGTCAGACAATAAAAACTATAAATAATTAAAAAAATTAATAAGAGAACTAAAATAATCATGAATAATAATTTGGCATTAGAATGAGTTTTCATTTAAACCTTATTTTTTCTTTTTAATTTTTGAACGATAATCTTCGATAGCCGCTTTAAGGGCTCGATCAGCTAAAAGAGAACAGTGTAATTTTGCGGGTGGTAATCCTCCTAATTCCTTGGCAATATTTTTTCGATGAGAAAGTTTTAAGGCCTCTTTTATGGTTTTACCCTTTACTAATTCAGTAACCATCGAAGAAGTGGCAATCGCTGCCCCGCAACCTAACGTTTGAAATTTTATATCAGAGATTATTTCCTTACCTTCTTTGTTCTTATCTACTTTGATATAAATCTTCATTATATCTCCACAAACAGGATTGCCCACAATTCCCACACCTGATGGTTTTTTTATTTGGCCCATATTGCGGGGATGAGTAAAATGTTCGATTACCTTTTTAGAATATAGTTGCATAAAAATGATTTAAAATTTATTTTAAAATTTCAATAACCAAGAAACAAAAAAACAAATAAAACTCAATTACTAATATTCAAACCATTTTAGAACTGGTAATTGTTCGCCTTTGGCGAAGCATTCTTCAGCAAAGTTGAACAATTTGAACTTTATTGGGAATTTGTATTTTGTAATTTGCAACTTATTTGTTATTTGTATCTTGTGATTTGTGATTTGCATTTGTTTAGAATGGGCTGATTTTTCTTAGTCTTTTTACAATGTTAGGTAAAACTTTCAATAAATATTCGACGTCGGCTTCAGTATTGTCTTGACCCAGGGTAAGTCTAAGCGAGCCATGGGCGATTTCTGGCTTAATGCCCATAGCTAGTAAAACATGCGATGGCTCTAAGGATCCCGAAGTACAAGCCGATCCCGAAGAAGCCGCGATACCCTTTTGGTCTAAACTAATAAGTAAGGCCTCTCCTTCTACATTTTTAAAACAAAAACTGGCACTATTAGGTAATCTCTTTTGAGGATGACCAGTTAAGATCACCTGGGGAATCTTTTTTAAAATCCCTTTAATTAATTTATCTCTTAATATTTCAATCTTCTTAATTTTACTCTTATTATCAATTGCTAATTCTAACGCTTTAGCTAATCCGATAATACCAGCTACATTTTCGGTGCCTGCTCTTTTGTTATTTTCTTGCCCCCCACCCTGCATCTGAGGCACGAAAGGTGTACCTTTTTTCAAGTACAAAGCGCCAATTCCTTTGGGACCATAAATTTTATGGGCAGACAAAGATAAAGCATTGACCCCTAATTTTTGCACGTTACAATCCAAATACCCTGCTGCTTGTACTGCATCCGTATGGAAATATATTTTGACTTTTCGCTGACAACTTTTAGCTTGGATAAATTTGCCGATTTCGGCAATTGGCTCGATAGTGCCCACTTCGTTATTGGCATACATTATAGAAACCAAGATTGTTTTTTTAGTGATAGCCTTTTCTAAATCTTTTAAAGAAACTAAACCATATCTATCAACGGGCAGATAAGTAATTTTGGCCCCGTGGTATTTCTCTAAATACTCACAGGTATGCAAAATTGCATGATGTTCAATTGATGAAGTAATAATATGATTCCCTTGATTTTTTAGGGCTTCGAATATTCCTTTTAAGGCTAAATTATCGCTTTCTGTGCCTCCGGAAGTAAAAATGATTTCTTCTGGTGTGCAATTTAGAAAATTGGCTACCCTTTTGCGAGCCTCGTCAATAGCTCGATGGGCTATTTGACCTTCTTGATGGAAAATTGAAGAAGGATTGCCAAATTGTTCTCCTAAAAAGGGAAGCATAGCCCTTTTTACACGAGGGTCTATTGGCGTGGTGGCTGCGTGATCGAAATAAATACGTGGCATAAAGCTCCTTATAAAATTGATATAATTATTCTAATTAATTTTTAAAAATCCAAGTATTGAAATATTTTAGGTTTTACAATATTTAAGGTATTAGTATTTAAGGTTAATTAGGAATTAAATCAATGAGGTTAATTTAAGTTTTTATTATTTTGTTTTTAACTAAATCGGCTAAAGTAATTTTATTTAAGGTTTCTTTAACCTTCTTATCCATTTCTTGCCAGAGTAAACTTGAAGGACATGTATCTATCCGACTACACTTTTTAATCGCACAGTTATTTATTTGTACCCTTTCGCCCACTGCTGAAACAATCTCTCCCATACTAATTTCTTCTGGTTTTTTAGACAAGATATAACCGCCAGCTGCTCCCCGCATACTTCTTACCAACCGTGCTTTTTTAAGTTTATTAAATAATTGTTCAAGATAATCTAAACTAATCTTTTCTTTTTGAGCAATTTCTGATAAAGGTATGGGTTTATTCTTATTTGTTTGAGCCAGCCGACACATGGCTCGCACACTATAACGAGCTTTGGTAGAAAGATTCATAAGGAGTAAGTTTAAAGTTAAAAAGGAGAAATTTAAAATTATGTTTTTGTATTCAATTTTTCATTTTTCTTTTTACAATTTTCATTTTAATATACCTGACTATTTTTGTCAAGATTTTTTTTCCAATGGGGACAGTCCCCATAAAGAAGCTCCTGAAAAGATACTTAAATAAAGGATAAATTGAGGTATTTTCTAAATTTACCATAAAAACGGTCAAAAACTAAATCATTTTTCAGGAGGCGAATAGGTGTTATAGGTAAGTACAAATCTCTAAGGAAGTCGGACTTCCTAAATAATTCCTAATAAACAAGATGGACAATTTTTAAGCGATCGCTTGATTTTTGTACCAGTTTCTTGTTGGTGATCGGTGATTGGTGATCGGTGATTGGTGATTGGTGATTGGTGATTGGTGGATTACGTTATCTCTTACATCAATGTCCAACTTCTCATGTTTATCGTCATACGTTAAATGCCCAACGTTTGCGTCGTACGTTACGTCCTACGTCTAACGTTTAACGTTTGCGTCATACGTTACGTCCTTCCTATGGTTATCGTTATACGTTTAATGTTTATGTCGTACGTGACGTGATATGTTCTACATCTTATGTCTAACATAATCTTAACCCTCGTATAACCATCAATGCTTTCCATAAGTCAACTTTATAAGTTTTTCTGCTTTAAAATTAGTTAAGCGAAGTCTTATGTTTAAAACGGGGCGATCGGATAAAGATAATTAAAAGTATTGTGGCTAAAAGAGCCAAAAGAGAGCCAAAATAAAAGGGCGCCTCCGGACCGATTCTATCCCACAAGATACCAGCCAAAAGACTCGCGGGAAACAAAGCTAATCCGACAGCCGTATGATAAACCCCGTAGGCTAATCCTAAATGATCTACTTCAACTACGTCTGCCACAAAAGCCCTACTTACTCCTTCATATAAGGCATAATAAACTCCATAAAAAGCAAAAATTATCCAAATTTGCCACGGCGCTTGGACTCGCGCTAAACCCAGATAAATCAAAGAGTAAATTAACCAACCAATAATAATGACTCGACGACGACCTATTTTGTCGGAGAGTATCCCTGCCGGTAAAGAAAAGAGCGCATAAACCCCATTAAAAAACATATACAAAAGGGGTATAAAAAGAATACTTACGCCAATATTTTCGGCCCTTAAAATTAAAAAAGTATCAGAAGAATTACCCAAAGCAAAGATAACCATTATGGCAATAAAAATTTTAAATTTCAGCGTCAGGTACTTTTTGTCCTTAATGGCTCGATGGGCCTCTTTAGAAAATCGTTTTTCTTTTACGCCTAAAATTAATAAAGCCACCGATAAAAAAGCGGGAATGGTGGCTAATAAAAAAATTAGTCGATATTGACCGGGCAAATAACGTAAACCAATAAAGGCTAAAAGGGGGCCAAAAACTGCTCCCAAGGTATCCATCATCCGATGATAACCAAAAGAGCGACCAAAATGTTGATTACTAGACGCATCGGCAATCAAAGCATCGCGCGGCGCTGTCCTTATTCCTTTGCCTCCGCGATCCATAAAACGAATTAAAACAAATTGCCAAACACGGCTAGCTATAGCCAAGAGAGGTTTAGCCAAAGCCGCCAAAAAATAACCCAAAACAACCAAAGATTTACGTTTGCCCAATCGATCAGAAAGCCAGCCAGAAAATACCCTTAAAAGCGAAGAGGCACTTTCGGCTATCCCTTCAATTAGACCAACAAAAGCCTTAGGAAGACCTAAAACAGTAGTTAAAAAAATAGGCAAAACCGGATAGATCATCTCCGAAGCGGTATCGCATAAGAAAGAAACCCAGCCCAAAATCAAAATATTTTTAGAGATATGTAATAACGATTTACGTTTAGCCACTTTTAATTTTAATTATTCGCAGTCTTTTTCTTAATAAATATTTCCTTACCTCTTCGCTAATAAATAAAACTATCGCCGTGCCTATCATAAATAACCATCCCCATAAATCAATCGGCGCTGTATGCCAAAGTCTGTTAGCCGTGGGCAAATAAGCAATAGAAAGAAGCATCCCTAAGGAAATAATTAGAGCCCCTAAAATATATTTATTGGAAAAGAGCCCTAACTTGAATAAAGAATCCTTTTCACTCCGGCTACATAAACAATTAGCGAATTGAGAAATCACCAAAGTGCCGTAAGTAATAGCAGTGGCTTTAAAATACAAAGGAGTATTACTAGAAAGCATTTGGCCATAATGCCAACCATTTTTTAATAAAGTAAAAATAAAAGCCAAAACCGCCCCTGAAGCCATAATGAAACCGATCTTTGCTAAATGTTTTAAAACCTCTTTATTTAAAAGTCTTTCTTTTCGGCTCCGCGGGGGCCGCTCCATAATTCCTTTCTCTGCTGGCTCTACCCCTAGCGCTAACGAAGGTAGGACATCAGTCCCTAAATCGATGGATAAAATCTGAATAGCAATAATCGGCAGAGGAATTCTTAAAAATACTCCATATAAAACCGTAAAAAGTTCTCCCGCATTAGAAGAAAAAACATAAAGATTAAATTTTTTAATATTATCAAAAACTCTTCTTCCTTCTTCGATAGCAGCGGTAATGGTCGCAAAACTATCGTCCAAAAGAATCATATCGGCCGAATCTTTAGAAACATCGGTACCAGTAATACCCATCGCCACCCCGATATCGGCCGCCTTTAAGGCTGGGGCATCGTTGACCCCATCGCCGGTAACAGCCACAATCTCGCCTTTTTCTTTCAATAAAGAAACAATCCGCATTTTATGCCCCGGAGATACACGAGCAAAAATAAGTTCACGTTGATCTAGTTTTTCTTTTAATTCATAATCAGAAAGTTGATCAATTTCTTCGCCTTCTATCACTTCAGTATTTTGATGAGCAATACCTATTTGGCAAGCAATGGCCTTAGCCGTAAGACCATAATCTCCTGTAATCATAATTATTTTAATCCCTGCTTCATAAGTCCTTTTCACAGCCAGGGGCACTTCTTCTCGCGGAGGGTCAATCATCCCACAAAGACCCACAAAAGTTAAATCCTTTTCTACATTTTCAATTGTGTAAGGTATTCTTTCATCAGGCAAATCGCGCCAAGCAAAAGCCAGTACTCGGTAAGCCTTCTGGGCCATTTGATTATTCTCTTTTAGAATTTTTTCTTTATCCTTTGGAGTTAATTTTCTTCGTTGACCATTAACTAAAATATGGGTACAGCAAGAAAGAATGCTTTCTGGCGCTCCCTTAGTATAAACTTGAATATCTCCATTTTTATCCTTACAGATTACACTCATTCGTTTACGCATCGAGCTAAAAGAAAGTTCATAAATTTTTTTATAATGATCTAAAATTTCTTGATAGTCTAAACCTGATTTAGCCACTAAAGTAAGAAGGGCATCTTCAGTAGGATCACCAATAGTCTCCCATTTTCCTCCTTTATGTCTTGGAGGGATTAGCCGAGCATCGTTACAAAGGGCAGAAATAAGCAAAAGTAATTTTAAAGAATTAAAATGGTTGGAAGAAATCTTTTTCCCCTGATACATTATCTCACCTTTTGGTTCATAACCAACCCCGGTGACTGTAAAATTTTTATGCGGAATCCATATTTCCTTAACCGTAATTTCCCCCTTGGTTAATGTCCCTGTCTTATCAGTACAAATTACGGTGGTCGAGCCTAAAGTTTCTACTGCTGATAACCTCTTTAAAAGAGCCTTTTTTTGAGCCATTCTTTGCACACCTGCCGCTAAAGCCACAGACACAGTAGCCGGTAAGCCTTCTGGGACGCAAGCAACCATTACCCCTAAAGCAAATAAGAACATTTCTACCGGCGGCTTCCCTGCCCACCAACCAATTAAAATTCCCAAAATACCAATTATAATTACAATTTGAGTAACAATTTTGGCTAACTTAGCTAATTCTATCTGTAAAGGACTATATTCTTGGCTAATCGACTGAGTAAGGTGAGCAATTTTACCAAATTCTGTATTCATACCTATAGACAAAACAACGGCCTTTCCTCGACCATAGGTAACCTCTGTACCCATGAAGATGAGATTAGGAACATCGGTTAATTGAAGGTGATGTCTAAAAATGGGTCTGGCTGTTTTCCTTTTAGGCTTAGACTCCCCAGTTAAAGTAGCGTTGTTAACGCTTAATTCGTATTCTTCGATCACCCGGGCATCAGCCGGCACATTGTCGCCTTCTTCTAAAATAATTACATCCCCCGGCACCAATTCGGAAACTAAAATCTTTTGTTCTTGTCCGTCTCTGATTACTTTACAATAAGAAGGTAATAATTTCTTTAAAGCCCGAGTAGCTCTTTCTGCCTTGTATTCTTGAAAAAACCCAATAAAAGCATTAATCAAGACAATTCCTAAAATAACTGCTGCATCTAGCCGCGCACCTACCAAAAAACTTATTCCCGAAGCAACCAACAGAATTATCGCAAATAAATCCTTAAATTGAGCCAAAAAGCGCCAAAGCATCACACGCTTTTTTTCTTCCAAAATCGCATTTTTCCCATAACGAATTTGGCGCTTTTTTGCTTCTTTAAAAGAAAGTCCTTTCTCAGGATCAGTGGCCAATTTTTGACAAACTTCTTTAACGGTTAAATTAGCATACTCCATATTACCCTTTTAAATTATTGGGTTAATCGAGAAATTATAAAAGCAGCCAAAAATCCTATTACGGTAATTAAGGCCACTAACCGACCTCCTTCATCAAATGCCTCCGGAATCATGGTATCGGTAATCATAGCCAAAATAGCTCCTGCCGCTAAAGATAAAATAGCCGCCGTCAAGTCATAAGAAGCCTGGCCTAACAAAGTATAACCCAAAAAGGCTGAAAGGGCACAAATTACAGCCACTCCTGCCCATAATAATAAAATAAAATTCTTAGATATTTTTGCTTCTTGCATACCCACCGCTCCAGATATTCCTTCTGGAAAATTACTCAAAAATACAGCCATCAACATTAAGAAGCCTAAACTTTTGCCCGCCAAAAGGCTAATACCAATAGCGGCTGATTCTGGAATTCCATCAAGTAAGGCACCGATAAAAATAGCCATACCTGAACTTTCAGCATGTTCGGGCTTTTTGATTAAGTATTTTTTACTATGAATAGATTTCCGAAAATGTCCTCCTTGGCGATCAACCAGGAAATCACCTATCACAAATAACAAAGCACCCATTAAAAAACCTACGCTAACAGAATCAAAACCGCCCCTTTGATAGGCTTCTTCCATTAAATCGAACGATAAAGCACAGATTAAAACGCCCGCTCCAAAAGCCATAATCGAGGTAATCACTCTTTTGCTCCATTTAAAATAAATACCCACTAGAGCACCGATTAAAAGAGCACTGCCCGCAATAAATCCAAAAAATGTTGCTTTAAACATCGTAATTAAAATTTACAATTTGAATTTTTAATTTATTTATACTCAGTAACTTTATCAATTGATTCTCTCTTAGTCAACTCTGGACTCTCGCCAGCATAACCGAGGCACAAAAGGACCACTGGCCTTAAATTTTTGGAAAGACCCAAAATTTGAGAAACCTGTTCTTCATCAAAAGCACCAATCCAACAGCCAGCCAATCCTTCATTGACGGCTGCTAACCACAATTGATAAGTAGCCAAAGCAGTAGATTGGATGGCATAAAGCTGGGTCCCTCGTAAACCGTATTTCCAAAACGTTTTTTCCTTATTAAGACAAGTAACAATTACTACTGGTGCTTCTTTAACCGGCTGCTGTTTTAACGCTGCTTCATATAACTTGCTTTTAACTTTTCCGTCCCGCACTACAACAAAATACCACGGTTGTAAATTGCCTTCCGAAGGAGTCAAGATAGCCATCTCTAAAAGCTGCTTAATTTGGCTATCCGTAATTGTCTTTTCTCGATTAAATTTCCTCACAGAAGACCTCTTTTTAATCAACTCTGCAAAATCCATTTCCCCTCCTTAAATATTTTAACTCAATAAATTAATAGGTTTAAGAGAAGGATAAAATAACGGAAACTGAAAGGGCACTTTTACTTCCGCAGGATGGCAAACCGGGCATTGACCAACAGGTTTAACAAAATTCCCATTGGGCCACATTCCACAATCAAAACGATAACCTAGTTCTCCTAGACGTTGGGGGCATTCGCCATAAATCTGGTGGTAACCTTCGTAAGTTTGGCAACCATCACTGTGCCGACCACAAGAAGTACAAACAAAATAAGGCGACCAAACTTCTTGTCCTTGCACAATATGTTTTTTTATTCCTAAATACTTAACATGACCACCGCAAGCAAAGCAAGTTGCTCCATCGAGCTTTTGCCAATCAATACCTGTTATTAATTGACTATATTTTTCTTCCGAAAAAGAATGTTCGGGATAAAAAATAAATTGAGGAATTTTAGGCCCTAATTCAGCTTTTACCCTTTGGTAAACTTTAGAAGTCTTATCGGTCAAAAATGAAGCAAATTGTGAATCTAAAAGCAAAGAACCAAGATGCGCCTGGCTCGGCAAAACAGATAAAATAAGTAAAATAGCCGAAATCAAAATAAGTCCTTCGATTATACCAGTCGGAATACCTAATATTTTATCTAACCATGCGAATCGACCCACCTGTATCTTATTGGATAATTGCGTAGCTAAAATACTAAAAACAATAGTTAAAAAGAAAAAGACCAAAAAGATGGTCAGTAGTTCAGCCATATTTAAGGAAATATCAAAATACCTACTGATAATTTGGCCTAACCGATGATAAACCAAAAAGCTTACTAAGCCGGCCAATAGAAAAGATAATAAACCACCAAGGCTGGCAAAGAGACCGCGAACATATCCCCAAAAACCAAAGCCTATTAAAAGAACAATAATAACAATATCTAATATTCCCATTTTAATTAATTATTAAATCTAAAAAGTTGATAAGCATTTTGGGTAGTAATCGCCGCTACGCGAGTAAAAGGAATATTTTTAATTTCAGCAATTTTTTTCGCTATTTCTCTAACATAGGCGGGCTCATTTACCTTGCCGCGATAAGGCTCAGGGGCTAAAAAGGGGCAATCTGTTTCTACCATAATTTTCTCTAAAGGAATTTTTTTTACTACCTCTTTTAATTCATAAAGGCCTTTATCTTTAGATTCGAAAGTAATCACGCCGGTAAAGGAAATAAAAAAATCTAATGCCAAAAACTTTTTGGCCAAAGACCAATTACCGCTAAAGCAATGGATAACCCCATGAAGGCCTTCTGCCTGTAATTTTAATATCTCTAAAATGTCCTTATCAGCCTTTCGGTTATGGATAATAATGGGCAAATTTAATCTTTTGGCTAAGCCTAATTGAGTAACAAAAGACCTCTTTTGTATCTCAGAAGGAATGGGATTACGGTAATAATCTAAACCAATTTCCCCAATCGCTACCACCTTTTTGTTTTGAGCTAATTTTAAGATCTCGGCCATTATCCCTCGATCATCCTCGCGTGTATCGCTAGGATGAATGCCTAAAGCAGCGTAAACCGGGGGAAATTCTTCCGCCAACTTAAGGGAATCTCGACAACCCTGCAAAGAAGTTCCCACATTAATAATCTTTTCTACACCTGCCTTTTGGGCCCGAGCAATAACCTCGGCATGCCGTCGATGGTATTGTTCAAAATCTAAATGAGCATGGGTATCAATAAGCATAATAATAAGTTAAAGGTTGCCCTTTTCTTAATATTTTTATTTGGGAAATAAAGGTTTAATCTCTTTTATTTTTGGACCTTGGTATAAATTAATTATTTTTTCTGCTGTTTGAGGCATGAAGGGTAAAAGAAACCAAGCAATATCCAAAAGTGAATCTGTAAGATGGAAAAGCACCTTTTCTAAATCCGGTGAATTTTCTTTAGCCAAAATCCAAGGTTTAGAAGAATCCACCAATTGATTTGCTTTTTTGACCCTTTGCCAAATCCAAATTAAAGCCTCATCGAATCTAAAATTATTTATCAGTTGGTCAAATTTTTTTATTTCTTTACTGGCTAGCAAAGAAGCTTTCTTAATCTTGGCTAAATCAACCTTTTCCTTCTTAATTTCTAAAAGAGGAATTTTGCCGCCTAAATATTTATCAATCATCACCGCTACCCGGTGAACCAAGTTTCCTAAATCATTAACCAAATCGGCCTCATAACGTTGTTTAAGTTTAGCCAAAGAAAAATCACCATCCCTGCCAAAAGAAATTTCTCTTAAAAGAAAATATCTTAAGGTATCTACATTATACTTTTTAACCACCTCTAATGGGGTGATGAAATTACCGAGGGTCTTACTCATCTTTTGGCCATCAATAGTAAAATAACCATGGCAGAAAAATTTCCGCGGCAATCGATAACCAGCAGCCAAAAGCAAAGCAGGCCAAAGGGTGGCATGGATTCTTAAAATGTCCTTGCCCATCAATTGAATATCTGGTGGCCAAAATTTATTAAAATTTTCTTTTTGTTTGGGCCAACCCAAAACACTTAAATAATTTAAAAAAGCATCAACCCATACATAGCACGTAAAAGCCCGGTCAAAAGGAAGCTCAATTCCCCACGAAACCTTCTCGCGAGGACGAGAGATAGACAAATCGTGTAACCTTTGTTTTTTTAAAAAAGAAACAATTTCTCGACGACGAGTAGGTGGTTCGATTTCTAATTTATTATTTTCAAATAATTTTATTAGATCTTTTTGGAAATAAGAAAGTTTAAATAAATAAGCCTCCTCTTTACGCACCTCCGGCTCTTTATTATGTTCAGGACATTTTCCTCCTACTAAATCACTTTTACTTTTAAATTGTTCACAACCTACACAATATAAACCTTTATATTTTCCTTTATAAATAAAACCTTTTTGGTAAAGGATTTTCAAAAATTCCTTCACGGCATTTTCGTGCCAAGGGTCAGTAGTCCTGATAAAACGATCATAAGAAATATCTAATAATTTCCAGGTTTTAATAAATTCTTTAGCAATCTCATCGCAAAACGAAGCAGGAGACTTTCCTAATCTTAAAGCCGTCTCTTGAATCTTTAAACCATGTTCATCTGTACCCATAGAAAAAAATACCCTTTTGGCTTGCCAACGGTAATAGCGCGCTAAAGCATCGGCCGCAATAGTAGTATAAGCATGTCCAATGTGGGGCCGTTCATTCGCGTAATAAATGGGTGTAGTAAGATAAATTTTCTCTTCCATAGATTAACTCATTCCTTTAATCACTATCACAAATTCCCCTTTAGTTTTAATCTTATTAATAATCTTACTAAGCTTTCCCCGATAAACTTCCTCGAATTTTTTAGTCAATTCGCGAGCCACCATTGCTTCCCGATCACCTAAATTTAATTTTAATTCTTGCAAAGTCTTAAGAATACGATAAGGGGATTCGTAAATCACTAAAGTTCGTTTTTCCTTTTTTAAATCTTGAATTAATTTTTTTCGACCTTTCTTTTTGGGCAAGAAACCCAAAAACAAAAACTCATCGGTTTTAAAACCAGAAACAGATAAGGCGGCTGTTACTGCCGAAGGTCCAGGCAAACAAACTACTTTTATTTTACTCTTTACTGTCTCCTCTATCAATTTTTGTCCAGGATCAGCAATTCCTGGTGTTCCTGCCTCCGTAACCAAAGCAACATCATGGTCTGATTTTAATTGATTAATTAAATAATTAATCCTTCGAACCCGACTGTATTGATGATAACTAATCAAAGGAGTCTTTATCTTGTATCTTTCTAATAAAATTTTTGTCTTACGGGTGTCCTCGCAAGCGATTAAATCAACTTCTTTCAAAACCTCAAGCGCTCTAAAAGTAATATCTTTCAGATTGCCAATAGGAGTAGCGACTACAAATAATTTTCCCATTATTTTTACTTACTTAAAAATAGTTAATACTAAAAGAATAATAATTGATAAAGAAGTAAAAATCGTCGCAGTCCAACCCAAAAACTTTACCCAAGCCGGATGGGTTTCTTGACCCATAATTTTTGGGTTATTACCCACAATCATCACTACCACAAGAACAGGAATGACAATAAGCCCATTCAAAAAGGCTGACCAGTATAAAGCCTTAATAGGACTAATCTTTAAAAAATTAATTAATAGCCCCAAAAGAATAGAAACCACAATAATTAAATAAAATCCCTTAGCTTGGGAAAATTTTTCTTCTAATCCTTCTCGCCATTTTACTAATTCGGCTAAAGCATAGGCGCCTGAACCAGCCAACACAGGAATAGCCAAAAGTCCCGTACCCACAATACCCAAAGTAAACAATAAAAAAGCCTTTTCCCCGGCTAATGGTTTAAGGGCCAAGGCGGCTTGTTCGGCTGTTTCGATATTAGTAATTCCATTTTTAAAAAGCACATGGGCGGTAGTCAAAATAATAAAGAAAAATATTAAGTGGGCCAGAATCATTCCCGTATTAATGTCTGTACGCATATGCCCAATTTGTGATCTTATGCTTTTTTTCTTTTTTAGCCTTTTTTCTTCTATCTCTTCAGAAGTC
>Ga0315298_1004335_pt1 | contig 21333 bp, 21 predicted proteins | sample WHS_1_MG_FD_203077 | JGI IMG/M metagenome (GOLD analysis project Ga0315298, IMG submission 203077) | Extremophilic microbial mat communities from Washburn Hot Springs, YNP, Wyoming, USA - WHS_1_MG | ecosystem: Environmental > Aquatic > Thermal springs > Hot (42-90C) | place: USA: Wyoming...
GAAAACGGTCACCCCTATTCCAGTCAGTGCTGGCGCGGTTTCAGGCCGATTTCATGGTCGGAAATCGACAAAACGGCCACCGTGCCATTGGACCGAAGAAGAGGGCCTGCGGTGTGCGCAGACCCTTTGGCGGTTTGCAGTCAGGCGATCCGATAGGTCTTCTGCATGGCGATCACCCCGCAATCCGGTAGATGCGCTCGCCGCCCTCGGGTTTTTCCGAGGTAAGGGTGAGCCCGAGTTTCTTCTTGAACGCCCCGGCGAAGGTGCCGCGCACCGTGTGCGCCTGCCAGCCGGTGGCTAGACATATCTCACCGATCGTCGCTCCCTCTGGGCGTTTGAGCATGGCAATCACCTCAGCCTGTTTGCTGTTGGCGCGTGTGCGCCGCTGTGCGGACTCGGCGGGTTGTGAGGTATTGTTGCCGGGGCGCGGTACACCAAGTGCATCGTAGCCCTCTGCTGCCACGCACCAGCCCTCACCGTCGCGGGTGATGAGCGCGCGATTGAACAGTGCATCGAGCACTTTGTTGCGCGCGCCGCCCTTGATGTTGTCGGGGAACCATTCGATCTTGCCGTTGGTGTTTAAGACCGCGTGTTCGATGATCTGGCGTTGGCTGTCGGTGAGTTTGATGTCGGTCATTTTGATCTCCTTGGGTTATTTGGTTTGTTGGGATTGCTGGCCTGCGAGGTAGGCAGCTTCGAGGGCTGCCTTGATGCCCCACACCGACACGTCATGGAAATCCAGTCGGTCGCTGTGACGGGTTTCGAGGGTTTCTACAAAAAGGTGCTGCTTGGCGATGTTTTCGAGAATCTGGTTGAGGGCTTGGGCTTTCATGTCGGCGCTCCTTAAACGTTGTGGATTTTTGCGGCCTTGTCGAATCCGACCCAAGCCCCGTTTTGGTCCAAACCGCGCGCGGCGAGTTCTTCGCGGGCTAATCGGTTGAGGTCCAACTCGCCGCGTGCTGCTGCGGCCAGCACCTTGGTCAGGGCTGTCTGGATAAAACCGACTTCGTCGACCGTAAATTCGTTGGTGGTGTAGCTCATGTTCGTTGCTCCGTTGTTGTTGATGACGGTGACATGAACGCTTCATTTCCAGAACCAATCAAGTTGTTTCTGCAGGGGTTTTGATCGTCATGGCGAGTGCCGCTCCGACCCCGTGTCGGTACCCAGGATGTTCAGCTTTGCTCTCCACGCCGGGGTATTGCGACAAGCATCTGCGTGTGACTCGAAGGCAACAGGACGAGCGCCGTGCCTCACCTGCAAGTCGTGGATATGATTCCCGATGGCGCAAGGCGCGTGCCTTGTACTTGAGCCTGCATCCGCTGTGTGCGGCGTGCCAGCGCCATGGCAGGACGGTTGCCGCCTCGGTCGTCGACCACATCGTGCCGCATCGAGGAAACCGTGATCTGTTCTGGGACGAGCGCAACTGGCAGGCGTTGTGCAAACCCTGCCATGATGCCAAAACCGCTCGCGAGGACGGCGGCTTTGGGCGGCCTGTCAAACAAACTGCCAACCGGTAGGGGGGGGTGAAATCCTTGCAGCCTCGCCACGCGGCACCGCCGCTGTGCCCAAATTTTTGTGCGTGCAAAATGAAAAACTTTTTTTTGGGAAACCATGGCCGGACGTAAACCCCTTCCTGTTGCGATCAAGAAGCTTAAAGGTACCTTGCAGAAGTGCCGCACCAATCCGCGCGAGCCGAAGCCCACCGGCGTGCTGTGCGATCCGCCGGAATACATGAGCGAGAGCGCGAAGGAAGCATGGCGCTACGCCATCGAGAATTCACCGCCCGGCTTGCTGTCGGCACTGGACGGTGCGGTGCTGGAGCGCTGGGCGAACTGTTCCGGCATGTATCGCGAGGCGCTGGCCAAGATCAACCGTTCCGGTGTATCCGGCATGTTGATCAAGACGCCCAGCGGTATCTTGCGTCGCTCGCCGTTGATGGACGTGATCCGCGACCTGGCGCTGGAAATGAAGGGATATGAGGCAGAGATGGGTTTCACGCCGGCATCACGCTCCAGGGTTTCCATGCCGGCGGACACCCCCAGGGATGATGACCCCTGGGCGGACATTGCAGGCTGATGGCGGCTCCGAAATTTACAACCATTGCACGGCATTACGCCGAGGCGGTGGTGGCGGGAGAAGTGCCAGCTTGCAAATGGGTGCAACTGGCCTGCCAGCGCCAGCTGAATGATCTGGCCCGTTTCAAGGGTAAAGGCAGTCCGTATCAGTTCAACCCCAAGTTGCTGGATCATAACGGTCGCCCGTTCCACCCGGCAGACAACTTGTGCGCATTCATCGAACGGCTGCCGCATGTGAAGGGGCCGTTGGCCTCCCAACTGATCAGACTGGAGCCGTGGCAGGTGTTCATCCTCTCTACGGTATTTGGTTGGGTCAAACCCGATGGAAAGCGGCGCTTTCGCCGTTCCTACATTGAGGTGCCGCGCGGTAACGCCAAGTCGACGCTCGGCGTGCACACGACCGCCGGGATGCGCGTCACGGCCGACGGCTCAATGCAACTCTCCGCCGTGTTCGCCAGCGTGCGCATCATCTCGAGCCAGTTCGCGAGCCTGCCCTTTCGCCTCTAGGCTAGGAACGCCGAAAGTGCGAACCTGGGTGCGTACCAGGTTCGCAGGTTTGCGCCCCGACCGTAAGAAAAACGGCCAGGGACGAAAACTCAATGCTGGTGCGGACTTGCGGCCGAATTGCCGCCGAAATCAGGAAAATCGGCCAATGGTGACCGTGGAAAAGCCAGTGCCAGCGGGGGGGCGGCTGGTTATGGGGGGCAAAAATGTACAAAACGGTGAGGGTGTGCAAGGGCCTCCGAAACAGGACGCCCTTGGTAACGGATCAGATCACCCGATACACACGCTCGCCAGAGTCGTTGCGTACCAGTGCCACATTCAGCCCAAGGTGTTTCCTGACCATGCCGGAGATCGCACCGCGAACGCTGTGGGCCTGCCAGCCGGTACTGGCCATCATCTGGGCGATGGTCGCGCCGCCGGGGTTGCGCATCACGTCGATGATCGCGGCCAGCTTGGTGCCGGGGCGGATGGCGGGCAGGGTGGCCTCACGTTTCGTGAGGGCGTCGGGGGCGTCCGCTTTCTGGACATTCTTTGGGGCGGGACGCCGCTTGCCGACGGCGGCGTAGCCGTCATCGGTGAGCAGGTGGTGGCCGTCTGTATTGGAGATAAGCCCTCTGGCGAGCAGGCCGTCGATGACTTTGGTGCGGGCGCCACCGCGCAGGGTGGTGGGCAAGGGTTCGATGTTGCCGTCGGTGCGGCTGGCGGCAGCTTTGAGAATGGCGGTCTGGGTGTCGGTGAGTTTGGCTTAGGCGGTCATGACTATCTCCGATGGTTGGTTGGCGTCGTCACTCACTGTCGCCGCCGAAGATCGCCAGCAACTCGTCCAGCCCGGCCTCCACCCGCCCGAGGTCGCCGACGTGGCCCCAATGGATGGCATCGGGGTCGTGACCGAAGTGGTCGTTGGCGAGTTGCTGCAGCCGTTCCAGCTTGGCGCGGATGGCGGCGGTGCGGGCGAGGTAGGCGTCGAGGGCAGTTTGCTTGGCGTTCATCGTGGGCTCCGGGTTGATTGATGACGCCACCATTCACGCGCTGAACGATCAGGAAGCCAAGTTGTTCATCAAACGCTGGCTGCAGTTGTGCCACACTGATAAAATGAACAGCTTATGCCAAGCCGATCAGGAAACCCGTGATGAAACGCTGCGTTGTCGGTATTCGTCGAACAGGAGAGCCGGAGGGGGGAGCGCAGCCAAGGACGTGCCGACTGTCTGGTTTCCCTCGATGGCCACGATGGCGGCGGTGCTGTCCGAGGACAACCAATCCCTGCTGCGCCTTATCCGGGACCGGCGACCCAAGTCGCTGACGGAGCTCGCTGAACTCACCGGGCGGCAGGTTCCCAACCTGTCACGCACGCTGCGGATGATGGAGGGTTACGGACTGGTCGAGTTGAAAAAGAACGTGCGCGAAATCGAACCTATCGCGCTGGCAACCAGTTTCAAGATCCTGATCGACTGAGGGACGACACAATGAAGGGGGAGGCAATGCGAGATGGCGTGATCACCGAAGCGGATACCTGCCGCGAATTCGTCACCCCCCGATTGGTGGAGGCAGGCTGGGGAGCGGCCCCGCATTCGATTGGCGAGCAGCGCAGCTTCACCAATGGCCGCATCATTGTGGCCGGTGGCAAGGTTCGCCGTGGCAAACAGAAGCGCGCCGACTACCTGCTGTACTACCGTCGTGACTATCCCCTTGCCGTGGTCGAAGCCAAGGAAATCGGCCTGCCTGCAGAAACCGGTGTACAGCAGGCACGCGAGTACGCGGAGATTCTCGGCCTCAAGTTTGCGTACGCCACCAACGGCCACCGCATCATCGAAATCGACTACACCACCGGCACCGAACGCGAGGTGGATCGCTACGCCACACCAGATGAGTTGTTTGCCCGGCTGACGGGAAGCACGCAGTTGCCCAAGGGCTCATCGTCCCACCTGTTGGAGCCGTTCAACCTCGCTTCAGGCAAGGTGCCGCGCTATTACCAGCAGATCGCGATCAACCGGGTGATCGAAGCGATCCTGCTTGGGCAAAAACGCATCCTGGCCACATTGGCCACTGGCACCGGCAAGACCTGCGTGGCTTTCCAGATCTGCTGGAAGTTGTGGAACAGCCGCTGGAACCGGACCGGCGAACACCGCCGCCCCAAGATCCTGTTCCTGGCCGACCGTAACATCCTGGTCGACGACCCGATGGCCAAGATGTTCGCGCCCTTTGGCGATGCTCGGCACAAGATTGCGGGCGGCGACACCAGCCAAAGCCGGGATATGTACTTTGGCATTTATCAGGCGCTGACCACCGCCAGTTCAGATGTCTTCCGCCAGTACCGTCCCGATTTCTTCGATCTCATCATCGTCGACGAATGCCATCGCGGCTCCAGTCGGGACGAAAGCGCATGGCGTGCGGTGCTGGATTATTTCGAACCTGCCGTGCAGTTCGGCATGACCGCCACGCCGCTGCGCGAGGAATCGCGCGACAGCTACGAATACTTCGGCAACCCGGTCTACACCTACAGCCTGCGCCAAGGCATCGAGGACGGCTTCCTGGCACCATATCGCGTGCATCGCGTCATCACTACGGTCGATGCCGCAGGCTGGCGACCCAGCAAGGATGAGTTGGATCGTTATGGGCGTGAAGTGCCCGATGATGAGTACCAGACCAAGGACTTCGAGCGGGTCATTGCCCTGCGTGCCCGCACTCGGGCGATGGCGCGGCATCTGACCGACCTGCTCAAGGGCACCGACCGTTTCGCCAAGACGCTCGTGTTCTGCGTTGATCAGGAACACGCGGCCGAAATGCGCCAGGAATTGCTCAACCTGAACAGCGACCTTGTCAAGCAGTACCCCGACTACGTCTGCCGTGTTACCGCCGATGAGGGCGCGATTGGCCTCACCCATCTGTCGCATTTCCAGGATGTGGACAAGCCCACGCCCGTCATCCTCACCACGTCGCAATTGCTGACCACCGGCGTCGATGCCGAGATGGTCAAGAACGTGGTGCTGGCCCGCGTCGTCGGCTCCCGCGCCGAATTCAAGCAGATCATTGGCCGCGGCACGCGGCTCAAGGTCGATTACGGCAAGGAATATTTCAACATCATCGACTTCACCGGCACGGCCACGCACCACTTTGCCGATCCGGATTTCGACGGCGAACCGGCGCGGATCGAGGAAGTGACGGTGGATGAAACCGGACAACAGGTTGGCTTCACTGAGTCCGAGGCTGAAACGCCACAGGAGGATGTGCCGGTGGAGTATGGGCTTCCCGAAGAACAGATCGGGCCAGACACCGGCATCCTCATCAATGAGCCACCGCCCGAACCTCGCAAGTTCTACATCGACGGCGGCGAAGTCGAAGTCATCGGCCACCTGGTCTACGACCTCGATACCGCCGGCAAAAAACTGCAGGTGGTGAAGTACACCGAATATTCCGGCCGCGCCGTGCGTACCCTGTACCCGACTCGCGAGGCGCTGCAATCGGCCTGGGCCAACCCGGACACTCGTGCGGAAGTGCTGCGCGAGCTGACCGAACGCGGCATTAGCTTTGAGGAGTTGGCCTCCAGCAGCGAACAGCCCGATGCCGATCCGTTCGATTTGCTGTGCCATTTGGCCTTCAACGCGCCGCTGCTCACCCGCCGCCAGCGTGCGGAAGCGGCAAAGCGTCAGGCCCAAGACCTGTTCGCCCAATACGGCGAGACCGCCCGTGAAATTCTGTCCCTGCTGCTCGACCGTTACGTCGAGCGCGGCATTTTGCAATTCAATGCGCTGTCCGAGCTGATGAAGGTTCAACCCTTCGACCGCTACGGCAGTCCCTCCGAAATCGCCACCCGTCACTTCGGCGGCGTGCGCGGCATGAAGGACGCCGTCTCCCGGCTGCAGACCGCGCTCTACCAATAACGAGAAACGCATCCCATGGCCAAATCCGCAACGACGGCAACGACAGCCGGCGAACGAAAAACCCGAGCACCGCGCAAAGCCAAGGCAGCGCTGACCACGCGTGAAAACCTGTCCGCACTGATCGGCACTGCCCGCAAGATCCTGCGCAAGGACAAGGGCCTCAACGGTGACGTGGACCGCCTGCCGCTGCTCACCTGGGTGATGTTCCTCAAATTCCTCGATGACCTCGAAATCGTGCACGAGCAAGAAGCCGAGCTCGATGGCAAACGCTACCAGCCCATCATCGAGCCGCCATACCGCTGGCGCGACTGGGCCGCCCGCGAAGACGGCATCACCGGCGATGAGCTGCTGGCTTTCATCGGCCAGGAATCCACCGTGCGCGCCGATGGCAGCACAGGCAAAGGACTGTTCGCCTATTTGCGCGGCTTGGCGGGCGAAGGCGAAAAAGGCAGCCAGCGCGAAGTCATCGCCAACGTGTTCAAAGGCGTGCAGAACCGCATGGTCAGCGGCTACCTGCTGCGCGACATCCTCAACAAGATCAACGGCATTCACTTCTCGGCCAGCGAGGAAATCCACACCCTCTCGCACCTGTACGAATCCATGCTGCGCGAAATGCGCGACGCAGCTGGCGATTCCGGCGAGTTCTACACGCCGCGCCCGGTGGTGCGCTTCATGGTGCAGGTCACCAACCCGCGTTTGGGCGAGACCGTGCTCGACCCGGCCTGTGGCACCGGCGGCTTTCTGGTCGAAGCCTACGACCACCTCGCCCCTCAGGTGAGCACCCCCGATCAGCGCTGCATCCTGCAACGTGAAACCCTCTACGGCCAGGAAGCCAAGCCGCTGCCCTACATGCTGGCGCAAATGAACCTGCTGCTGCATGGCCTGGAAGCGCCGCAGATCGCCTATGGCAACACCCTGGAGCGGCGCCTCAACGAAATCGGCCACGGCGAGCGCGTGGATGTCATCCTCACCAACCCGCCGTTTGGCGGTGAAGAAGAAGTCGGCATCAAGGCCAACTTCCCGCCCAATATGCAGACGGCGGAAACGGCGCTGCTGTTCCTGCAGTACATCATGCGCAAACTGCGCGTGGCGGGGGCACCGGTGCCGGGCGGCAAGCCCGCCACGCGCGGTGGCCGTGCTGCCGTGGTCGTACCCAATGGCACCCTGTTTGGTGACGGCATCAGCGCCGTCATCAAGGAGGAAATGCTCAAGGAGTTCAAGCTCCACACCATCGTGCGCCTGCCCCAAGGCGTGTTCGCTCCGTACACCGACATCCCGGCCAACCTGCTGTTCTTCGAGCGCGGCGGCCCCACCGACACCATCTGGTATTACGAACTGCCCCTGCCCGAGGGCCGCAAGAAGTACAGCAAGACCGCGCCCCTGCAATTCGAGGAATTCGCCTCTGCCTTGGCGTGGTGGAACAACCGTGAGGAAGGCCCGCAGGCGTGGAAAGTGGACTTTGCCTCCAAGCGTGAAGCCGCTGTCGCCGCCGCCACGCCGCACTGGCAGCGGGCGGAAAGCGAACGCAATGCCGCCATCGCCTTGGGCAAACCCATTCGGGAGTTGGAGCAAGCCATCCAGGCCGCCGCCAACGGCCAGAAGGCTGGGCTGCAAGACCGTTTGAAGACGCTCAAAAATGAGCAATCCGCCCACGAGCAGGCCGCCAAGTCTGCCCAGTCCGAAGGCGATGCCCTGTACTGGCCGATTTACAACCTCGACCTCAAGAACCCCCATGCCAAGGCTGGGCTGGAACACGCCGATCCAAAGGACTTGATTTCCTCGATGCGCAGCCACGAGGCCGAAGTGATGCGCCTGCTGGGCGAGATCGAAGCGCTGGTGGCCGAGGTGCAGGCATGACCAAGCCCCCGGCACACCTGCCCCAGGCCGACTACGCCGCCGTGCACGGCGACATCGTCGCGCTGCTGGAAGGCGCCCGCCGCGCTGCTGCGCGCAGTGTCAATGCGGTAATGACGGCCACTTATTGGGCAGTCGGTCGGCGCATCGTTGAGGGAGAACAAGGCGGGCAGGAACGGGCTGCCTATGGCGAAGCATTGATCAAGCGGCTCGGCGGCGATTTGAGTCGCCAGTTCGGGCGCGGCTTTGGCCAGCGCAATCTGGCCCAGATGCGTGCGTTCTACCTTGCCTGGCCTGCCGACCGAATTTTGCAGATATCGTCTGCAAAATCTTTTGCTTCCCAAATTGTGCAGATGCCATCTGCTCAATCTCTGGATCTGTCCGCGCTGGCCCAGGCCTTCCCCTTGCCCTGGTCGGCCTACGTGCGCCTGCTCTCCGTCAAGAACCCGCAGGCCCGCGCCTTCTACGAAACCGAAGCCCTGCGCGGCGGCTGGACCATCGCCCAACTGAACCGCCAGATCGGCAGCCAGTTCTATGAGCGCACCGCGCTGTCCACCAACAAGTCGGCGATGCTCGAAAAGGGAGAGGTGGCCGAACCGGGTGACGCTCTGACGCCCGAGCAGGCCATCAAAGACCCCTTCGTGCTGGAGTTCCTCAACCTCAAGGACGAGTATTCCGAATCCGATCTGGAAGATGCGCTGATCCAGCATCTGGCCGACTTCCTGCTGGAACTGGGTGACGACTTCGCTTTCGTGGGCCGCCAGCGTCGGCTGCGCATCGACGACAGCTGGTTCCGCGTCGACCTGCTGTTCTTCCACCGCCGCTTGAAGTGCCTGCTGGTCATCGACCTCAAGGTCGGCAAGTTCGGCTACGCCGACGCCGGCCAGATGCACCTGTACCTCAACTATGCCCGCGAGCACTGGATGAAGCCGGGAGAGAGCCCGCCTGTGGGCTTGATCCTGTGCGCTGAAAAAGGCGCGGCCGAGGCCCACTACGCGCTGGAAGGACTGCCCAACAAGGTGCTCGCCGCTGAATACCAGACGGTGCTGCCCGATGAAAAACTGCTGGCCGAGGAACTGGACAAGACGCGGCGGGAGTTGGAAGCGCGGCGGATTGCGCGCGCTGGCGATGCAGAGGGTGGCGTATGAAGGCGTGGCCTAAAGTGTTCCTTGGCGACGTCTTGAAACAGGATGTCCAGTATCTCTCTGAGCCAGAGCCGCGGCTTTATCCGAAACTTTCGGTCAAGCTGTACGGACGCGGTGTTGTTCTCGATACCCCAGCCGATGGCGGGTCTATCAAAATGCGCAAGCATCAGTTGGCACGTCCAGGACAGGTAATCCTCTCCGAGATATGGGCAAAGAAAGGTGCGATTGGGATCGTCCCAGCCGTGGGTGATGGTGCCCTATGCACGTCGCACTTTTTCCTTTTTGACATTGACGATTCAAAAGCACTCCCTGGGTATATCGATTGGCTACTGCGTGGCAACTACTTCGAGCCCCAGCTCAACGCTGAAGCAAGGGGTACAACAGGTTATGCAGCCATCAGACCGAAGCAGTTCCTGGCTACAAAAATACCGCTGCCTCCGTTGCCCGAACAACAAGCCCTCGTCGCCCGCCTCGACGCGCTGGCCGAGAAAACCCGTCAGGTCGAGGCGCATCTGGATGCCGTCGAGCGCGATGCCGAACACCTGCTGGCCCTGCGTTTCCGCGATGACATTGCCGGTGCACCGCTGCGGCCGATGGCGGAAGTCGCGCCGCTGGTGCGCCGTGAGCAGACTATCGATCTCAATGGCAGCTATCCCGAGCTCGGCATTCGTTCCTTCGGCAAAGGCACCTTCCACAAGCCGCCGCTGTCTGGCAGTGACGTCGGCACCAAGCGCCTGTACCGCATCGAACCCGGCGACCTGCTGTTTTCCAATGTGTTCGCGTGGGAAGGCGCGATTGCCATCGCCCAGCCCCAGGATGCCGGACGCTTCGGCTCCCATCGCTTTATCACCTGCCAGGCCAACCCGGAACTGACCACCGCTGAATTTCTGCGCTTCTACTTCCTGACCGAGGACGGGTTGCTCAAGATTGGCGAGGCATCACCCGGCGGAGCAGGCCGCAACCGCACACTCGGCTTGGAAAAGCTGATGGCCATCGAAGTCCCCACGCCCCTGCTGGCCGTGCAGCAAACCTTCGACCGCCTGCAAGCCGAAATCGCCGCGCTCAAAGCCAAACACACCGCCATTCGCCAAGCCAACGCCGCGCTGCTGCCCGCGACGCTGGAGCGGGTGTTTGCCGGTGAGCATTGAGTGCAGTTCGTCACCCACGGCCCCGACATCCCCGATGCGCTCTTGCAGGCGCACGAGGAAGGCAGCGTGGTGTTTTTCTGTGGAGCCGGCATTTCCTACCCTGCCGGTTTGCCTGGCTTCAAGGGGCTGGTGGAGCAGATCTATCGGCTGAACGGGACGGCACTTTCAGACATCGAGCGCGAGGCATTCGAACGCGGGCAGTTCGACGCCACCTTGGACCTGCTGGAGCACCGCCTGCCTGGTCAACGCCTTGCCATGCGCCGGGCGCTCGCCGAGGCGCTGAAGCCCAATCTGCGCCGCAAGGGCGCTACCGACACGCATGCCGCGCTGCTGCGGCTGGCGCGCAACCGTGAAGGCGCACTGCGGTTGATCACCACCAACTTCGACCGCATCTTCCATGTGGCGGCCAAGCGCACGGGCCAAATGTTCCAGGCCTACGCAGCGCCGATGCTGCCGATTCCAAAGAACAGCCGCTGGAACGGACTGGTCTACCTACACGGCTTGCTGCCCGAAAAACCGGACGACACTGCCCTGAACCGTCTGGTGGTAACCAGCGGTGATTTCGGTTTGGCGTATCTGACCGAACGCTGGGCGGCCCGTTTCGTGAGCGAGCTGTTCCGCAATTACGTGGTCTGCTTTGTGGGTTACAGCATCAACGACCCGGTGCTGCGTTACATGATGGATGCGCTGGCGGCGGACCGGATGCTGGGCGAAGTCACCCCTCAGGCCTGGGCGCTGGGTGATTGCGAACCGGGGCAAGAGCACCGGAAAACCATCGAATGGAAAGCCAAGGGTGTCACCCCCATTCTCTACACCGTTCCTGCTGGCACCTACGACCATTCCGCACTGCACCAGACCTTGCACGCTTGGGCAGAAACCTACCGTGACGGCGTGCAGGGCAAAGAAGCCATCGTCGTTAAACACGCCCTGGCGCGCCCACAGGAGAGCACGCAGCAGGACGATTTTGTCGGGCGGATGCTTTGGGCTTTGTCGGACAAATCAGGCTTGCCGGCAAAACGCTTCGCCGACTTCAATCCCGCCCCTTCACTGGACTGGCTGCTGGAGCCCTTCGCGCATGAGTATTTTGAGCACGGCGATCTGTCTCGCTTTGGCGTGCAGCCCCGTGACGAAGTGGACACCAAGCTGCGCTTCAGCCTGATTCGACGGCCCACGCCCTATGACCGCGCCCCGCCGATGCTGCTTGCCTCTGGCGGCATCACTGGCAGCCAGTGGGATGACGTGATGTTCCATCTGGCTCGATGGCTGGTGCGCCACCTGGATGACCCAAGGTTGGTCATCTGGATTGCGGAGCGTGGTGGGCAGCTGCACGACCGTTGGACGTGGCTGATCGAACATGAGCTGGATCGCCTTGCTTCACTGGAGCGTGAGGGAAAAACCTCCGAGCTCAATGAAATCCGCTTGCACGCACCCAAGGCCATTCCTGGCCTACTGATGCGCACTTTGTGGCGCCTGCTGCTCAGTGGCCGGGTGAAATCACCCTGGCATGACCCCGATTTGTATCGATGGAAAGGACGTCTTAAGCGGGAAGGCCTGACCGCCACCTTGCGCTTGGAATTGCGTGAATTGCTCGCACCCAAGGTTGTCTTGAAGAAGCCGTTTCGCTGGGGTGAAGACGATTCGAGCAGCGCTGACGAACCCACACGGATCAAGCAATTGGTGGACTGGGAGCTCGCGCTGGCCGCTAACCATGTGCATTCCGCCCTGCGCGATTTGGCTGACGAGCACTGGACGGCGGCGTTGCCAGAACTGCTGGATGATTTTCAACAGCTGTTGCGTGATGCACTGGACCTGCTGCGTGAGTTGGGCGAGGCTGACGACCGCAGCGACCGATCACACTGGGATCTGCCGTCCATCACGCCCCACTGGCAGAACCGGGGGTTCCGGGACTGGGTGAGCCTGATCGAATTGCTGCGCGATGCATGGCTTGCGGTTCGTGCCAACGACAGTCCGCGAGCGACACACATTGCCCAGAACTGGTTTGAACTCCCATACCCCACCTTCAAACGTCTTGCCCTGTTTGCTGCCAGTCAGGATGGTTGCATCCCACCCGAGCAGTGGGTGAATTGGTTGTTGGCCGACGACGCCTGGTGGTTGTGGTCTACAGATACGGGGCGGGAAGTGTTCAGGCTGCTCGTCCTGCAGGGGCGACATTTGGCAGGAACCGCGCAGCAGCGCCTGGAGACAGCCATTTTGGCGGGCCCGCCACGTGACGATCTGGAGGAGGATCGATGGCAAGACTTGGTGGCCCGCTCGGTCTGGCTGCATCTGGCCAAACTGAACACATCGGGCGTCGCGTTGGGAGCGTCTGCAGCGGCACGCTTGGCGGAAATTTCCAATACCTACCCACAATGGCAACTGGCGACGAACGAGCGTGACGAGTTCTCGCACTGGATGAGTGGCACCGGCGATCCGGACTACGAGGACAGTCGGGATATCGACATTGCCCCCCGCAAGCGGCAGGAACTGGTGCAATGGATCACAAAGCCGATGCCAGAGCGGCGACCGTTCTATGAAGACACTTGGCGTGAGGTTTGCCGAACACGCTTCTTTCACAGTTGGTCCGCCCTGTGCGATCTGGCAAAGGATGACGTGTGGCCCGCTGGCCGATGGCGTGAAGCTCTGCAGGCTTGGGCTGAAGACGGCATGGTGTTGCGCTCCTGGCGGTACGCTGCCCCGCTGGTGCAGACCATGCCCGATGCCGTTCTTCAGGAGATTGTCCACGCGGTCACTTGGTGGCTAGACGCCGCATCCAAGTCGATCAACCGCCATGTGAACATCCTGCTGAATCTTTGCTGTCGCGTGCTAGCTTTGCCGCTAGAAGCAGGACCAGGCTCTCGCATCATCCGCAATGGCGTCGAAACCTACGACCCCGTTGGCTCTGCAATCAACCACCCAATTGGGCATGTCACGCAAGCGCTGATCAATCTTTGGTTCAAGCAGAACCCGAATGACAACGATCTGCTTCCTGCTGAATTGAAGCCCATTTTCACCACGCTGTGCGACGCGCAGGTAGATCGATTCCGCCACGGCCGGGTGCTGATGGGTTCGCGGCTGATCGCATTTTTCCGTGTAGATCGCCCTTGGACCGAACAGTACCTGCTGCCGTTTTTCGACTGGAGCAATCCCGTTGAAGCCAAGGCCGTGTGGGAAGGCTTCCTCTGGTCGCCCCGCTTGTACCAGCCATTGCTGACCGCCTTCAAGCCGCAGTTTCTGGATAGTGCGAACCACTATGCCGATCTAGGCGAGCACCGCCAGCAATTTGCGACATTTCTGACCTACGCAGCTTTGGGGCCGACCGAGGGATACACCGTGGAGGAGTTCCGGTCTGCGATTGGCTCGCTTCCACAAGAAGGCCTCGAAGAATCCGCGCAGGCCCTCTCCCAAGCGATTGAAGGCGCAGCCGATCAGCGTGAAGACTATTGGAAAAACCGTGCCCAACCATTCTGGCAACACATCTGGCCAAAATCCCGTGACCTAGCCACCCGACGAATTGCTGAGTCGTTGACTCGTCTGGTGATTGCCGCCCGCGGTGAATTGCCAGCCGCATTGGCTGCGGTGCAAGACTGGCTGCAACCGATTGAGTATCCTGACTACGTTGTGCATCTGCTTCACGATTCAGGTTTGTGCAGCAGATACCCAGCGGATGCATTGAGCTTGCTGAATGCAGTGATTGCCGACCAGCAGTGGGCACCCCGGGAGTTGGGGCAATGCTTGGATCAATTCGTTCGGGCCGCGCCAAACCTTGCGCAGGATGCCCGTTATCTGCGGCTTCGCGAGTATTCGCGCAGGCGAGGCATCTGAGTTGAGTGCGCAGATTCACGCAGGAGCCCGCACCAATGCTCATAAGCTCGGGAGGCCAGTCAGCGCATGGTCAACCATCCACCACCAATAACGAAACCCCAACCATTCTCGGTTGGGTTTTTTTCTTGTCTGATCGCGCCATTTCCCGCGTGCTGTTGAGGGTTCCTGAGAAAACTTGCGGACTTCGCCGCACGGCCATCCGTCCCATCGTTAGGCACATTCCTCTCTCTAGGCCATTTTCTCTCCGGCTTCGCTCCCCGAATCTGGCCCGAAGTCCGCAAAGGCTGCAAGCCCACCCAATACAGATCAATTAGTTACGCGCGGACGAATCAAGCGGTTGGATTGCAGCATTGGGTAGTGGATGAAACAGAGATGTTCAAAGCCCCTCGGCACGCAACCATTTGCCCTCGAAATCGTCCGCCGCTTGCGGATGGCCGAAATGATATCCCTGCGCAAACTGACAACCCTGCGCCAACAACACTTCAGCCTGTTTGGCGTATTCGACGCCTTCGGCGAGCGTTTCGAGTCCCATGCTCTTGCCCATCGCAATGATCGTGCTGACGATCGAATGATCGTTGTGATCGATCAACATGTCGCGCACGAAAGAGATATCGATCTTCAGTTTATGCACCGGGAACCGCTTGAGATAAGCCAGCGAAGAATAGCCGGTACCGAAATCGTCGATAGAGAGCGTAAACCCGGCCGATGCTAAGGCGCGCGTCACCTCGACGGCCCGCCCCGGATCGCGCATCATGCCGGATTCGGTCAATTCGAGTTCGATGGCAGAGGGTGCAATACGTATCTCGCGAGCGATCCGCAACACCCGGTCGATGAAATCGTCGTCGTCAAACTGGCTTGCGGCCACATTCACTGCAACTCTTCCGGGTAATGGACATCTTTGTTCCTGCCAATGTCGCACCTGGCGGCATGCCTCGGTGAGCGCCCATTCACCCAAAGTGCCGATCAACCCCTGCTCTTCGGCAATGGGGATGAACTGTAACGGGGAAACCATACCCCATTCCTCATCGCACCAGCGTGCCAGCGCTTCGGCCCCCGCGATTTTGCCGCTGGGTAAGTGCACCTGGGGCTGATAGTAAAGTTGTAACTTCCCGGCCGCGAGCGCAACCTCCAGACGACGCGCTATCTCCAGCTTTCTGTTGAGTTCCGCGCCCATTTCGGCACGGTAGAAACAGTAATTATCGCCGTTGCCCTTGGCACGATACATGGCAATATCAGCGTGCTTGAGGAGAGTTTCGGGTGTGCGTCCATCTTCCGGGAAAATTGCGATTCCGACACTGGCAGAGACGGTGAACCCGAAGTTTCCCTCAACCATGGGGGCGGCGAGCGCCTGTGCGATCCGATCCGCGATACGTGTTGCAACCTCCCCGGAGTCGGCGGCGATAATCACGAATTCGTCCCCCCCCAGACGGGCGAGGGTTTCTTCCTCCCGCAGCGCCTTGCGCAGGCGCTGGCCAACCTCCACCAGGACCTGGTCGCCGGCATCATGCCCGAGAGTGTCATTGATGTCCTTGAAGCGATTCAGATCGAGAAACAGCAGGGATAATCGCTGATTGCGCCTTTCCGCCGCTGCCAGTTCGTGACCCAACCGATCCATGAACAGGGCACGGTTGGGCAGTTCCGTCAGGGGGTCGTAGAACGCCAGGTATTCGATCCGGGTCTGGGCCGCCTTGTGCTCGGTGATGTCTTGAACCGTGCCGACTGCCTTGTGCGGTCGTCCTTCGCCGTCGAACTCAATCTCCGCTCGTTCTTCTACCCAGCGCGTCGCGCCAGTCACATGGATGCGATGTTGAATTCGGTAGTCGCCCCCCTTGAGAGCGGACTGCCATGCAGTATTAACTATCCCACGATCTTCATGATGGACGCAGGTGAGAAATACTTCATAGCTGATAGGTGTATCTGGCGTCATGCCGAAAATCCGGTACACCTCCGGCGACCAGGTCAAGGTGCCGCTTGCGAAATCGATCCGCCAACTTCCAATGTGCGCCACTTCCTGGGCGCGCAACAAAGTCGCTTTGCTCTCCTCGAGTGCCTGCTGCAACCGGGCCTGCTCAGTCATGTCTTCCACGATCATGAGCAGACGGGCTTCTTCTTCTTCTTCTTCTTCCGCAAGACGGATGCCAGTGAGGGTGACGCGCACCGGCATGGTGGATGCGCCACCCACCAATCCCATTTCGAACGGCAGGTGATGCTGTGCCACGCCAGAATCTCGCACTTCAAGCAACTGGGCTTCGAGCCCATCGGCGGCGATGAGGGTCAACAGGGGCTGTCCGTGCATGTCGGCTTCACGCAGGCCGAAACGGTTGAGGAATGCCCGGTTCGCGGAAATGACCGTAAGGTCGGAGGTCAATACGACCAGCCCGTCCGGGATGGCAGTAAACACCAGTTCCGCATATTCCTTGAGCGCCAGGATACCTTGCCGGTCAGAGTAGATATAGGTGTCGATCGCCAGCCCCATGTCCAGGAGGACGATCTTGATGAGGGATTGGATAGCGGTCAGCCGCTCCTGATCCCCTTCCAGCCGTTGCCAGATTTCGGGGAGCAGATCGACGAAATACTTGGCATAGGCACCCAGATACCACTGGGTTTCGAGTCCGATACGCTGGTGCGCAATACCGACACGCAGGCGGTGGCGGATATAGTCAGGGCCATAGTCGCCAGCAGTAAGGGAGTTGAAATATTCTGCCTGGGTTTGTTTCAGGCGTTCCACCACACCTTCGTTGGAAACGAAGCGGCGGGTATCGGGGAAGCGCAGCATGTGATCATAGAATCGCTTGGCAAAGTCCAGTCCGAACCCTTCAAGCGCTTCGTGAAGTTTCCGGAGATGCACAATGTCCACATCCGAAAAACCGAGAAACGCCTTCCGTGTGTTGACTGCCGCTTCATCCAGTCCCAGAACGGCCATCATGGCCTCAGCTGCATCGGAAATCGGCTTCATTCCACCTGCCCTCGCCGCCACCCATTCAGACGAGACAAACCGACCCTCAGGCTTGCTTGCTTGCTTGCTTGCGCAACGTTTCTTCCATCTCACGATTTTGGTTATTGTTCTTCATGGACTCATCCGATTACATGGTGGAGGTGCGCCAAAGGTCTCACAGAAGGCATGATACAATTGCCGTTCCAGACTTCGCCAATCCTCACTCACCACACGAAAACGTACCCTAGCCACTCCCTCCGCCAGATAACTGGAAAGATGCACATTACCACTGTTACCACGCAAATGATCCCCAAGGCGCTTGCGCAGATCGCGTGTCGAGCCAATGTAGACAACACGCGGCAGCGAAGGCGACGACGAATAATCGACAATACCGATATCCTCCCGGCTCGCCGTCGACCGTATTTCATATACGCCCGGATGCTGCGGCACCAACGTGGATAGCGCCTGCGGCGTCAGGGGCAGCAACGGGGAGAATCCTCCGGTGACTGCGAGATAATCCTTGCGTTCACCGCGACGGCGCCAGTCCGGAATAGCCAATTGATGCCGTATGGCTGCTATCGACCGTCTCGAAAGCGCAACCCCATATTGGTTCCCCATCAGTTCTGCGATCGCATCGTCGGACAGCGGACGCGCCAAATGCCCGTCCAGAAGCAGTGTTTTTTCTCTTTTTATCAGAAAATCGATACGATGACAATGTAATTGCCGCGCGTTGGGGAACAATGCGGTCAACGGCTGTGTTTTGCCATCCGGCATTTTGAACGACAGCCTGCGAATTAGTCGAGAAAGCCGTCCGGGATCTGGCACTAGGGGAAGGGTGCCGCGCGCCAACAGCAGTCTGGACATGTGCGCCTGGGGAAGTGGCGCAAGTTGCAACGGGTCGCTGGAAACCAGATAGGGCGTCTGGATGTCGATCAGCGCTTCCATCAGCGCATGCGTGAGCCGGTTGCGGCTGTTGATGAGACGCAACCGGTGGAGTGTGGCCGTCAGTTCTCCCGGGAAACCTTGGGAATGACGAATGCGCTCGATTTCCGCCTCATCGAACCGGTACTCCCTGACAAAGCCTGGCTTGTGGTAGACAAAACAAGGCCGTCCCCGGGACAGGCGAATTTCTCCCAGCGTCTGGATTGATGACGAAACCGGCGTGCCTGCCGCGCCGTCGCAGGCCGTCGCATGGCTCAGAATCGACGGCTTGACCCAGGGTGCAAGTGCCGCGAAATGCTGGGAAGATTCGATCCGTGTCACACAACGGTCGTAGGTCGAAAGCGGTAGCGCAAGGAATCGGGCAAGTACGATTTTGCCGAGGGTGGCGGCATCCAGGTTGTTGTTTTTCTTGTTGGGCAAAATACTTCAACGAATTGTCCAGACGGTAATCGTCCTCGAAAGAGCGTGCTAGAGCTGGCTACGGAATTAAAGAACGCAGATTTAATGTGCACTAGTGCTTATCGTTTCTTTTTTGCAACTTCTGAAGATCTCATATCTTGTTGCAATGATGCGATCAGCGGACAAGAAACATTCTTCTTTCGGGTATGGCAGGCACTCACCAAGTTGCAAAGCGCGGTCTCAATGCGTTTCAGGTTGACTAATTTTCCTCGTACATCCTCAAGTTTGTGGTCGGCCAGCCTTCTGGCCTCGTCGCAATGAGTGCCATCCTCCAGCCGTAGTAACTCGGCGATCTCTTCGAGGCTGAATCCCAGACGCTGCGCGGACTTGATGAAGCGCACGCGCGCCAGATCCGTCCCGGTGTAGTGGCGGATGCCGCCGAGGGGACGGTCAGGTTCTTGCATCAGGCCTTTGCGCTGATAAAAGCGGATCGTCTCGACATGGACCCCGGCGGTCTCGGCCAGTCTGCCGATAGTCAGGGTTGGGGTTCTTTCATTCATGGCTCTTGACTCCGTACTTAAGTACGTATGTAAGCTTAACCCATGAAACCAAATTCCTCCACTGAATTTCAACGCGGCGGCGGGCGCGGCATGCTGCTGACCGGAGGTCTGGCGGCCATCCTCGCGTCCACCTGCTGTCTCGGGCCCTTGGTGCTGATCACACTTGGCGTCTCCGGGGCGTGGATCGGCAATTTGACGGTACTGGAGCCGTATCGCCCAATTTTCATCGGTACTGCGCTGATCGCAATGTTCTTCGCCTGGCGCCGCATCTTTCGCCCGGTGCAAGCCTGCAAGCCGGGCGAGGTGTGTGCCGTGCCGCAGGTACGGACCACCTACAAGATTATTTTCTGGATCGTGGCAGCGCTGGTGGTGATCGCGCTCGCCTTTTCTTACGTCCTTCCGCTGTTTTACTGACACGAGCACCTCATGAAAAAATTCATCTCACTGATCGCACTCTCATTCACGCTGATCACGCCCGCATGGGCCGCCACCCAAACCGTCACCCTCTCCGTGCCCGGCATGACCTGCGCTGCCTGCCCGATCACGGTCAAGAAGGCGCTGACCAAGGTGGCCGGGGTCAGCAAGATCGACGTGAACCTGGGTCGACGCGAGGTCAGGGTGACGTTCGATGATGCGAAGGCAAACGTCGAGGCCCTCACACGCGCTACCAAGGACGCAGGTTATCCGTCCACCGTGGTGGGAACTGCCAAGTGACTGCGGTGATCCTGGAATCGACGCTGACTTGTCCCGAGTGCGGCCACGCCAAGACCGAGACGATGCCAACGGACGCCTGCCAGTGGTTCTACGAATGCGAGCAGTGTCACGCTATGCTCAAGCCCAAACCGGGTGACTGCTGCGTGTACTGCTCCTACGGTACAGTGCCCTGCCCGCCGATCCAGGAGCGCAGTAAGGTCAGCAGCTGTTGTAGTTACCCGCTCGGAAATCAGGAAGGTGATCTACACCACCAATGCGATTGAGTCGGTGAACATGAGCCTACGCAAGATTACCAAGAACCGGGGCTCGTTCCCGAGCGATGAGGCGCTGCTGAAATTGTTCTACCTGGCGCTGAATAACATCAGCAAGAAATGGTCGATGCCGATCCGGGATTGGAAAGCGGCGCTAAACCGGTTTACTATCCAGTTTGAAGACCGGATGCCGCAGCAGTGAAGAAATTCCGTTTACACAAAATTCGGGACACCCTCAAATCGCCATTTTTAGGTAATACAGGCGATGCCAATCCTGCTGCCGTAAATGCGGAATCTCGATTTGACAAGGTTGAGTGGAGTAACAATGATTAGCCGACTATTATTTGTGTTCCTGTCAGTATTGCTGTCAATGAACGTGCTGGCTGATGATGTTGTCAGGTTATTCCCCACTTTGATTTCACCCGCATGACCCAGTTAACGGTCGGCAACAAGTATTGGACTAGTGCTACATCAGCGGACCAACAGCAACTGACCAGTGAGTTTCAGATCCTCCTTACACACGTTTTTTCTGATGTTCTTGCACAGTACACTGACCAGACGATCCTCTTTATTCCATCGCAGATGCGACCGGGTTCCAGGGATATTAAGATTAAAACCGTCATCATGGATCCGCGCGACGAGTCAACACAACTTGATTTTAGAATGGAAAAAACTGATTCGGGCTGGCTAATTGATGATGTGGACATCGACAACATGAGCCTGATCAGGATTTATCATTCTAACTTCAGTAATGACCTGTTGCACGGTGGTATGCAGAATCTTGTCAGTGCGCTGCACAAGAAGAATCAAAAAGTAGCAGCGGATCGCAATAAAGAAAATCTTACTATTAACAAATAAGCCGCACGTGTCTAAAAAGCTTGTCGAGATTGATCTTTCAATTATGGAATCAGAAATAACGGCGGCCTAACGTTTGCAAAGTGCCGATAGACGTTTGACTATGCTAACGAAAAGATGGGTTAAGAGGTGGCTGCGAAAAACTGGACAGGTCGTTAAGTGGTAACCTTGCATAATCCAAGCCGCCGGAGGTGGCGAAACTTAAGGAGCAAGGGGATGAAAAGATCGAGAAGGAATCACGGATCAGATTT